>PJEL010004337.1_pt1 | contig 11765 bp, 4 predicted proteins | sample 1853271 | NCBI WGS metagenome assembly PJEL01 (sample SAMN08108733, study PRJNA415343) | Invertebrate metagenome, whole genome shotgun sequencing project. | host: Globobulimina | place: Sweden: Gullmar Fjord | collected 2015-08 | reverse complement strand
GTCTTCGTGGGCGCCCTTCTCGCGGCCACCACGGGTATCGTCGGCGCCACCGTGGTGGCGATGGGCCTGATTTCGCTGCCGGCCATGCTGCGCAACAACTACAGCCATCCGATCGCGACCGGCACGATTGCCGCGTCCGGCACGCTTGGACAGATCATTCCGCCGTCGATCGTGCTCATCATCCTTGCCGACCAGTTGGCGAGCGCTGTCGACCAGGCGAGCACGGCGCGCAAAGAGCTCTACAAGTCGCTGACCGGCGACATTCTGATGCCCACGGCCTTCGATGTGTCCTCCACCAGCGCCGGTGAAATGTTCCTGGGAGCATTCATTCCGGGCCTTGTGCTGGTCGGCCTCTACATGGCGTTCATCATGGTTGTCGCGATCGTTCGGCCGTCTGCCGTGCCGACGGTTCGATACGAGGGGATCTATGACCGCGCCTTCTTCGCAAAGGTCTTCATTACGCTGGTCCCGCCGCTCGCACTGATCTTCCTGGTGCTCGGGTCGATCATCACCGGCGTCGCGACCGTGAACCAGGCTGGTGCCATCGGGGCTGCGGGTGCGCTCATCATGGCGGGCTATCGCCTCTACGAAGGGCGACCACGCCAGTACTGGCCGGCCATCCTGGCGATGGGTTCTCTTTTGGTGATCGGGTATTTCGCCACCACCTACCATGTCAACATCAAGAACCTTGCGACCTCCGCGGACGTTTTCGCCGCGACCGTTTCAGTGATCGCCGTTGCGGCCCTTATCATCGCGCTTGTGTGGAGCGGCCTGCGGGCGCTGCAGATCGAGGATACGCTGCGCACGGTGATGGTCGATACGGCGAAGACGACCTCGCTCGTCTTCATCATCCTGCTTGGCGCCGCGATGCTGACCGCGGCGTTCCGCGCCTTCGGGGGCGAAGAGCTGGTGAAGGATTTCCTCACCGGCCTGCCGGGCGGGTTCTGGGCTCAGTTCTTCATCGTGATGCTGGTGATTTTCGTTCTCGGTTTCTTCCTCGACTTCATCGAGATCGCCGTCGTGGTCGTGCCGATCGTGGCCCCGATCCTGCTGCTCGACCCCAATGCGAACGTCACCGCCGTGTGGCTTGGGGTGATGATCGGCCTCAATATCCAGACATCGTTCCTGACGCCTCCCTTCGGCTTCGCGCTCTTCTACCTGCGCGGCGTCGCCGACAAGGCGGTCAAGACGATCTCGATGTACAAGGGCGTCATTCCGTTCATTTCGCTGCAGTTGCTGGCGCTGGCGATCGTGGGTCTGACGCCGCAGATGGTGAACTATCTGCCGCTTCGCCTGTCGCTGACGTCCGAAACGGCGCCGCCGCCGCGGAACCCCGCCCTGCAGGCCTGCATTGAGGATTATGTCTTCGATATCTATCGCGAGGAAGAGGCGCCCCTCATGGCGGAGATCGACGCGGCAAAGCGCATCGACCTCGGCGCCTTGCCCGAGAACGACGCCAAGGGCCTCACGCAAGCTTTCGACAAGGCCGCCGCGACCTTCGACCATCTCGCCAAGATCCAAACGACCGAGGCGGCGCTTGATGAGTATTCCGAAGACTATCTGGGCCTGCATACGGACGTGCGCAGAATCCAGCGCCGCGTGATCGACGGTAAGGCTGAGATCAAGCAGCTGGAAACCGAACGCAGGCGTCTGCCGCGCGACGGCTCGGATGAGGTCGGGCGCAAACGTATCGACAACCGGATCGCCGAACTGAAGGAAGAAATCACGGAGATCGAGGCGCAGATTCCCGATGAGTGGAAGCCGAAGCGTGTGGCTTTCGTGAAGCTCAAGAAAGCCGCGGCGGCGGCCCGCAACCTGTACCGCCGCAATGTCGACCAGGCCTATGAGCCGGTGCGCGAAATGATCCACACGATTGGCTCCGCCGAGGCGCTGAAAGCCATGGAGGGCGAGTTCGCCACCCTGGGCCAGGTCCTCGAGACCGCCGAGTTCCCGGCGGCGGAGGAAGCCGTGAAGGTCTTCACACAGCGCCTGCGTGAGATCGCCGCGACGAACGCCATTACCCAGGCGCTCGACGATACACGGCGTCCTCTGCGCAACGACACCAACAGCCGGGATCGCGAAAAGGCGCTCGAAGCGCTTGCCGTAGCGCAGCAGGCCTTCGCCGACGCGCTGTCCTGGCGGGTGGCGGCCACCCAGACGGCCCTCCCCGAACTCAGGCGTTATGAGGAAGCGATCCGCAGTACAATCGGCCTTCGCCAGCAGGACCGTCTGCCGCGGGACGAAGCCATTTCGGTCGCGGGCTGCCTGGCGGTTCCGGCGGACCTGACGCTCGAATTCTAGAAGGCGGCGCGCCGGGAGTCGCCCGCCTCCAGCTACCCCAGATACCCCGCCGCCTCGTCCAGGTCTTCGGGGCGGTTGGTGTTGAAGAAGGAGGCTAGCGGGTCGGTGGTAGGAGAAGACGCGCCAAACTGACGACAGGCAGCTGATTACAATTGTGTGTTGCCGCGCTTTCGTTTGGTCCCTGGTCCATTGCTGGCGCGGTTCGCACCCGGGCGGCCTACGCTGATCATTGGTGGTACGTGGCCCTCCCGTTCCGTTGAAGCGCTTCAGCAACAGCAAAAGCGCGCCCTCTCCGAAACCAATTCACGCCCAGGCCCTTGACGCAAAGTTCATTCTGGGTCGCAATGGAGCGAGCGAGGAATAGCGCTTCTCCCCGAAGGGTTCCGTCCGATCATGGCAGAGTCTGCCGCCAAAGAAGTGACTACTTTCGCGTTGGGCCTAGCCGCTTGCGGGTTGTCGGTAGTCGGTGCCCCGCTCCCCCCGGGACTGGTCGAAAGCAGCGCGGCGGCGATCGGCCTTGGCCGCCATTTCTCGGAACAACGCCGGGACAAGATCAGCAAGATTTTCAATGCCATAGTCGCCGAGGTCGAGGCCGAGGAGGAGAAATGGCAGGCAGAGTCCCGATCCACCGGCCGCAGTGAGCAGGACATCAAGAGCGCTGTGGCCGTCGTGCGCAGCGCGATGTACCTGTCTCTTCCAACTCCGGCGGAAATTACCAAGCACAACCGGAATGTCGACAGAATCATCGACGAGATGCTGAAGAAAGCGGCGAAGCTGCCGGCGGGCTCGGCCATTACCGACGGCAAGAGCACTGCGGAGATTCTGGCAAGGGCCTATTTCAAGCGGGTCATGAAAAAGGGGTTGTCCCGTCTCCTCGACGACGAAGAATTCATGCAATGCCTTCGTGAGGTCATGATCGAGGAGACTCATGACAACGTCCGGAAACTATTGCAGTCGCATAGGGAATCCGAGAAAACCCGAAACCAAGTACTTGCCGGGCTCGGCGAAATCGCAAACGCGTTAGGCCGTGACCGGGAATCGATCCAGCGGACATTGCAAGACCTGCCGGAGCAGTTTTTTGGCCCGGACGCGATTCAGGCGCTGTTTCCGCCGCTGAGGGGCGACACCCTGACCCTCATTGTCGCCGAGACAGTCCCGGAGATCGAATCGAGCTGTCTGAAGAAAATAGATGATGTTGTGGCAGACGAATTTCCCGGCTTGGACCTGAACACAAGCGTATGGCGGGCCAACCTCGCCGCCAGCTTCCTGGCCCATGGCAAGTCCGACCTCCATCCCCTGCAGCGCTTGTCCGACCAAGGCTGCATCGCGGTCGTCGCCATCGCGTCGACCGGCATAGGCAACCCGCTTCAAGGGACGTTTCCTCAGTTCGAGCAGCCGACCTATGTGGAGTGGCTGGCCAAGGAGGGGCGCTCCGGTATTCTCCATCCCTGGCCCCAGGATGCAGAGGCCAAGGAATTAGCACTCAAGAACGGGAACTATCCCCTCACCGCTTTCGTCCTGGCTACTATGGAAGCGCATCACGCCGGCCGCGAAGTAGGGCTCGCGATCTACTCGCCGACCGCATCCGAGCACGGTGATCCGGCGCTTGAGAACCTTGCCTCAGCCATGCGGAATCACAACCTGCCGACCTGCACCGCCACAAGCGTTGCCGAATTTGGGGAGATGACATCACGCTTGATCGCAGATCAACTTGACGTCTCGGACAGTGAGGCACCGAATCCTTATCGCTTCCTCAACTATTTCGACATTGGGCATAAGCCGCGCTTCTTCGGCCGCCAAAGCGAAATCGGCGAGGCGCGCCGTAAGCTGTCTGGCTGGATGGCCGGCGGCGGTGGGGTCTCCAGCTTAAGAATCTTAGGCGACAGTGGCTGCGGGAAGACCTCGCTCCTCCGCGCCGGCATTATGGCGGCCTTCATTGAAGACGGTGTCTACGGTGCGGTGATGCGGCCGACCGACTTCCACAATGACTATGGTATCGCCACGGATGTGCTGGAAAAGCTGATCGAGCACATCGCCGAGGAGACCGACGTCCGAGTGCCGGCCTCCGAGTTGCGACGCCTCCGCAATGCCACCCTCGAGCGCAAGCCCGAGATCGCTGTGCGCATAGTTGCCGATGGCCTCGAAGCCCTTGCCGGGCCCAGAGGACGCATGCTTATCGGCCTGGACCAGCTCGAGGAGATTGTCGACGTGCTGGCGCGCGCCGAAAGCATAGACTCTCCCAGGATGGACGCCCCCCTGGCGGAATGGCTCTCCCTGCTGAAATTCGTCGAGCGCGCCTGCAAGACAGGAAATATTGGCCTTCTGTACACCCTGGAGCGGTCTCGGGAGAAGGCCTTTTCAGAAGTCACCCTGCCGCAAGCCATCACGGAAGCCTATGAACTGCCGATCATCGGCCGCAGTCCCGATTTCCTGCGCGAAATCATCCGCTTGCCGTTTAAAAGAGGATGCTTCCGGCTGGATGACGCGATCGTCGACAATCTGATCTCCCAAACCGCCGAACTGACCAATTCGGCCAAAAGTGGCGGCTACGGCGGCTCGCCACTTCCCCTGCTCGCCCTCAAGCTCGCCAATCTCTATGAATACGTCGCGCATCAGTTCCCGGACCGGCGATGGCGTGGTTCAGGAAAGCTCGGTGGCGCTTTTCGCGCCCACACTCCAAAGTCGATCGGACTGGAGGACGTCGGCGACAGCCTCGACATCCAGTCCGAGATTTCGGCGCTGGCAGAAGATGCGTGGCGCAATGGAGCCGAGCAAGACGCAGATAAAGAAGACGCTCTCGACCACTATCTCAGACCGCTCGTCCGCATCGAGGCCGGGCGCGTTGCCTTAGGGACCGTGGGTGAGCGACCTTATCACACCGAGAGAAAAATCGATGTGGCCTTCCTTGAGCGACGCCTGCTGGTGCCAAGTGACGGTCGCTGGCGTCTGGTCCACGAATCCGTGATTCACTGGTGGCCCCGGGCGGCGCGCTGGTTCGAGGCCAACTCAGAGTCGATGGAGACCGAGGCGATCATGCGCCTGCAGGCGCAGATCTGGGATACACAAGGCCGGCCGGAAAGCGAACTGAGAAGCAGCGAGCACGATGTCGAGAGCGCAGTGGTAATTCTCGCTGATTTCGTGCGCTCCTGGGCGCTCGGCATCGACAGCGCGATTGACGAGAAAGACGTCCTGCTGCGTGACTATTGCCGCTCGGTGCTCGCTCAGAGCGAGACGCCGTTGAAGGTCGTGCCGGGCTCAAAGAAAGGCCGAAAATACGTACACATCGCCGCTCAAAACGGCATGACCGACCTGCTGGCCAAATTCGCCGAGTGCGAGCCGTCTTGTCTTTTCGACAAGTCGGATGACGGTGATACACCGCTGACGCGCGCAGCCTGGGCACACTTCGATACGGTGAAATACCTTCTTGAGCAGGGCGCAGATCCCGTGGCGCGGAACGAGGCGGGCTGGCCCGCAATTGGATCGCCCATCGTCACCGGACGGTCCGACATCTTCGAATTACTCTGGCCACACTACAAGCCCGAGGACCTCCGAGGCCCCAACCAACATTCCGTGCTGCGCCATTGCGCCCAGTTCGATCGCGTCGACTTCGCCCGAACCTTGATCGATAAGGTGGGTCTCGATCCGAATGAAACATTCGACGAGGAAAAGAGTCTGGCGATTATAGCCGCGATCTATGGCAGCCTCTCCGCCTACGAGCACTTTGCCTCCCTCGCGGACCCGGTCAAGACCGACACGCGCGGCTTCACTCCGCTGCACAGCGCCTGCTGGCCCGGACATCGGGCCCTGGTCGAAACGATGCTGGCCGACCCAAGATATGATGGGGTGATCGACTCGGAATCGGACGGCGGATACACGCCACTGATGCTGGCCGCGCTTTGGCGCCACGCGGAGACCACGGCGACGCTTCTCGATCACTGCGACCCAAACCGGCCCTACACGGTGGACAACCAATTCAAGGGATTCACGGCGCTTCACTTCGCCATTGAAGGCACCACCAGCTCCAAGAAGAAAGCCGCTCGTTCAGAGTTGTCGGCCGTCCTCACCACCGTCCGCAGCATCCTGCGGCATCCTGATGCCAACCCCAACCTAAAGTCAGAGAGCAAGAAAACGCCCTTCGAGTTGGCCAAGAGGTTTCCTGCGGTCCGAATGGAGCTGCTGCGCGACCCAAGGTTCGACGCAAGCTCGCACCGGTTCAGCAACGGACGCACGCCATTGATGGCAGCCGCAAAGGCAGGTTGGCGGAACGTCGTCGAGCGTATCCTCACCGAAATCGACCATGAGGAACTGCACGCCGTTGACGACAGCGGGACGACGGCTGCCGTCGAGATGGTGAGAAGCGGCATGGGCGACCTTGTGCGCCATCTTATCGAATCGAATCGTCTTGACCCCTGGAATGCCGCGAAGGCCAAAGGAGCTCTGCTCACGGAAGTAATGAAGCGATCCGACAGGGTGCTGGGCAGCCTCATTCTCGAGAGGATTGCTCCTGAGACGCCCGAGGAAGTGCTCGAAGGCCCACTGCATTATGCCTGTGCGGCCGGGAATATCGACTTGACAAAGCACCTCTTGGAAGCCGGCGCCTCCCCCAATGCCAAAGAAAAGGAAATGGGCCGCAATACCCTGCATGTCGCCGCGGCGTTCGGCAATGTTCCAATGGTGGAGCTCTTGCTCGCGAACGAGGCCGACACAAGCATCAGGGACAGGTGGGGAAGGCATCCCGTGGACATGTCGCCCGCGGGCGCACGAGACAGCATCGCACGCCTCTGCTCCCAGACCGTGGCGCCCGTCTCCGAGCGGCCAACGCAGACACTCTTCCATCCGAGCGCGCCTGGATGGACGGACGTTGAGAACCCGGATCACGTCATCAGCGAGTTGGACAATGCCGCGGAGCATGGCCTGGGACCGCGAACCACGTTGCGCGAACAGGTTCTGCCGTTCTATCCCGAGGCAAGCTTGCTACTGGCAGAGAATCCGGAATGGCACGCCGAAGCGCCAAACAGGTACTTCATCAGCCATCAAAGCAAACTCTTGCATCTGAATGGTACCTCACCCCCCATCCACAAGCTCAATAAGAAAGCCCTCGCCCTGGACGAGGACAACCTGCTTGAGTACTTGGAGTTCTTCTGTTTCTTCGTGCGCGCTGAAGAGGGGCCATTTCTGATCGTCAACGATCTCGATAACGCCTACGTGCCGCTGGAAATGCGCGCAGCCGCCTCCGAGTCCGCCGAGGCGGCGCAGGAACTCCGACGCCTATTTCGTCTGCCACAGCTGGTCGGTGAGGACGACGACGAAGGCTGGCGTGCTTCGGCGATGGTTTACTACTCGAACGCGGTCTTCCTTGCGGATTTCCTGATTAAGAAGTCGGGGATGATTGAGATGCTTTCTGACTTTCCGCTGCTCGACAACCTGCCGGCGAAGGTTCACGCGCCGGTCTAGGTCGCGCCACTATGGCACCTTCCATAGGAACCACAGGACCTCGGGAGCTACCCCAAATACCCCGCCGCCTCTTCCAGGTCTTCGGGGCGGTTGGTGTTGAAGAAGGGGTCGAGCGGCCCGGCGGGGCTGGCCAGGTCGGGGAAGTCGACCTCCACCAACTTGTAGCGCGCGGTCCAGCGGTCGACCTTGCGCATCTCCTCCTCGACCATGGCGCGGCGCAGGTCCTCGCGCAGGCTGAGCGGCCAGAGGCCGAAGACCGGGTGCGTGCGGCCGTGAGTGACGGCGCAGGCCATGTCGGCGCCCGCAGACTCTATGGCGTCGGCCATACGCGCCACCATGTCTTCGGGAAAGAAGGGCGCATCGCAGGCGAAGCTCGCCAGCCAGACGGCGTCCGGCGCGTTGACAGCCGCCCAGTCGAGGCCGGTCAACACTCCGGCCAGCGGCCCGGCATAACCCTCCACCACGTCGACGGCGACCGGCAGGCCGAAGTCCCCGAAGCGCGCCGGATCGCCGTTAGCGTTGAGCACCAGGGCGCCGACTTGGGGCGCGGCGCGGGCGATGATGCGGGCCAGGATCGGTTGGCCGCCGAGGTCGCGCAGGCACTTGTCGCCGCCGCCCATGCGCCGCGACAGGCCGCCGGCCAGCAGCACCCCGGCGATCTTGTTGGTATCGGTCATGGGCCAGGAACCATTGAGGGATAGAGTGCGCGTCCCGCCTCGCCCTTCGAGACGGCGCGGACGCGCCTCCTCAGGATGAGGCTCTTTGCGTCTTCAGGGTAAGGCAAAAGGCGGCCGATCATCGGCTCAGGCCGCATCGTCGGCGCGGCCGCCCTTGCGCTGGTGGCGCGGGTCTTCGTCGTCCTGGGCCCCGGGATCGTGGTCGAAGACCAGCCGCTCGGTGCCGGCGAGCGCGACGAAGCGCTTGCCCTTGGCGCGGCCCACCAGGGTGAGGCCGGCCTGCTCGGCCAGTTCGACGCCCCAGGCGGTGAAGCCTGAGCGCGACACCAGGATCGGGATGCCCATCTGCACGGTCTTGATCACCATTTCCGAGGTCAGGCGCCCGGTGGTGTAGAAGATCTTGTCCCCCGGGCTGATGTTATGCAGCAGCATGTAGCCGGCGATCTTGTCGACGGCGTTGTGGCGCCCGACGTCTTCCATATAGAGCAGCGGCCGGTCGCCCTGGCAGAGCACGCAGCCGTGGATCGCCCCGGCCTCCAGATAGAGGCTCGGCACCGCGTTGATCTTTTTCGACAGGGTGACGATCCAGGAGGTCTTCAGCACCGCGTCCTGGGGCAGCGACACCGTCTCGAACTTTTCCATCAGGTCGCCGAAGACCGTGCCCTGGGCGCAGCCCGAGGTGCGCACCTTCTTCTTCAGTTTTTCCTCGTAGTCGGTCTCGCGCTCGGTGCGCACCACCACGACGTCCAGTTCCTCGTCGTAGTCGATGCCCTCGATCACGTCGTCGGGGCGCAGCATGTTCTGATTGAGCAGGAAGCCGACGGCCAGGTAGTCGGGATAGTCGCCGATGGTCATCATGGTGACGATTTCCTGCCCGTTGAGGAACAGGGTCAGCGGCCGCTCGACGACCACCGAGGTCTCCACCGCCTGGCCGTCCTGGTCGAGGCCGCGCAGGCGCTCGGTCAGGCGCGGATCGCTGGGGTCGGGGCGCAGATCGAACTCCGCCAGAACCGCCGGATCGGCGACCTTGGCGCGGCCCTTGCGCAGGTCCCTGGGCTGCTCGGCATTGGCGGCCTCGCGGTCGCTCCTCGTCATTTCGTAACCTCTCTTCAAGACTTGTCGCCAACTATGAAGCGCCGGGCCGAGGGCCGCAAGAGACGGACCGGCAGAGACTTCATCTTGGTTGTCCCCACGCGAAAAGCTATAAGAACAGCATGAAATCCCACAGTCTTGCTCTTCTCCTTTCCCTTTGCCTGGGTGGTTTTTCCGCCGCGCAGGCCCAGGAAAGCGGCGACAACCCCGCCGAACCGCCCGTCCTGCGCTACGATCTGGCCGGCGGCGGCCTGCCGCCCCTGGCCCAACGCCTGCCGGCCACGCCGCGCCGCGACCTGCCGGCGCGCGACGACTGGCAGGAAGGGCGCTACGGCGGCAGCCTGGAAATGCTGGCGCGCGGCGGCCGCGACGCCCGCGACCTGGTGCTCTTCGGCTATGCGCGCCTGGTGGTCTGGGACGACAAGCTGAACCTGGTGCCCGATATCCTGGAAAGCGTCGAGGTCGAGGACGAACGCGTCTTCACCCTGACCCTGCGCCAGGGCCACCGCTGGTCGGACGGCACGCCCTTCACCACGCAGGACATCCGCTTCTGGTGGCAGGACGTCGCCAACAACCCGGAGCTTTCGCCCCGCGGCCTGGCGCCGGAGCTGCTGGCGGCGGGCCGGCCGCCGCAGGTCGAAATCCTCGACGAGATCCGGGTGAAGTTCTCCTGGCAGGCCCCCAACCCGCGCTTCCTGCCGGCACTGGCCGCCGCCTCGCCGCTGTTCATCTACCGCCCCGCCCACTACCTGAAACAGTTCCATGCCGCCTACGCCGATGCAGCGGCGCTGGGCGAGACGGCGCAGACTTTCGGCCTGCGATCCTGGGCCGAGCTGTTCCGGCGAAAAGACCGCATGTTCCGCTTCGACAATCCGGAACTGCCGAGCCTGCAGCCCTGGGTCAATACCTCGGCGCCGCCGGCCGAGCGTTTCGTCGCCAGGCGCAATCCTTTTTTCCACCGCGTCGACGGTGCCGGGCGCCAGTTGCCCTACATCGACGAAGTGGTCCTGAGCCGCAGCCAACCGCGCCTCGTCGCCGCCCGGGCCGCTGCGGGCGAAATCGACCTGCAGGCCCGTGGCCTGACCTTCCAGGACGGCGCGGTGCTGAAGCAGGCGGAGAAGGACGGCAAGATCAAGCTGCACCTCTGGCCCATCGGCCGCGGCGCGCAGCTGGCGCTCTACCCCAACCTCAATGCCGCTTCGCCGGGCTGGCGCCGGGTGCTGCGCGACATCCGCTTCCGCCGCGCCCTGTCGCTCGGCATCGACCGCGCGGAGCTGAACCAGGTGCTCTACCAGGGCACCGCCCTGCCCGGCGCCAACGCCCTGCTGCCCGACTCGCCGCTCTACAACGAAGACTACCGCAAGGCCTGGGCGGCCTACGACCCCGAGCAGGCCAATGCCCTGCTCGACCAACTGGACATGACCTGGAAAGACGACGACGGCATCCGCCACCTGCCGGACGGGCGGCGCGCAGACCTCATCATCGAGACCGCCGACGTCGACCCCTCGGAGGTCGATGCCCTGGAGATCATCAAGGCCCAGTGGGCAAAAATCGGCATCGCTGTGCTAGTTCGCAGTCAGCCGCGCCAGGCCGCACGGCAGCGGATCGGCAGCGGCGCCACCGTCATGAGTATTTTCTACGGCCTTGCCAACGGCCTGGCGACGCCGGAGATGTCGCCCGCGGAACTGGCCCCCACCAGCGAGAAGCAGAACAACTGGCCGCTCTGGGGCCTGCACCACGAGAGCGGCGGCAGCGCCGGAGAAGCAACGGACCTGCCCGCCGCGCGCAAGCTGCTCGCCCTCTACCAGGACTGGGCGCTGGCGACCGACGAAGCCGGGCGCCGCGACATCTGGCAGCAGATGCTGCAGATCCACGCCGACCAGGTTTTCAGTCTCGGCCTGCTCGGCGCCGTGCGCCAACCGGTGGTCGCCAACACCCGGCTGCGCAACCTGCCCGAGGACGCCGTCTACATGTACGACCCCGGCGCCTACTTCGGCCGCTACCGCATGGATACCTTGTGGTTCGCGGACGAATAGCCGGACCAAGCTCGGGGGTTCCGGAAGTTCGCACCTCAGCCGGCTTTCAGTTGAACAAACCCATTTAGAATTTGGTCGGCTATTGACGGTGGATTCAACTGATCGCCGCAACACACTCAGCGAACCTGTCCGCTGGGGTTTGATATTGCAAGGTCTTGCGCGGCCGTTCGTTAAGCTGGCGTGCAATCGCGCTCAATTTTGCTTG
>PJEL010004336.1_pt1 | contig 11766 bp, 9 predicted proteins | sample 1853271 | NCBI WGS metagenome assembly PJEL01 (sample SAMN08108733, study PRJNA415343) | Invertebrate metagenome, whole genome shotgun sequencing project. | host: Globobulimina | place: Sweden: Gullmar Fjord | collected 2015-08 | reverse complement strand
TTTTAAGAACATTAAGTTTTTTTCAAATAAAGATGAAATTTCTTTACAAATTCGTAATAATATTTCTTCTTGTTTATTTCGTAAATCACTTTGATGTTGTTTTAAAGCACTTGTACTATGAGGTAAAACATAAAAGAATCCAGAATTAGATCTATTAATAACAGATGCTTTTAATACATGATTAAATCCACCTCTTACTAAAATAGCTTCTTCTCCATTTACATAATGTACTTGAGAGTCAACTAAATAAGTTCTAACTTTATTTGAGTTTATTATTTTGTATAAACTTTGTTTGATAGATTCTTTATTTTTTGAGATTTCATTCTTAATCATGTCAAAGTCATGATCAATTCCATCTTTTAAATTTGCTCTATCATCAAAATAATCACAAATTTTTAGAATCTCTTCAGGAATGATGATTTTATCAATCCATTCTTGAAGTTTTCCATCAAAGTTATATCTTTTTAAATATGTGAAATATTTTACGATTTTAATAAATTCAAAAATATCATCAACTTTTAAAATACCTTGTTTTTGGATATGAACTAAGGCTCTATCTAAGTTCTCTATTTTTTGAGGTTCTTTAAAATCAAATTTTGATAATTCATTTATTAGTTTGTAGTGAAGGTTTATATCCCCTTCTAAGATGATTGGTTTTTCTCTTGCTAAAAGCTTTGAGAAAGAGTCTATATAATCAGTTAAGTCTAGTTTTTTTAATATATCTTGCATGGTGCGCATTATAACCAAAAGGCTATAATACTTTAATAAATTTATTTTGCTTTTGGTCTAAATGGTTTAATAACTTCTGTATTACACTCTAAAAATGGACCTTCCATTAAGTCAATACAATATGGAATTGCTGGGAAAACAGCATCTAAACATTCTCTTATTGATTTAGGTTTTCCAGGAAGATTTACTATTAATGAAGAACCTCTTAATCCAGCTGTTTGTCTTGAAAGAATTGCAGTTGGAACAAATTTTAATGATTCTGCTCTCATTAGTTCTCCAAATCCTGGCATCATTCTATCACATACATTTTCAGTTGCTTCTGGTGTTACATCACGTGCTGATGGACCTGTTCCACCAGTTGTTACTACTAAACAACAACCTTCATTATCAATTAAATCTTTCATTGTATCTTCAATTGTTTTTTGGTCATCTTCAATACATTTATAAACAGGTTCCCAAGTTGATGTTAAATAATCATTTAACGTATCAATAATTGCTTTTCCTGATAAGTCTTCATAAATACCTTTACTTGCTCTATCACTTGCTGTAATTATTCCAATTTTTGCTATTTTACTCATTTGTATTTATCCTTAAATTATTTATTAATTATGCGTTTAAAATATGTCCAGTATTTTTAATATAATAAACAGTACAAAAGTTAAGAAAAAAGTCATTAGCTTTTTGTGAATCAATAATTTTATCTTCACTTCCTAAATAAACTTCTATTTTTGTACCCTTATTTATTAATTTTTGTAGTTTTTCTTCATTCCATTCATAATTTAGTAATTCTTCTAATTGCTCAAAAGTTCCTAACGTAAAAAATTTTGAAGTATCTATCTTCTTTGGGTAAGTAATATTTTCTAAAAAGTTATCACAATAAGCTCTTGCATCTTTTTTGAAAAACATCAATTGCATTCTTTTAAACTTCTTATCTTGTGTTTGAAAAAATGCAGGTGAAAAAAGTTGAAGTTTATCAACTCTTTGATTTGAGTTTAAAACTTCTTCAAAAGCTAAAATAGCTCCATATGAAAATCCAGAAACAGTAAAATCATTACTTTCTAAATAATCTTCAAAAAGTTCTGCTTCATTTTCTAAACAAAAACCTGAAAAATACTTTTTAGATATCATCAATATTTATTACCTCTTGTTTAATCATAATTTCTTTTAACCTATTGATTTCATCAGAATTATGAGAAAGTTCAGCTCTTAAATCATTTTTAACATTAGTTAATAATTCTTCAACTGAATTTGCCATTTTGTACTTATTTACAATATCATTTGCAGTTTTTGATGCATTTTCTAAATCAGTATGATTAATTGCATATTTTTCTCTTTTTATAACTTCAACACCAATAAATCCAGCTAAATCTCTTCTAATATTTTCTATTAACTCATTATATGAAGGATAAGTTGAATTTAATTTACTAACTGATTCATCGAATAATGCAACTTTACTTTTAGAAATAAATGCTTTAGATGCTTGATAAATTGATAAAATTTCTTTTTGTTTCTTATCAAGTATTTTGATTTGTTTCTTACCAAATTCAAGTTTATTTTTTGCAATTTCAATAATATCAGTATCTAAAATAACAGAATCATTTTTTATCATTAAAAGTAAAGCTTCATTTATCAATGTTGCAAGTGCTGCTGAACTAAAACCAGCTGTGTCAATTGCTAATTGATCAATATTTAATTCATGATTTTTACCTTGTAAATATAATGATAAAATCTTTTTTCTATCATCAATATTTGGTAAACCAACATGAACACGTCTATCAAACCTTCCCGCTCTTAAAAGTGCATCATCTAATACTTCAATTTTATTTGTTGCAGCAATCACAATAACACCAGAATCACCTTCAAAACCATCCATTTGAGTTAGTAATTCGTTTAGTGTAGATTCTCTTTCGTCATTTGATTTACCACTTCTAGCTTTTCCAACAGCATCTATTTCATCAATAAATACAATAGCAGGAGCTTGAGCTTTTGCTTTTGCAAATAACTCACGTACTTTCTTAGCACCCATTCCTACATAAATTTGTACAAATGAAGCACCACTTTGATAAAAGAAAGGAACATCAGCTTCACCTGCAACTGCACGTGCTATTAATGTTTTACCAACTCCTGGAGGTCCAACTAAAAGAACACCTTTTGGAAGTTTAATCCCATGTTGTAAGTATTTATTTGGTTCATTTAAAAAATCAACAACTTCCTCTAACTCTTCTTTAATCTCAGAAATACCAGCAACATCTTTAAATGTTACATTTGAAGTAACTGCTTGGATATTTGAGTTTAATTCTTCATTAGAAGCCTTAGCTCTTGATTTTACTAATTCTGTATCAAAAGCAGTATTAGTTTTAGTATTGTTTCTATTAAAATATGCTTTTAATTTATCTGATTTTACTCTAATAATTAAAGTAACAAAAAGAAGAAGAAAAAGAAAAATAATACCTAAATAATAAGAATCACCTTCAATATGATTGCTACTTTTAAACATTGTATATAAAAATAATATCAACAGTACAACTGCTGATATTGACATTAATTTAAAGTTTTTATCTAGGTTTTTATTTATCTTATTCGAATCTTGCGACATTTTTATCAAGCCTTCTTTCATAATTATCTATTGTAATCCAATCCCCAACTAAATCAACAGAAGATTCAACTTCAATTTGATTAAAGAATTGGTCTAGTCCTATATATTTACCATTTTTTTCTTGTTCGATTAATACTTCTAAAGATTTATTATTTTCTTTTCTAAAGTTATAGTTTTTCTCTTCAATAATTTTAGTAAGTTCGTTATAACGTAATTTAGCAATATCTCCTCTGATTTGAGGTTTCATAGTTGCACTTGGTGTTCCATCTCTTTTCGAATATGTAAATGCATGAATATGAGTTAATGGAAATTTATGAAGATTTTCCATTGCATCTTTCCATAATTCATCAGTTTCTCCAGGATGACCAACAATAAAATCAGTTCCTAAAGCATAACCATTTTCTTTTAAAAATTCAAATAATTCTAAATCTGATAATACTTTATTTCTTCTATTCATAATTTTTAGCATATCTTTTGAAGTATGCTGTAAGGCAATATGAAGATGTTTTGCCATAAAAGGTTCATTTACTAATTCTTTAAATTCATCATCAATTTGAATAGGTTCAATACTTCCCATTCTAATTCGTCTAACACCTTTAATTCTTGCCATTTTCTTTAAAAGTTTAGCTAATGAAGTATGTTGTTTTTTACCATAAGAACCTACATTAGTTCCTGTTAAAATAAACTCTCCAAAACCATTTGATGCTAATGTTTCAACTTGTTCTAAAATTTTATCTTCACTATAAGACCGTGCATCTCCACGTACATGAGGAATAATACAATACGAACATCTAAAGTCACAACCTTCTTGAACTTTTATAAATGCTCTTGATTTACCAACAAATTCTTCTACAATTGTATTATCAAGATGTTCTAAATCTCCAGCTTGAAAAAATCTATCTTCTTTTAATAATAAATCATTAATTTTTTCTTTTTCAGAATGTCCAAAAAGTGCATCAACTTTTTCTTCTTTAAATAAACTCTCACCCTTAGTCCAAACTCCACAACCTGTGAAAACAACTCGAGGATCTTTTGGAAGTTTTTTTAAACTATTAATATAACCTCGTGCTGTACTATCAGCACCATTTGTAACTGTACAAGAATTAATAACAACAACATCTGCGCTTTTCTCGTCTTGTGTAATATCAAAATCTTTTAAATTACTCATCATTACTTGTGTATCAAAAACATTTGTTCTACATCCAAATGTTTTGAAATATACTTTTTGTTTATCTTTTGAAAAATTCATTTACTTTTTTTAACCTTCTATATCTTGTAATTCTGCTGGTTTTTGTCTTGGAACAGCTGATGGCCCATAATGATTATCTGTTTTATTCATATTAATTTGTTGAGTAGGATATGCAATATGAATATCATCTTCTTTCATAAATGCATCTAAAATCTCTGGACTCATTGTACTTCTTAATTGTAATGCTGCGTATGAGTTTGTTAAATACCATCCTGAAATTACTATTCCGTATGATTCAACAAAAGTAAATACTCTAGGTTCAACACCTGTTGCTCTTAATTGGTATTTACTTCTCATTTTACTTAATTGTTTTCTAGTTATATCTGTATAACCTTTTGAATAATGCTTTAATATTTCTCTTGAAATTTTTTGTGCTTTTTTATAATTTGAATCATAAGTAATTACAATATCAATTCCATCCCATACAGTTCTTAAACCTGAATGTGTATAATTTGCAATCATTTCAGAGAAAATATAGTTATTTGGAATAAAGAAAATTCTTCCTGTTCTTCTATTTACAGTATAAGAAGTAAGTGTAATATCTTCTCTAATTGTAATTTTGAATAAAGAAATATCTAGAACATCACCAACAGCTTCAAGACCATTTCTAGTAACTTTAATTCTATCACCTACTTGAATTGAACCAGAAGTTACAATTACCATCCATCCAAAAATAGACATAAACCAATCTTTAAGTGCAATAGCAATACCCGCTGATGCGAATCCTAGGATAGTTACAAGGTATGAAACATTATCAATATATGAAAAAAGTAAAATTAAAATAATTAAAAATACAACTGTAAAGTTGATGATTTTATTAATCATATAATAGTTTTCATTTTGTGAAAAATACTTTTTAAGTGCTAATCTAACTAAAAATGAAAGAAAAGATAAAATAAATATTATAGAAATAATAATCAAAATCTTTTGAATCTGATCAGATATTTGATCTTGAATTTCTAAAATAACTTGTTCGATTTTTCTTGTATACACTTCTTCAGTAGTTGATACAATTTCAAGAACCATATTAAAATCTTTTTTCTCTTTATCTAAGAAAGTGATTTTTTCTTTATATTCAGCTCTTTGCTCAAGATTAAAAAGCTCTAGATAAATAAACAGTTCTTCATCTAATTTACTAGTTAATAAACTAATATCTTCTTCAATCTCTTTAAATTGTTTTTGATTATCTTTTAACTTTTTGATTTGAGATAAAGCATTTATTATTCCAAATGGATTTGTAATATTTTCATATTTTTCAATCTCAGGAGGATTTATAAATCCACCAATTGGAGAACCTTTGTATTCTGCAATTAGTTCTAACTCATTTTCTTTTACTCTAATTTTATTATGAAGTTGATATGTTTGTTCTTCTGAAACTTTTCTATTCTTTTTTAAACTTCTTTTTAATAAAGCTAATTCAGTAGAGATTTTTCTATAAGAAACATAATTTGAATATCTTTTTAATAAAATATTATTTCTAAATTCTAAATTAGATTTTTTAATCTTTTCTTTTAAGATATTAATATGAGCTAAATTTTGCATATTTAGTTCTTTTTGTTTTTTCTCTTCAAGTTCTTTTTGTTTTTTCTCTTCAAGCTCTTTTTGAGCAATATCTAATTTTTCTTGAATTATTTGGTTTTCAATTTTTTTTACGGCTGCATTATTTTTTGTTTCTGTAGGAGTGGGTACATTTGCAAAAACAAAAGTTGATAAAAGTAATGAAGCTAAGATTTTATTTAACAAAAGAGAAACCTTTTAAAACTTCAATAACTTCTTCTTTGTTAACTTCATTTGTAATTAGGCAATCACCAATTCCACGAGCTAAAATAAATTTAATTTTATTATCTAATGATTTTTTATCTAAGAAAAAATGTTCATAGAAATCTTCAACATCTTTAATTTCATAAGAAGTAGGAATATCATATTTTTCTAATAAAGTTTTAACTCTTAAAGCATCATCTTCACTCATCAAATTTAATTTTACAGCTAAAGCATTTGCCATAATTATTCCAATTCCAACAGCTTCACCATGTAAAAAAGTATCATAATTAGTTTCATTTTCAATAACATGACCAAAAGTATGTCCATAATTTAAAGCAGCTCTAATACCATGTTCTTTTTCATCTTGAGATACAACATGCGCTTTAGTCTCAACAGATTTTAAAATTGCAGTTTTAATATTTTCTTTATTATTTAAATCATTTTGTTCTAACCATTCAAAAAAATCTTTGTTAAAGGTAACTGCCATTTTTACAATTTCAGCAACTCCAGCTCCAAATTCTCTTTTTGGTAAAGTATCTAAAAAACTAGGATCTATATATACAGCTTGTGGCTGATGGAAAGCTCCAACTAAGTTTTTTCCAAATTTATTATTAATTCCAGTTTTTCCTCCAACGCTTGCATCTACTTGAGATAAAAGTGTTGTAGGTATTTGTATAAAATCAATACCTCTTTGGTAAATAGAAGATGCAAAACCAGTCATATCACCAATAACTCCACCACCAAAGGCAATAAGTAATGATTTTCTATCTAGTCTTTGAGTAAAACAGTGATCTAAAATATCTTCAATTGTTTTAAGATGTTTATACTCCTCACCATCAGGAATAGTACAAACAGTAAGCTCTTTAGCTTTAAGTTTATCTTTTAAGTAATCTAAGTGGAAACCACTTACAGTAGGGTTTGTAACAATTACAACTTTTGTGTCAAAATATAAATTATTTAATTTATCTATAAAAATTTCATAAGAGTTATCGTGTGGTAAATTAATATTAACAGTCATTTTTAGCTATCCAAATTATTAGTATAAGTTGCTCTATTTTAGCTAAAAAAGTATTGATATGTTCTTAGTTCTGTATAAAAAATATTACAAAAGTTGTAGTTGAGAAAATCACCATATATTTAACTAAAAAAAAAGTAAAATATACTAGGTGATTTTCATAATTAATTTAATGAATATCCTAAGTTAGAGTGATTTTTAATTAATTCATAATATGTTTTATCTCTAATATTTTTAATCATATTTCGAAGAGTATAAATTGACATATTTTTACCTTTCCAAACTACACTATGAATTGTACTTGCATCTACAATATTATTCTTATTTTCTAATAATAATATTAGTAAATTCTTTTCCGTTTTTGTTAAATTTACTTCTTCTTTTCTTTCATTATATAATTTTGTTGTGTGTCTATTATAATAGAACCCGTTGCTGAAATTTACTGTTTTTGTAATCTCGTTCTTTATTAACTTAGTAACATATTCATCAACTGATAAATTTAATTTATCAGATATCTCAACTAATGCTTCATTTGTATCGTCATCGATATTTACTTTTAATTCAATATTTTTCATAGGTTATCCTTTCATAATCTATATTTATGATTATATCATAACTTATATAGTTATTAAGAATAAAATATGTAATCATATTGTAAATAATACATAATATATGTCATTTTATAACCTTTTAGGGCGCATAATGTTGTAAAATAGCGACCTCGTCAAATTTAAGAATTTATAACTTTTCTTATCTTTTATTCTATATCTGTGTTTTCAATAAACTTTTTCTTACTAGTATCTTCTACAACTGTTGTTGCTAAGTCTAAAGTATTGCTTGCAATAGTTTTAGTTTTTAAAGCTACATTTGCATTTTGTTGTGTTTGTCTATCAAGAGTATTTACCGCATTGTTTATTTGCTCTATTCCATTTTGTTGTTCTCTACTTGAAGTTTCAATATTCCCAATTAAACTAATCGTTTTTGATATATTTTCATTAAGATTGTTATATCCAAGTATCATCTTATCTGCTATACCTTTACCATTATTAGCTTTTGTAGTTGCATTCTCTACAAGCTGTTTAATTTCACTTGCAGCCTCACTACTTTTACCTGCAAGATTTCTTACTTCTTGAGCAACGACTGCAAAACCTTTTCCAGCTTCTCCTGCAGTTGCGGCTTCAACAGCTGCATTTAACGAAAGTATATTTGTTTGAAATGCTATTTGATCTATTATTGTTATAGCTTCTTTAATTTCATTTACATGTGTATTTATATCATCCATTGAAACACTTGTCTTATTTGCAAGTTTCTCCCCTGCTTGAGCAGAAAACTTTAATTCATTTGTATATTGAGACATACTAATAACATTATCTGTATTACTTCTAATTGTTGAAGTGATTTCTTCAAGAGAAGATGCAGTTTCTTCTAAACTTACAGCTGCACTACTTGATGCAGAACTTAAAACCTCAACATTATTCATTAAACTATTAGCACTTGTTTTAAGTGTTAGTCCATTTTGTTTATTTTCACAAAGTATTCCATTTATTGAATTTCTTAATTTATTAATATTTGTAATTAAAGTTTCTAGTTCTGCATCTTTTTCAATATCATTTAAAATCAACTCTTTTCTATAATCATAATGAGTATATTCATTTAAAACTTCATCAATATCAGTAAAATGTTTTTTTGAAACTATAATCATATTATTTACATCATTTTTAAATTCATTTAATGAATCATTTTTTGTATTTAACTTTATATGTTCAGAATAACATCCATTTTTTACTTTATTAATAACAATTTTTGCTTCATCTATAAGTTTTTGGTCTTCATCTATAAGATCTTTTGTTTTTTGAATATTCTCATTAACAAGTTTTGCCATAATTCCAAATTCATCATTTGTACTTTGATTTAAGACATCAACTGTAATACTTTTTTTGTTCAAATAAGCAAAGAAACTTAATAATCCTTTTTGAAAACTAGCAAGTGGCGATAAAATCCTATTTAAAATAAAGTAAACACCTACAATTGTAAAGATTAAAAAAGATACTGATATAAGTGTAATTAAAATCAACTCACTATATATAGGTTTAAAAGCTTTTTGTTTATCAAGTTCAACAAATAAAAACCAGTTAGTTGCTTTTATATTTGAATAAGCTATAAGTTTTTTATTATTTTGTGTTGTAACTTCAGCAAAATTTTCTTTGTGTTTCATCACTTCTTTAAAAATAGTGTTTGCTTTGTTTGTTTGTTTTTTATCTTTATGAATAAGAGTATTTCCATCTTTATCAACTAAATAAGCAAATGCATAATCTTCAATACTAATATCTAAAATACTTGATACAATAGCATCTAAAAAGATATCTGAAGCAACAACTCCAATAACTAAATCATCTTTTATAATAGGAGCATATACCGAAATTGTAAGTTTTTTACTTGCACTATCTATATAAGGTTTTGTTACACCTGCTTTTTTTGAATTTATTGCAGATTTATACCAAGGTCTAGTACGAGGGTCATAGTTATCTTTTAAAGGAGTAGTATCTCGTCCACTCCATCTTGTCATAAAACCATCATCTTCAAATCCTGCGTATACAGAATTAAAATGCCCAGAATCTTTTGATAGAATTAATACCTTTCTTAACTCTTCTAGTTGTTTATATTTATCAAAAGTAATAATCTGTTTTGATAATGCATTTATAATATAAAGTTTAGATTGCAAATAGTTATCTACATATTTTGCACCATTATTTACTAATAAGAGTTCTTTATCTTTTAAGTTTTCATAATGAGAGTTATAACTACTCGTAATCATTTTAAACCCTAAGATAATATACGAAATTGCAATAAGCAAAGAGAGAGGAAATAATATTTTTGTTTTTATATTCATATTTTAGCCTTATTTAATACTTGAAAATATTATAAAATAAGAATCTGAGTAGATTTACACTAAAATCTGAGGAATCTAGATAATTAACTTATATCCAACTCCATATTCTGTAATTAAATATTGAGGATTTAAAATATTATCATCTATTTTTTTTCTTATGTTTCTTATATGATAATCTAATGAGCGTATTGAACTAATAGAAGATAAGGATTCACAAAGTATCTCTCTTTGAATAACAGAATTCTTATTTTCTAATAAATTCTTAAATATCTCATATTCAATTTTTGTTAATTTTAAAGGTTCATTCTTAAATATTATTTGATTATTTTGTATATAAAAAGGTTCTAAAAAAGTATTCTCTTCTTCTTTTACTCGTAAGTGAACTTCTATTCTTGCTTCTAACTCTTCTAAATCTAATGGTTTAACCATATAATCACTTGCCCCTAGTTTAAAAGCATGAAGTTTATTTTTTTTATCAGAATAGGCACTTACAATAATTACAGGTAATAATATTTTGTTTCTTCTGATATATTTCAATACTTCATATCCTAAAAAATCAGGAAGATTTATATCTAAAACTACAAGATCATAATGATTATGTTTTATATGTGAGATTGCATCTGTTACAGTATCTAAAGAAGTTATTTCAAAACCAAATTCTTCAAGATAAGATTCAATCCAAAGAATGATATCGGTATCATCCTCTACTAATAATATTTTATTTTTTATCATGTTATATATATGCCTTACAAAGATTCCTAAGATTCTACTCGCAAATTACTTAGAATTACATTGTAAACTTTAGAATAAAAAAGGAGATAATGATGAAGTTATTTAAAATAGCTATTTTTTCTATACTTTTAACAATAAGTATTTATGCAAAAGATAAACCACTTAAAATACTTGTATTTCAAAGTTATCATCAAACTTTACCTTGGGCACAGCAAGTTCTTAGTGGCTTAGATAAATTTAAAAAGAACTATAATGGCAATATTGAATTTTATTTAGAAACAATAGATTATATTCGTTTAAAAAAACAAATGAAACCAGACGATTGGGTAAAATATTTAAATCATAAATATCAAGGTTTAGAGTTTGATGGAATATTAATAGAAACAATTTTTGCTTCTGAACTCTATAAAGATATTTCTTCAAGTTTTCATCCAAATATTCCTAAGATATATTTTGCAGATATAAATATTAAAGAAAAAAATAATTCCAAAGTAATTTTTGAACAAAAAAGTGAAATTGTAACAAAAACAATAAATTTAGCAATAAGACATAATCCTAATTTAAAAAATGTTTATGTAATAAAATCAGATAAAGCAGCAAAGGTTTTAGAAAATGAACTTTTAAAAGAACTAAAAAAAAGAACATTAAATACAATATACATAAAAGATTTCACAATTGAAAGTTTAAAAGTAAAACTTTCAAAATTACCTAAAGATAGTGTAGTTTTTTATGGAGTGACTTTTTATGATAAAACAAAACGAACATTTACCGCAAAAGATTTTTTAAGACAAATT
>PJEL010004335.1_pt1 | contig 11769 bp, 12 predicted proteins | sample 1853271 | NCBI WGS metagenome assembly PJEL01 (sample SAMN08108733, study PRJNA415343) | Invertebrate metagenome, whole genome shotgun sequencing project. | host: Globobulimina | place: Sweden: Gullmar Fjord | collected 2015-08 | reverse complement strand
CTTGAGTGGGCATCCTTCTGCCTTTGGCTTACGTCTGACGTTTCTGATGTAGTAAGATATGCGTCTCAGTCCTGTCAATGACAAATGCCAGTGCCTTCCTCGTGTTCGGCATGCTGCCCCTGATCATATCAACCAAAGCAGGCAGTGGAGAGCACAGAGAAATAGGCGCCGTTCAGCCCGCAGGCAAATTGTACTTAACCTTTACAGACCATTCCATTTGGTGTTATGAATTCCCGGAATTGAGAACCAACGACCCGAAGACCCACCGACCCGACAAAGCGATTCTGCCCGGGAAACATAATAGTCAGGTATTTACGCCCAATGAGTTATAAATTCTGCACAATACTGCACTCATTAAAAAGCCCGAAAAATGTCGGTATGATACTTCGCAGCCACGTTGCCCATGGCGGATCAGAGCTCATCACAACAGGACATAATCTGCCGTGGGAATTTAAAAAAGGCACCCAGGCTTTTTCGAGAAAACTTGAAGAGAAATGCAACATCATCCATATTCCGGATCCGCTGCAAGCTCTGGATTGGTGTAAAGAAAAAGGTTACGCGCCAATAGCAATCGAAATCCAGAAAAATTCAATTTTTCTGGACGAATTCACCTTCCCCAATCGTACAGCAATTATCGTTGGAAACGAAGGGGAAGGGCTTGATAAAGAATTCCTGAAAAAGTGTAAGCAAGTTGTGACCATAAAACAATTTGGAGACGTGGGCAGCCTTAACGTTGCCGTATCAGCTTCAATAGCAATGTATGAATTTAACCGTTCCGCTACTGTGGCAAATAGTATTATTGGAAGTCACTACAAAAACGGATAAATGAAAACGATTGATGGCAAGATATTATATTGCCTTTGCCCGAACTAATTTCTAAGCTATGTAAAATTCAGTTAACCGATCTTTTATAGTGATTGCCAAAAAACGTTCCGAAAAAGAAAGGGCAACATGTTGACGATTCAGATCAAAAACCAAATCATCTTATTTTTCCTATCAATACTCTTTCTGATTTTAATACCCATCCAGGGGCTTGCCGTCCAGAATGAAAAAGAGGAGCACGTTTTAAACGTTTAGCCTTTTTTGCATTTGGCTGCCTGGTAATTTTCATTCACTTGTGAAATTTCATTGCCCTCACACTTCGCATCACAGGCCTCTTGGCGGAGCGAAACTGAGTCCAAGCGGTCTGCGTTTATGCAACTGTAAGACAAAATCATTTTTGATCTACCGGTTGAGATGTAGACACCTCGATATAAATGGTATGTTTTTCAGACACATTCCAGTACCTTTTATATGTGCTTACAAATCAAGGGTGACCCACGTCCTGAATTCCTTCTTTTGCTTTCCCATTCACGAACCAAAATTGCCACTCGCGAACTTTCCATTGATTGCATTATTTTATAGTTTTATGACCTGAGTAATGTTTAATAAAACAGTCACATCACCTATATCTTAATGAAAATAGAAAGGATTAAAATGTCCCAACTATCGAAACCTACCCGAATTAACTCTCAGCAAGAAATTACCCGTCGCAAATTCATCACTCAAATGGCAACGATTGGTGTGCCAGCCGCTATAATTCCCTCTGTGTTAGCTGGGGAATTGTTTGCATCGTCCACGGCAAGTGATGCGCTTAAAAATATCGCAAAAGGAATCATATGGACCGGACAAGCTTCTGTAAAAATATCAGGGCTTGGAGCGAATATATATGTCGATCCTTTCAATCTCAAGGCTGAAGACAAAGCAGATATTGTTCTTATTACACACAGCCACGGAGATCATTTGGATATGACCAGCCTGAAAAAAGTCTGTTATGAAAAGACGACCATTATTGCACCCAAAGATGTCGCCGAAAGATTAGAACTTATACCCCGGAAAGAGATCATAATTGTAGCACCGGGTGATACGGTTAAAACGGGTGATATATTAATAAATGCAGTTCACATGTACAATATAAAAAAAACCGATTGTCATCTAAAAGCCAATAAATGGGTTGGATACACAATAACCGGTAATGGTATCACTGTTTATCATGCAGGGGATACAGAACGTATCCCGGAAATGAAAGATATTCGTTGTGACATTGCACTATTACCTCTGGGCCAGATATTCACAATGAATAGTGTTGAGGATGCGGCAGAATCAGCAAAGGATGTTAAAGCAAAACTTGCTGTCCCAATCCACTACGGTATGTATGAGGGAACCAGAAAGGATGCCGATAAATTTAAAGAGCTCTTAGCAGGTACCATGGATGTCATAATATTGGAGCAATAAAAACAATCCGGAAATCCCAAAATTGAAACATCTTAATTTAAAAGATACAAATGAAACCTAATTTAAAATTAACAATTATTATATTTCTATTCATTTCATTATTATTTGCTCCTTTAGCAATCGCCTGTACAACAATTACGGTTAGTAATGGTGATACAGTTATGCTTGGTGGGAATGAAGATTTGCCTCCCAATGCCAGCTCATTTCTTGTTGTGGACAATAAAGGAATTTATGGAGTTGTCTATTTTGCAACACCCTGGGGGCAATGGCCGTTGATAATGATGTCGGGTATAAACGAGATGGGATTAAGCTATCATACAAATTCGATACCGATAAAAAAACTAAATCCTCATCCCGAAAGAAAACCCAAGGTTGAGTGGCCGATTACCCTACTTATGAAAGAAGCCTCTTCTGTAGAAGAAGTACTTCAGAAAATTTTCACCTATAACTGGGGAGACTCGATTGATTACCAGATCCATTTTGCAGATAAATCAGGTGATGCCGCGGTAATTCATCCGGGATCTGATGGTGAGCTAACCTATAAAAGAAAATCCAAGGGGAATGGTTACTTAATTTCTGCCAACTTCAACCTTGCAAAATTAGACAATGGCAACTGGTTAAGTCACAGATATAAAACTGCAGATAAAATGCTCTCAAAAATGAATACTCGAAATAATCCGACTATGGAATTTATGGCATCAATTTTAAATGCTACACACCAAAACTCGTTCACAATATACTCATTTGTTTATGACCTCCAGAATCTTCGGATAAATTTATATTACAATCGCCAGTATGACACACCGTATATATTAGAAGTAGACAAGGAGTTGGCAAAAACCAAGGAATTTCGAAAAGTTGCTTTAAAGGAATTGATCTCTAACTGGAATAATAAAGACTAAGGACGTTGGCAAATGAAACTAAAAGCCCTTTTATCACTTGAACAGACTCAAAGATTTCTTGGGATTGATGCCCTGCGCGGATTTATCATGATGTTCATGGCCCTGGACCATGCCCGAAACTTTCTTTGTGTATCAAAGGGTGGATATGAAATCTGGGTTGGCCAGTTCACCCAATACCAAGGAGACTTTTTTGCCTTTATGACTCGATTTGTCAGTCACCTGGCAGCACCTGGTTTTTTCTTTCTAATGGGGAGCGGCATGATATTTCTTTACGCATCCAGAAAAGCCAAAGGGTGGACACAATCTCAAATTTACCTCTATTTTGCCAAACGGGGGACACTTTTAATCGGATTCCAGTTTTTATTGGAAAATCCTGCATGGACTCTTGGTTTTGGAGAGATGCCTCTTTATTTTGGTGTGCTGTTTGCACTTGGATGTTCCATGCTTTTAGGTATCTTGCTGCTTGAGCTTCCGCCTTTTATTCTGGGATTGCTCGGCTTTGTCCTTGTCGCAATGACCGAAGTACTACTCCCGGAAACAAAAGGTTATGTCCTATATCCGATTCATCTTCGAATCTGGACACTTCCCGGATTTACTCCGGGCGCGGGTATGTTTGTTCTCTATCCTGTTATTCCCTGGTTGGGCGTGACGTCACTTGGAATGGCATTTGGTAAATATCTTAAATCACGAAAAAAAAGGAATCCGTATTTCTCTTTGAATTTAGGTCTTGTTTTAATTGTGCTGTTTTTTGTTGTCAGGGTTAATGGAGGATTCGGTAATATTCGCATGGCAGATGAAGACGGTATCATCGGCTTTCTCAATGTGGTGAAATATCCGCCAAGCATTTCCCTGCTGCTAATTACACTTGGGATTAACCTTATGACCTTAAGTTTTTTCGATCTCTTAGAAAAAAGGGCCGGTATACTGCTAACTCCATTGGTAATCTTTGGGCGAGCCCCATTGTTCTTTTATCTTCTCCATTTGTTTTTGTATGCATCCATGGGCAAGATGATAGGTCCAGACAAAGTATCCCTTGCTGCCATGTATTGGTTTTGGATTTTAGGATTAGTCATCCTGCTTCCTTTGTGTGCTATTTATGCCGACCAGAAGCAAAAAAGCCGACTCTCTTCTTCTTTACGACTGATATAGGACTGATCTGATCCTCCTGCAATGTTATAAGAACTGTGACAGATGAGGCTTTAAATCTGGTATCCGGTGGCGGCTGACCGGTACCTTTGTTGAGAGGTTGTCTGACAGTATCAGGGCAAAGGAATTTTTATTACGCTCCAGTGCCTTGACCCAGGAAAGATTTACAATATGTGACCGGTGGACATGGAGAAATCCGTTTTCAGGTAATTTTTCTTGAATATTTTTTAGGGTCATTTTAATAAACAGCGGTTTGACCACCTGGCCTTCTGTAACATAAATGTTCAGATAGTGATCTTCAGAAGAGATGTGACTGATTTTTTCGGGCTCCACCTTGAATTGGTTTTTACCGCTGTTAATAAAGATAGGAGCATTTTTTCCTTGTACTTTTTCCTTTTCTTCTGTGATGATGGCTTTATATCCGAGTTCCTTACCTTCTTTTTTTGCTATGTTTAAACGATGAATGACTTTATTCATTGTTAAAAGGCAGACAAAAGTGATGGCCAGCCAGAATGGAAAACAAAAAAAGAAGCTCTCAATATGACTGGGCCTTGAAATACCAGCTTCAGTTATATAGGGGAAGTAAATAATACTTGCTTTCCAGACTAAGCTTCTTTCGATAATAAAAAATAAAAGAAATCCTAAAAACCAGATACCCAAAGTTTTGCCAATGGTACGATGTTCGTAATGCCCCCAGGTGCCTGTGAACCTTGCAGTAAAGATATCAACAATAAAATGACTCAACCCGAAATTGACAGCCGTGGCCCATGCATATATCCCTTTAAATGCCATGGATGTAGAATTTGCTGGATTGATGTGACCATAAACCTCAAGGCCCAGAAATGTTAAAAGGCCTGAGAGCAGAATCATGAAGGTATATATCAAGAAACGAAAGACCAGAATTGAAAAATAGGGACCAATGGATCTGTCTCTTAGCCTTGGAAAATGTTTATCCATGTCTGATATTATCTCTGGGATTAAAATCATTTTTCTTTCCTGTGGTTAGGATGCTTGTGATCTGTTTTACTAAAACCGGGATTGAGGTTCAAGAAAAAGATTTGTTAGATTCTAAACTATTGGGGAAAATTTTATCATCTAATATTCCATTATTGTGCTCTTAACGCGACGCTTAAGCCTCATGACTTTTTGCTTCGACTGTAGCGCAACCAAAAAAAAGATTAACGCTAGCATAACCTGATTTTAAACCAGAACGAAGTGGCGGTTTAAAATTCAGAGTTTATGCTTTTGTTAGAACATAAGGCCACAGAGTTAGATCTCAACCAACTCTGCGATTTTTTTTGCTACAACTTCCATTGAATCTTCAGAAGTATCCAAGCCGGTTCTGGAGGCGAGCAAGGGGCTGAAATTTCGTAGGGCTTCATAGGAAGTGTCGTGCACGATGGGAATGAGCTGGTTACCTGCCAACAGTGCTGAAAGCTCTTTGTCGGCGACACTCTCTTTTGGTAGGCGTTCCAGCATCGCTGGGGTTACCAACACAAGTCCTATTCGGGAATTTGCCAAGCCCTTGTCTATGGCGCGCATCATTGGCACGCCGAGTCCAAGGTCCTTCTCGCTGAACCAAACTTTGACGCCAGCAACCTCAAGTAAATCGTGCAGCTCTTTGGCTGCACCTTTACGGTCGTCCCAAGCATGACATAGGAAAGCATCACGAAGATCAGGTTGCAGCGCTGCTCGAGTCTCAACGGCTTCTCGGATTGGTGTGAGTGACTGAATTTGGGCAGGTGTGTACGACACAGACGAACCTGATTTTGACCAGCGTGGCCTTGAACTTCCGATGGACCTACTGCCACCGCTGCTGCTGAACTATGTCCACGTACTGGTGCGGTGCATATTGCCATGTCATTTTTCTCCTTATTTGATGAAGTAGTTCAACAAGTGCATGGACAGGTCTGGGTAACAAACCGGATAATATTCATTTAACAATGATATCCAGGCAAAGCATAGAATTTTCTAACTGGATAACATTACAATTTTCATATCATCCGAGTTGGATATCATGTTGAGAACCAAGAAACTTTAAAAAATGAACTATTACTAAACATCTGTAAATATTGTTTTACATAAAGGACGGGTTAATTCAAGATATATTTCAGATAAACCGATTTTCAATATGAAGAGCCATTCTGGCTATAATCATGGCCTTTCAGGAATTTTAAAGCCCCCCCGGACTATCCCTGTAATGGTTTGCTTTCTCGAGAATTTTCAAACCACAAGATATGGTATGCCACAATCTTTAATTTCGCTGGTATGAGAATCAACATGTTGGGAGAATATCCTTACCGGTCGCTCTGAGTGATCCTCACGGGTCCCCAAATGATTTCTTCTTTCGTATGCCCGGAGGATTAGGCAAACGAAGAAATAGAAGCCATTTGGGGATCAAACGTTTAATTGGACCTAAGTGCCGGATCCAAACTTCTCATGGATAAACCCCAAAGGTTCGTAGGCCGGGTAGGTCCGGGTGGGGTGTCCGAGCCATCAGGTCGCAATTTTTGGCTGTATAAAAATTGATCGATCAGGCCGGATATCCCACCCGGACCGGCGGTTAATATGCTTCCCATTAGCCCGGACATTTCGGTTTCTGACCTTTAGGTTATGAAATATCCGGGTTGGGGCAAAACAATTGAATCCTAATTATTAGAGGTACCCTACATGCAGTTGCCCCGCAGGCAGGTTGCAATATAACAACGGTTGTATTATTAAAGTATACCAATAAACAACTGCATTCAAACGGCACTGGGATGGAAGATGAATAAAGAGATTTACAATACCCTTCGGAACCGGATTCTCTATCTGGATTATAAGCCCGGGCTTATCCTCAAGGAGCAGACCCTGGCCGAGGAATTCGGGGTCAGCAGGACGCCGCTGCGGACAGTGCTCTTCCGTCTGGAATGGGAGCATCTGGTAAAGATTCTGCCAAGGACCGGCATTCTGATCATGGAACTGGAGCTGAGTACCATCACCAATGTGTTCCAGGCCAGGCTGGAGATGGAGGCTGTGATCGGTACCATGGCAGCAGAACGGATGACCCGGGACAAGATTGCGCAGTTGGAGAAACTGCAGTCGGATTGCGATGCCTTGAAGGACAACATAGATCCCAGGGCATTGGGCCATGTGGATATGGCCAATAAAAAGCTGTTCCATGAGGCAGCTCAGAATCCTTTTCTCATTGAAATGTCCGAGCGCCTTTATTCTCTGACGTTCAGGCTCTGGTATTTTAACATGCTCAAAATGGATCGCACAACGTGGAACCAGGAGGTGGATGCGGTTCAGGAGGATCTGGTGATTCTGGCGGATCTGCTTCAAAACGGCACCCCGGAGCAGACAGGTCGTGCCAGAAAAGACCAATTGCTTAAACATCTTAAACGGATCAGGTCTTCATTCCTGGGATTGACCGGGCTCTGACCCTGTGACGGACACGGCCTTGGGTTCTTGACTTCATACCCCGGTCTGTCTATAATCGTTGAACTTTTGGCTATATCGATATCTTAAGGTCTGATTTATGAACAAAGCATGGACCATTGTCATCTTTCTTCTGATGTTTCTGCCGGGAACCGCGACTACAGTATTTGGCCAGCCCCATGCTGCAATGCTCAAGAGCAAATCAGGTCAGGTCAGCATCCTTCGTCAGGATCAGAGATATACTGCCCAGGTGGGTATGCTTCTCCTGAGCGGGGATACTGTTGTATCTTCATATACCGGCTATGCTGGCATTATGTTCACCGACGGTACGGTGATTACCCTGGGTCCGAAAACAAGTTTCCGGATCAACACCTATGTATTTTCCCCTGAAACCGGAAATTATGATTTTTTCTTTTACCTGGATAAAGGCTCAGCTGTCTATCATTCCGGAAAAATTGGCAAACTATCACCGGAATCGGTTAAACTGGCCACCCCCAAAGCAACTGTGGGGATCCGGGGAACCCGTTTTATCATTAAAGTGGATTGAGCAAATTGAAAACGTTTTTAAAATTTTTTGTGGTGCTGACCGCCTTGATGCTCATTGTTTCATGCGGGCAGAAAGACACAACGGTTATCCTGCTGCCCGAGGCTGACGGTCATACCGGGTCCGTCCTGATTGAAAACCAGGAATCTTCAACACGTCTGGACAAGGCATACACCTATACTGAAGCCACGTCCACAACTGCCGGATTTGTGGTTCAGAAGGCAGATCCTGCAAAAATAAAGGCAACCTATGCCCAGCTTTTTGCGGCAGAACCGCCAAAACCTATCCATTTCATTCTCTACTTTGAAACAGACTCAGTTAAGCTGACACCGGCATCCATGGATCTGCTGCCCAAAATTTCCCAAAGCGCAAAAGAAAGGGAACCGTCGGAAATCAGTATTATCGGCCATACCGACACCCAGGGAACGCCTGAATACAACATCAACCTGTCCCTGGAACGGGCAAGGGCAGTGGCCAAAATTCTGACCCGCTACGATACAGGCCTCAAACAGGTCTATGTTCAGGCATTTGGTGAATACGATCTTCTGATTCCCACAGCTGACAATACCCCGGAAGCCCGCAACCGCCGCGTTGAAATCATGATCCGGTGAGCCAGGGTGAATCCCCCCCCAAAAATAACCCGGATTCCCAGGACAGTGCGCCTGAGTGTGCTTGCCGTCATGGGACTCCTGACCCTGGCAGCGGCAATTTCTCCTTTTACGAACATCGGTCCGGTATCCTCTTTGGACACCTTTTTTTACGACCGCTTCATGACCCATGCCCGGCCCCAGACCTCCTATTCCCATGATGTCACCATAGTGGATATTGACGAGGTAAGCCTGTCCGGTGCCGGCCAATGGCCCTGGCCAAGATACAGACTGGCCCAGATACTGGCCATTCTTTCCTCCCATTCGCCCAGAGCCATGGGCCTGGATATTGTGTTTCCCGAACCGGACCGCCTTTCCCCGACCCAACTGACCCAACAGTTTAAAAGGGATTTTCAACTGGAGATCAAATTTTCCAATATTCCTCAGTCTCTTACGGACAATGACGGCTTTTTCGGCCACATCCTGAACCAGACCCAGACTGTCGGGGCCCGGTACTACTATTTTGACCATGTGTCCAAAGGCGCCGTATGCAAAGACTTTCCTTTTAACATTAAAGACCCGGGCAACCTCACCACCCTGCCAAAGGCAGAAGGGGTGCTTTGCAATACCCCTAAAATTGAAACCCGGATGGCATCTGCAGGGTTTATCAACAACCAGTATGACCTGGACGGGTTGCTGCGCAGAACCCCTCTGCTGATTAAATACCACGACGGAATCGCCCCCCACCTTTCCCTGGCCCTGTTCATGATGGAAAATAATTTAAAGACGCTGGAGGTCACCCAAACACCCCTGGGATTGTCTCTTACGGCAGGCCCGGTCACCATCCCCATTACCCGGGACGGATTTGTCCACATCAACTTTAAAGGACCTGCCAGGACCTTTAAATATATTTCGGCAATTGATGTTTTAAATCGAAAGTTCGGCCCGGCTGATATCCGGGATAAAACCATACTCATCGGCAGTTCTGCCGTGGGGCTCAATGACATCCACCCCACGGTGTTTGATCCCCATTTTCCCGGTATTGAAGTATCTGCCGTTCTTCTGGACAATATGGCCAATGAAAATTTTGTCCGCCTGCCTTCCCGGTCCGATATTTATCTGGCCCTGGCCTGTCTTGTCATGGGGGGTATCATGCTGGTGCTGTTTAACAGGAATCCCGGTCCCATGGCCCTTGTTGCCACCACCACCGCCGGGGCAGGCCTGGTGCTAGGGGTCAGTCTGACTCTCTATTATCAACGGACAATTTTCATTTCTCCTGCCCTGCCGCTGATCCTGGTTCTGGTGCTGTTTGTCCTGATCACATTTACCAGATTTGCATCGGAAAAACGGGCCGCCTATACCTGGTTCCGCCATTTATCCGCTGCCCAGCAGCTGACCATGGAAATCATGGTCTCCATGGTAGAGACCCGGGATCCGGAAACCGGGGCACACATTGTTCGTACCCAGCACTATGCAAAGGCCGTGGCCCTGCATCTCAGGAAAAAAAACATGTTCTCCCATATCCTGACCGAAGACTACATTGAAACCTTATTTCTATCCGTCCCCCTCCACGATATCGGCAAGGTGGGCATACCGGACAACATCCTGCTGAAACCGGGCCGACTCACTAACGATGAATTCAGGCATATGAAGATGCATGCCACATACGGCAGAATCATCCTGAGAAGGGCGGCAAAAAAAATTGAAGGAAGCAACTACCTGGAAATGAGCGAAGATATTGCCGGCACCCATCATGAGAAATGGAACGGTACGGGATACCCGGAAGGCCTTGCAGGAGAAAATATCCCCCTGTCCGGAAGAATCATGGCCATTGCCGATGTCTACGACGCCCTGATCAGCGAGCGGTGTTATAAACCGCCCTTTCCCCATGAAAAAGCCATGTCCATCATCCTAGAGGAAAAAGGCAAACTCTTTGATCCTGTGATCGTAGAGGCCTTTGTGGAAATCGAAACCACCATCCTGGACATTGCCGCCAGGTTCGGGGATGAGGATTAACCCCCAAAAAACGAAAAAGACTGCCCAAGTCTTCTTTAGGCAGTCTTTCTTTGTGTTTTATCAGAGAATTAAGATTATTTCTTCTGTTCCATAGCAGACTGAACAAAGGAAAGTGTCGCTTTGACATCAGGGTTCATAAGGGTACTGGCCATGACATCCTGCCAGTTTTCTGTTTCCAGGGTCTGGTTGATTCTTACGGCAGTATCGGATTTAAGTCCGTGCTTGATCTGGATAAAGGGCCGGTTGGGGGTATCGATCCACAGGCAGATGATCTCCTTGGCCCGGGCAATAAGATTGTCACCCTCAACCACCTCATCCACCATTTCCATTTCCAGCGCTTTGTCCACCCCGACCATGTCGCCGAAGTACATCACATCCCTGTACCGTTTGTCAGAATCCAGACCGAACCGGACCACTGAGGACTGGGCAATGGAAAGGCCTAACCCGATTTTAATTTCACTCATGCCCAGCTTGATTTTGGGATGATTTTTTATAATCCTGTAGTCGGAGGCCATGGCCAGTATCAGCCCCATGGCAGCGGAGTGACCGTTCATGGCGCAGACAACCGGTTTCTTACAGGTAAAATAGTCCACCAGAATCTTTTCCTCTTCCTCAAAAAAGGAAACCACCTCTTCTGCCGTCTCAAATCCCACAAACATGGGCAGGCTGAAGCCGCTTGAAAAGAACCGCCCCTCACCGGTGAGGATGAGACCTTTGAGTTCATCTTTTTCATTCACCTCATCTATGATCTCTTTGAGCTGACGAAGGGTCTCAATGGTCACGGCATTGGAAGCACCGTCAGTGAGTGTGGCAATGACAATATTATCCTGGATTTCTTTTTTAAGCATGGCTTATCCTTTCTATACATTCAAGCGGTTTA
>PJEL010004334.1_pt1 | contig 11774 bp, 7 predicted proteins | sample 1853271 | NCBI WGS metagenome assembly PJEL01 (sample SAMN08108733, study PRJNA415343) | Invertebrate metagenome, whole genome shotgun sequencing project. | host: Globobulimina | place: Sweden: Gullmar Fjord | collected 2015-08 | reverse complement strand
GCAGGCTCTTCCTCCGCCGCAGGCTCTTCCTCCGCCGCAGGCTCTTCCTCCGCCGCAGGCTCTTCCTCCGCCGCAGGCTCTTCCTCCGCCGCAGGCTCTTCCTCCGCCGCAGGCTCTTGGCTGGCCCCGTCGCCCTCCGCGAGGGTTTCGAATTCGACGGCTTCTTCATCCTCGTCAACCTCTAGACCGAGATCCTGGGACTCAGAGCGGATGTCGATGCGATATCCGGAAAGGCGAGCCGCGAGTCTGGCATTCTGGCCCTCACGGCCGATAGCGAGGCTCAGCTGATGATCAGGAACGATCACGACAGCGGTCCCTTCTTCTTCGCCTTCGTCGTCGAATCGGACCTGTTGGACGCGAGCAGGACTGAGCGCCTCGGCAATGAACCGAGCCGAATCCTCGTCCCACTCAACGATGTCAACCTTCTCACCCTTGAGCTCGTTCACAACCTGGCGGACGCGAGAGCCCCTCGCCCCCACACACGCTCCAACAGGATCAACGTTGTGGTCATTGGATGCAACGGCGATCTTCGTGCGATGTCCCGCTTCACGAGCGATTGCCTTGATTTCGATATCGCCATCAACGAGCTCGGGAACTTCCAACTCGAAAAGTGCCCTGATGAATTCGGGATGGCTTCGTGAGACGACGATCTGCGGTCCCTTGCCCTCACCGCGGACTTCAAGGATCCATGCCTTGACACGGTTCCCTCGTTCAAGTCGTTCATACGGAATCTTCTCGGATCCAGGGAGAATCGCTTCAGCGTCACCCAGATCGAGGATCGAGTAGCGGTGATCCGACTGCTGGACGATGCCGGTGATGAGGTCACCCTCACGGCCTTCGTACAACTCATACACCTGGTCGCGCTTGGCATCGCGAAGACGCTGCAAGATGACCTGTTTTGCGGTTTGGGCGGCGATTCGACCGAAGTTCTCAGGTGTGTCAGCCCATTCGTCCGTGACGTTGCCTTCTTCGTCGAGCTCCTGACCGTAGACCATGATCTCGCCTGTATCGGCGTCGATGGTGACGCGCGCCTCTTCAGCAGCTCCGGGCGTGCGCTTGTACGCCGAAACAAGTGCGTTGGCGAGCGCCTCCAGAATCGTGTCGCGGGGCACGCCCTTCTCGCGTTCCAACAGCTCGAGCGCATCCATGAGGTTGTAATCCATCGTCTCTCCTACGCGTCCTTGCCCGGTCGGGCGCCCTTCTCCCACACGAACACGGTTCGTGCTGATGACACATCATCGTATTGGAGCTTCCGTTCGGTTCCGTCGACGTCAATCGTGAATCCACTTGTATCAGCGGTCATGAGCGCGCCCTGGTGGTTCTTGTCGCCATCGACCGGTGCAAAGGTCTTGACCTTGACTTCGCGGCCGATGGATTTGATGTAGTGGTTCGTTCTGTTGAGCTTGCGCTCGAGGCCTGGTGAGGACACTTCGAGAGTGTACGAACCGGTGAATGGATCGTCTTCTTCGATGATTCGCCCGATTCCCCTCGAGAGTTCTGCAATGAGATCAACGCCAATAGGTTGCTCTGCGTCAACCGTGACGCGCACAATCTGGCCGCCGCCGTGAATCTCGATGTCATCGAGTTCAACGCCTTCAGCCGAGACATACGGATCTATGCGATCCCAGAGCTGATCTTGTACGTTTGCCACTTCACTCCTTGCACGCCAAAACGAGCCTCCGCCCAAACAAAGAGGCGGGCCACGGCCCACCTCGGCAGAGATCTCGGTTCGTGAACACGAGTATACCTGACAGTCAACTGAAGTCAGATGCCGGGCGGTACGACCCTTCGCTATCAGACAGCCGTCTCAAGGAAGCGGCCAACGGCAGCGGCAGCATCGGCAATATCCACATCGCGCTTGTCACCCGACCGACGTTCGACGAATTCGAGAATGCCGTTGTCAAGTCCGCGGGGTCCAACCGTGATGCGGAGCGGAATCCCTATCAACTCGGCATCAGTGAACTTGACACCAGGGCGTTCCTTCCGATCGTCGAGAAGCGTTTCAACACCTGCAGCGACAAGCTCCTCATAGAGCGAAACACTGACCTCGGCTGAACGCTCGTCGTCAGGTCGGATTACGGATATGACGACGTGATATGGAGCGATCTCGACAGGCCACACGATGCCACTGTCATCATGGTTCGCCTCCACCGATGCGGCCAAGTTGCGTTCAACTCCGATGCCGTACGACCCCATGATGATCGGAATGGACTTGCCGTTCTCGTCCAGGACTTTCAGTCCGAGCTTGTCTGCGTAGAACGTGCCAAGTTTGAAGATGTGGCCCACTTCGATAGCGGTATAAACCTGCAGCGGCTCACGGCAGGTCGGGCACAGCTCGCCCTCCTGCACGGTTCGAAGATCCAACCACGTGTCGATGGCGATGTCTCGCTCGACGTCAACCCCTCGTACGTGCACATCGTTCTCGTTGGCACCGGTCGTCATGTGCCGTCGCCCACGAAGCGCCACATCTGCGAGAGTTCTTACTCCCTCGACGCCAACGGCACCGAGACTCCCTGCATCAGCGCCGAGGAGGGCATTGATCTCTTCTGTCTGGGCGGGCCTGACGTCGATCGCTCCGGTTGCATCCATGAGTTTCTGCTCTTGGAGAGCGTGGTCACCGCGGAGCAGAAGGAGCGTGGTTTCACCGTCGAGGACATACACCAGCGTCTTGACCTGGCGGTTCGCTGCCGCGCCGCCATCGAACACGGCGAGGTCATCGATTGTCTTGACGCCCGGCGTGTCGAATCGCTCGACGGAGGCATCTTCCGGTGGATCAACGATCTCCGACAGGATCGATGTCGCGGCTTCAAGATTCGCCGCGTAGTCGCATGACGCACAGGTCGCGATGTCATCCTCGCCGACCTCGCTCGGCGCCATGAACTCGACAGACTCCTTGCCACCCATGGCGCCCGAAGATGCTCGAACGGCTACAACATCCATCCCGAGCCGCTTGAAGATGTTGAGATATGCCCGGTGGTGGTTGTCGAATTGACGGTCGAGTCCTTCATCATCGGCGTCAAGCGAGTACGAGTCCTTCATCGTGAACTCGCGAACACGCAAGAGTCCCGACTTTGGCCGAGCCTCATCCCGAAACTTCGTCTGGATGTGATACCAGAGCTGCGGGAGCTGCTTGTAGGAGGTGAGTTCTGTGGCGGCGGTTGCGAAGATCTCCTCGTGTGTCGGACCAAGGATTACGGTCGCGCCCTTGTTGTCCTCGAACGACATGATGATGTCCGCCATCGTGTCGATCCTGCCCGTCTCCTCCCAGATCGACGCCGGATGCATCTGTGGCAGGAGGAACTCCTGGCCACCGATCGCATCGATCTCATCCTTGATGATCGTCATGATCTTTACTCGCACCCGCTGTCCGAGCGGAAGCATCGAGTACACACCAGCCATGAGCTGGCGCATGTATCCACCACGAACCAGCAGCTTGTGACTCACGGCCTCAGAGTCGGCAGGATCGTCTCGAAGGGTGGGTATGAAAGATTCTGACCAGCGCACAGTGCTCCAATGGATTGGATTCGTCGGCGAGGATAGCCGGTGATCAGTCCGTGTCTGAACCCAACGCAACGTCTGCAACGGACGCCCTGCGCTCCTGAGTGCGGTTAGCGTCCCCCTGCATCGATCGGAGTTCGAGCGCGGTCTCCTCCGCGATGTCGGCTGCATTGACATCAGCAGCTGCAAGCCGTGCATCCGTCCCCTCCTCCGCAATGAGCTTCGCCTCAGCGATCAACGCGTCGACCATCTCGGCTTCCGGCACGACCCGAACCACTTCGCCCTTGATGAAGAGATGGCCTCTGCCCTTGCCAGCGGCGAGTCCAAGGTCAGCTTCCCTTGCTTCACCTGGACCATTGACGACGCATCCCATCACGGCGACCTGCATCGAGAGCCCAAGCTCTTCGAGGCGATTGTTGGCTTCGTTTGCGACCTTGATCACATCGACTTCCGCCCGTCCACACGATGGACATGCGATGAAGTCGAGCGTCGTACGGTCGCGCAAGCCGAGATATTCGAGAAGAGCACGGCCAGCCTTGGATTCCTCGACGGGGTCCGCGGTCAGGGAGAGTCGGATTGTGTCCCCGATGCCCTCGTTGAGCAGCGTCGCGATGCCAGCCACGCTCTTGATCAAGCCACCGGGGAGCGGACCGGCCTCGGTCACTCCAAGGTGCAATGGGTAGTCGGTTGTGTCTGCAAGCAACCGATACGACTCAACCATCATGGGAACGTTCGAGTGTTTCACGGAGATCTTGACATCATGGAATCCGACATCGTCGAAGTGCTTGACCTCACCCATGGCCGATTCGACGAGCGCGGCAGGTACCGGCCCGCCGTACTTCTCCATGAGATCCTTGTCGAGCGAGCCAGCGTTGACGCCGATCCTGATCGGAATGCCCGCCTCTTTCGCTGCGGTAGCAACAGTCTTGATGTGCCCTTCGTTCCGGATGTTCCCAGGATTGAGCCTGAGCGCCGAAACACCAGCTTCGATCGCCGCGAGCGCAAGGCGGTACTGGAAATGGATGTCTGCAACTATCGGTACTGGCGTCCTCGGCATGATCACCGCGATTCCCTGGGCAGCCTCAACGGTATTGCATGTCACCCTGACGATGTCGGCGCCGGTGCCAGCGAGCGCGTAGATCTGGGCAAGCGTCGCCTCGGCATCCGCCGTCTTGGTTGTGGTCATCGACTGCACCGATACCGGCGCTCCGCCTCCGACCTCGATATCGCCGACCCGAAACTTTCGTGTGTCGCGGCGGGTGTAATCCATGGCCGAAGGGTAGGACATTTCGACTACTGAATCGGCTTGAAGATATCCAGGTAGACACCCATGAGCCCGAGGCTGACGATGAAGATGAAGACCGCTGCTGCAATCGGGAGGAGTTTCTCGATGTTCGGTTGGCGGCCTGTGATCTTCTCGTATGCCGCGACAGCGAAGTGACCGCCGTCGAGCGGATATAGCGGCACGAAGTTGAGCACGCCGACAAAGATGTTGACCAACGCCAGCAGCTGGAGTGTCGATTCGGCCGGTCCTGCGATCCGCACCAGACCTATCGGGCTGATCGGACGGACAGTTTCGAGGATCTCGTCATCGCCACCGAACAGGGACATGACGAGCTTTGGAAACCCAATGATCATCTCCCACAGACCACGAACGCTCATGACGACGGCCTCGCCGACCTGACTTGCAGCTGTGGGAAGCATCGCAATCGGTCCGACGGATTCGCGAGCGGCCTCCGGTGTCACTCCAAAGAAGCCAACCTCCTCCGTCATCGGTTCGTCGTCGGGTCCGAGAACGTACTCGCCATCGACCACGATTGGCCGATCGATGATCGCAAGCGTTGCACTGAGGTCCAGCACCTGATCATCGCGTTCGACTGTGACAACAACTTGCTCACCGCCGTGGGTCTCTGCGAAGGTTCCGAAGTCATCCCACGTGGCAACTGCCACACCGTTGGTCTCAACGATGACATCGCCCGGTTCAGTCCCAGTCTCGGCCGCGGGTGATGGATTCGATGAGCCAGGGACGGTCGAACTCACCGCAGCAACCGTCGTCGTGCGTTCCGCAAAACCGTCATCGTCAATGATGACGACGCCCCAGACCAAGCCGACGACCCACAGAAGTACGAATGCGACTATGAAATGACTGACGATGCCTGCGAGAACGACCACCGTCTTCTTCCAAAACGGGGCGACCCGGTACGTTCGATGCTCTTCTTCAGCGTCGATCTCCTCGAACGGATTCATGCCGATGATGCGAACGTATCCGCCCAGCGGGATCGCCTTGATGCCGTACTCGGTCTCTCCGCTGGTCATCGACCAGAGTTTCGGACCGAAGCCAAAGAACGCCTCGGTTGCCTTCATACCGAACGCTTTGGCCGCCAGGAAATGGCCACCCTCGTGGATGACGATCATGGCAACGATGCCAGCGATCATGATGAATGGGCCCACGGTGACCTCCATGGCGTGCAGCGGTGAGCGTACGGTACCGAGCGAGTAGGCATACGCACCGCGTATGCCACCTGCTCGCTGCGACCTACTCGGTGGTGATCGCGTCGAGGACGTTCATTCGTGATGCCTTCCTTGCCGGCCAGATGGCTGCAACGACGCCCGAGATGGCTGCGAGCACCAGAGCAAGGATTACTTGGCTCACGGGAATACTGAACGCTCCCAGGCCCTCATCCGCGAGCGCTCGAACAACCGCCCAGCCGAGCACGATTCCGATGCCGGTTCCGAGAAGGGCACCGAACGTCGCGACAATGACGGCTTCCCATCGAATCATGCGTCGCACTTGACGGCGGCTCATGCCGACCGCCCGCAGCAGGCCGATCTCTCGTGTTCGTTCGAATATCGACAGCGTGAGCGTGTTGGTGATACCGAGAACCGCGATGATCACGGCGAAGAGGAGCAGGCCGGTGAACAGCGCCAATGCCTGGTCGATCTGGCCTTCCGCCTCGGTGACAATGTCTGACTTCGTCTGCGCCTTGACGCTGCCGAAGGCATCGACGGTCGGTGCGATCTCTGTTTGAGCCTCGTCAACCGTCACGCCGTTGGCGGCATTGGCGAAGATCGCGGCATCTCCGTCGTACCTGAAGTTCTCCTTGAATGTGGACGTTGACATGAACAGATCCGAGAAGTCGTCCGTTTCGAACTCACCCACAATCGTTGTCGAGACCGCGCCCGTTCGCGCGTACTCGATCGATATCGTGTCGCCAACGGACAAGTTGTTCGTCTCGAGATACGCCGTTGAAGCGATCACCGAGTTGGAGGCGTCGAGTGCCGCAACAGCGCCTTCCGCCGCACCGAGTGACAAGACCTGCTCAACCGTTGCGGGATCAACCGCGCCCAGAAACTCCTGATCGTCCTCGATGATCACCAATCCGAACTGCATCGCGGACACGACTTCTAGTTCGTCATAGGTCTCGAGCTCAACCGCGAATGCAGGGCTGATGTTGGTCGGCAGATTCGGATCCGTTTGGCTTGTCGACTGGAACGTCAGGTCCGCTGGGAACAGGTCGAAGATGGTCTCATTGATGGACGCCTTGGTCGAGGATCCAAAGACCGAAAAGAACGCAACCAGAGCCACGCCAACCATGAGCGCAGACGCCGTCGACGCCGTACGTCTCGGCTTCCGCTTGGTGTTCTCCTTGGCAAGCGTTCCGGAGATTCCGAACAGCCGCGGAAGAGGCCAACCTATTACATCGGCAAGAGGTTTCGCTGCAAGTGGTGCCAGCACCGAAACTCCGATGAATGCAATCGCTGCACCAGCCGCCACGTAGATCACCGGATTCTCGACGCTCAGGAACAACCCGACCACCAAGAGCGCAACGCCAATCCCGCTGATGACCGATCCGGCAATCGCTCGCGTCTGAAGACTCCGACGAGGGGTTCTCGCTGCTTCCTCACGCATTGCCGCCACAGGCGGAATTCGCGATGCCTTTCGAGCAGGTAGCAGCGACGACAACAACGTGAGGAGCATGCCGACGAGAAGTGAGACGATGATCGTGCGTGGGAGCAGCACGAGGGCACCCGGCGGTACCCCGAACCCAGCTGCGTTCATGAGCCCTCGGATCGCGAACGCCATCCCAAAGCCGAACACGATCCCGACAACCGAACCGATGAGACCGATGACGAGCGCTTCGAGGATCACCATCCATCGGACCTGTCTGCCTGTTGCACCGATCGCGCGCAACAGAGCGAGTTCCTTCGTGCGCTGTGCCACGATGATCCTGAAGGTGTTCTGAATAATGAATGCTCCAACGAACACCGCAACGCCCGCGAATGCGAGCAATCCAATGCTCAGGAAGCTCAGTCCCTCGTTGATTTCGGCAGCCTGTTCATTCTGCTCGGTCTCTCCCGTGACGGCTTCAACGCCCTCAGGAAGAACGGCTGCGACACGGGTCGTAAGGGTCCCGGCATCAACGCCGGAGTCACCTTGAACCAGTATCCCGGTTAGTTCATCCCCGAAACCGAATACACGCTTCGCTTCCTCCAGTTCGAATGACACGAGTGTCGCTCCCAGGAGACTGTCAGTGTCGCCGAATGAGGCGCTCCCGACGAGTTCGTACGCTTCTGGCCCTGTGAAGCCAACGACAGTGACCTGATCGCCAATCTTGAATCCGGCGTTGGTGACCGTGTTCGCATCGAGAGCAACCTCTCCCGGTCCCTGCGGAGCTCTCCCGTTGCCGTCTTTGATCTGCATCGGATTGAGTGCGGGTATCTCACCCCACGAGAATCCAAGAGTTGGCGCTCCCTGACCGCCGATCGGGTCGCCATTCGGATCGAGAACCTGGAGGGATATCGAGCCAACACCTGGCTCTGCTGCCTCGACACCCTCCACGGCAACGACATCGTCGTATACCGAAGCTGGGAACGGCTCTGTTGCTGTGCCGAAGTCGCCTGACTCCGCCCTGACACTCACGTCCGTCCCGGAGTAGATGTCGTCAAGGAGCGTGTCAAACTGGGCGGTGATCGTATCCGTAAAGATGAACGTCCCCGCGACGAGACTGACACCGAGAACAATCGCCACAGCCGTGAGGATGAATCGCACCTTGTGTGCGAAGAGTGATTTGATAGCTGTCTTGAGCATCGTCAGCCCTCGAGCTCCTTGAGCCGGTCAAGCACCGACTCAACCGTGGGGTCGAGCATCTCGTCGACGGTCGTCCCATCAGCCAGGAAGATGATTCGGTCCGCGTATGCCGCGGTTGCCGGATCATGCGTCACCATCACAATCGTTTGTCCGAATTCTGTTACGGCCCTTCGCATGAAACCCATGAGCTCGCCACCGGACTTCGAGTCGAGGTTGCCGCTCGGCTCGTCTGCAAAGATGATCTCTGGTTGGGATGCGAGCGCTCTCGCCGCCGCGACTCGCTGCTGTTGGCCACCCGAAAGCTCCGACGGCAAATGATCGAGCCGATCGTCCAATCCAACCGTGTCGAGCACCTGTCGATACCAATCCGCGTCAGGGTCGTTTCCGCCGATGGATAGCGGCAACAATATGTTCTCTTCCGCCGTGAGGCTTGGGACAAGATTGAACGACTGGAACACGAAGCCAACCCGGTCCCTTCGCAGTAGCGTCAGATCCTTGTCCTTCAAGCTGGATAGGTCAGCGTCTCCGATGTATGCCTTCCCAGAAGTCAACGAGTCGAGTCCGGCTATGCAATGCAGAAGTGTCGATTTGCCTGAACCAGAGGGCCCCATTATCGCCGTGAACTTCCCCTTTTCGAACTCTGCTGTCGCTCCATTGAGCGCGTGGACGGCTGCGTCGCCGTCTCCGTAGGTCTTGACGCCGTCGACGAGGCGCGCGGCATACGTGATGGTCGGGGCTGTGGTCACAGGAACATTCCTTCGAAGCGTGCCGACAGCTTAGGGCATCGCTACGAGGCGAGCGCCGAATCTAGAGCTTGGCGCTGACTTCGGACGCACGAATCCGGGCTTCGGAATCGGCGCCGGCGATGTCCTCGACGCTCTGTGGATCGATCGGCGAGTGCGATTCGAGGACCGATGCGACAACCTTGGCGATATCCACGAAACGGATGCGTCCAGCGAGGAACTCCGCGACCGCAACCTCGTCAGCTGCATTGAGCACCGCCGCGGCGGTTCCTCCCATACGGCCGGCCGCATAGCCGAGCTGAAGGCACGGGAATGCCTCGTTGTCCGGTTCCTCGAACGTGAGCGTCACGCCGGAGATGATGAATCGTTCGTTGCTTCCCTGTCGACGGCTCGGCTGATCAATGGCGTATTGGATCGGTTTGCGCATGTCAGGGAAACCGACCTCTGCTTTGACGATGCCATCCATGAACTCCACAAACGAGTGAACGATGCTCTGAGGATGCACGACGACATCGATATCGTCGTATGCGACATTGAATAGGTAGTGGGCCTCGATCACCTCGAACGCCTTGTTCATCAACGTTGCCGAATCGATTGAAATGCGCTGGCCCATCGACCACGTTGGATGATCGAGGGCCTCTGCGACCGTCACATGTTCGAGTTCATCGATCGACAACCCACGGAACGGGCCGCCCGATGCTGTCAGGATCAATCTGGCAACCGATTCAGGCGGCTCACCGATGAGGCATTGCCAAATCGCTGAGTGTTCGGAATCAACGGGAACGAGTTCGCCTTCACCTTCGGCGAGGGCAGCGAGCATGAGGGGGCCGCCCGCAACCAGGCTCTCCTTGTTCGCGAGGGCGAGTCGATTCCCAGCGTAGAGAGCAGAAAGAGATGCACGGAGGCCTGCGGCGCCAACGATTCCGTTGACGACCGTCGAGCCACCGATTGCTGCGGCCTCAGTCACAGCGCCAGGGCCGAAGTGTGCCCTCCTCCCGAAGGCGCTCTCGAAACGCTCCTGACCCTCACCTGGGTCTGCGATACACACCATGGCCTCAGGGTGGGCCGCCGCAGCGTCGAACAATGCGTCCGATGCTCGATTCGCGGCTAGCGCCCGTATCGGAGTGCCGAGATGGTCAGCGACCTCAAGTGTCTGGCGGCCTATTGAGCCGGTGGCGCCGAGGACTACGAGGGGGTTCAGAGGAGCCCGGCCCACACGAATATCGCCCAAGCGACAGGAATCGCAAACAGGAGGCCGTCGATCCGATCCATGAATCCTCCGTGGCCAGGGAGCACAGATCCCATGTCCTTCATCCCAAGCGATCGCTTGGCTGCAGACATCGCGAGGTCGCCAATGGGAGCGAATACCGCAACAGCGGCGCCGATGGCGAGGCCAGACGTCAACTCGAACGGCTGAAGGAAGTGGAGCAGCGCTCCAACGGTGAGCGCGACGATCACACCTGCAACCAGGCCCTCAACCGTCTTCTTCGGCGACACCCACGGAGCGAGTTGGTGACGACCGAGCGCCCTTCCAAAGAAGTACTGAGCAATGTCCATTGCGGCCACGGCAGCTACGACGCCGAGGACGAGGATCCGATAGTCATCTGATCTGGCGATCAGCATCGCAAACGAACCGAGGCCAGCCCACACCATCACAGAGATCGTGAGTGCAAGATTGGCCATGGGATCGACCTTGCCGGGGACAACTGCATAGAACAGCAGGAGGAGCGTGACTGCGAGGAGGAATGCCAGTGGAATCCAGAGGGCACCACCAAAGAACGCGCCGAGTGATGCACCGATAATGCCGATGAATCCGAAGAGAGCGATCGGCTTTCGACCGGACCGTACGAGAGCCGTGTAGAACTCCCCCGCTCCGAGCACGAACACACCGAGAACGAACAGTACGAACGCAGGACGCCACATCATTGAGGCGCCGAGAGCGATGACCAGTACTATCCCCGTGATGATCCGAGCGAGGAGATCGCCTGAACCTCGTGCCCGCGCGCGGCCCATCCCTTCGGCTTCGACGACGTCATCGAACCCAACAACCCCGGACTCCAAACCGGGCATTGGAGCAGCGAGCGCAACCTGTTCTGTGTCCTCGTCATCGGCGAGGGCGACTGACGCGGCAAGACCGGCGTGTTCTTTGGTCGCTGTCTGCAGGTAGTCATCGCTTGAAATCTCGAAGAGTTCCGATGAAGTGCCGCTCGATTCCGGCTCTTCAGAGTCGTCTTCTGACCACAGATCCCCAAAACCGATGGAGGCAACCGGCTCAAGCTCATCCGTGTTATCGGAAGCCTCGGTCACCTCCCACGCGTTTCCACCATCAACCTCCTGGTTGACATCTTCAACCTCCTGGTTGACATCTTCAACGTCTCCGTTGACATCTTCAACCTCCTGGTTGACATCTTCAACGGGTTCCGCGTCCTCAGCCTCGGGCTCCG
>PJEL010004333.1_pt1 | contig 11777 bp, 11 predicted proteins | sample 1853271 | NCBI WGS metagenome assembly PJEL01 (sample SAMN08108733, study PRJNA415343) | Invertebrate metagenome, whole genome shotgun sequencing project. | host: Globobulimina | place: Sweden: Gullmar Fjord | collected 2015-08 | reverse complement strand
TGGTCGGCAGGACTTCTTGAGCGGCGATTCGGGTCACAAAAACGCTCCTCGTCGACGATTACCCGCCGGAGCCTCGAGGCGATGAACGGAAGAAGATGATTCCCACGGCTAGCAGTAGCAGTGTCCCTCCGCCAAGAGCGGCAACAAGTTTCGCGACACTGCCCGAGGTCGCCGCCGGCGACTCGGGCACGACGGCGGCCGCATCGTTTGGGGCAGCGGGGCCGGGGGCCGTGACACTGCTCACGGACAGGCTGGCCGCCGCCTCCGCGGGGAGGTCCGAGGCTACATAAAAACGCACCGGCTTTCCGCCCATCGCCTGCGTTCCCCCGTCTTTCAGCGAGTCGGTCGCATCCGCGGACATGCCCTCCGGCAGGATGACCATCATGCGCTCCACCGTGGCGGGCGCGACGATGTCGATTGTCGCTGAGTCCTCCGTCGCCGGCACGATATAGCTGAACTGGAATTCAGTCCGCCCGGGCACGAGCGGGCGGCGGAAGGCCAGCTTTCCACCCTCGAACGCGGCATCCGACCAGCCGGAGAAGCCACGTCCCAACTCCACATCACGGGCTCCTTCCGTCAACGCGAGTTCCATGATTGTCTTTGCGCCGTCTTCTGCTGACGCCCCGAGCCAGGTTCGATTCCCGGAGCTATTGAGGACCATCAGTTCGGTCACCCGCACGCCCTCCTCCGCGGGCGAGAGCATCAGATGGCGCATGACGATGTTCCAGTCGGGTATGTCATCCGTCACTTCGTAACAGAAGATCTCGACTTTCTGATGGGGGTGCTCGGCATCCATAATCGTGCCGCTCTGGCCATAGGTAACGCCCGCATGCTTGATCGTCACAATGGGTTGAATGCCCATGCCCACGGCCAGATCCTCGAACATCACCACGCCATGCTCATCCAGGGTGGCGTCGAGAGTCTCCAGCGACATGCCGCGGTGAATGAGCTCGACAGTCACCTCCGCCCCGGCGATGGACGGTCCGCCCAGCGTGCCCTGACGAGCCTGGATGGCCAGGCGGCCGGTTGTGGCCGGCTCAGGCGCAGCGGCGCCTTGCATCATCGATGATATGTCGGGGTGGCCTGCCGGGAGCATCTCGCCGTCGGCCGGCGTCGTCATCTGCGCCGAAGCGTTCATGGCGAGAAGTAGAGAAGCGGAAAAGCCAGTGAGGGCAAAAGACGCACGTGTCATGTCGCGGTCTCCGGTTTGACAGGGATATTGGATACTGAAACGGCGCACTCCCGGTGGTCCTCGGACTCGGGCTGCGCCGCTGCAACGCGTATCGCTCGGGGCAGCAGACGTGGCAGCAGAGAGAACGACCCTCCAGCACACAGCACGATTCCCCCCAGCCATATCCAGAGAACCAGGGGATTGACGAGCACTTGAATCGCGGTCGTCTCGCCGCCCTGCTCCCATCCAGCGAGAATCACGTAGATGTCCTCGCGCATGGTGGACCGAAGATCGACTTCACTGTTGAACTCGCGCTTCCAACTGTCATAAAGCCGCTTCTCTGGTCGGAGCATCGTGGTTGTGCCGTCCGCGTCGGTGAGGATGAGCGATGCCCTTGCCGCGTCATAGTTCACCTCGCGAGCAAAATCGAGACCATTAAAGGTAAGCATGCGGCCGTCAATCTCCACCGACTCGCCCGGTTGAAGCTGGAAGGTCTCCTTGGTCGCGAAAAGGCTGGACCCGACAACGCCGAGCACGATCATCATGACTCCAAGATGAGCCAGTTGTCCGCCGTAGCGGCGATGATCGCGGTCAATCAATCGCAGAGCCGCTGTGATGATGGGTTCGTGCGTACTGCGGCGCCGAGCGGATACCGAACGCAGAAGCCCTGCGATGACCGCGAACGTTCCTAGCGCGGCGATGCCGGCGCATAACAGCGCCCAGACACTTCGCATGCCGGTGAACCATAAGACGATGACTACCAGCATTGCCGCCACGGCCGGAATCAACATGCTCCGGGCGATCTTCGAAGCGGCCGAGCGGCCGAACGAGAGCACCGGCCCCGCGGCCATAAGTGCCGCGAGCGCGATTCCCATCGGTGCGACGAGTTTGTTGTAGAACGACGGTTTGATTGTGATCGACTCGCCGAAAGGCGCGCTAAGTAGCGGAAAGATCGTCCCGATGAGCGTCGCCACCATCATGATCAGCAGCAGGATATTGCCCAGGAGAAAAGCGCCCTCGCGGCTGATCAAGCCCTCCAACTGATGCTCATCGCGCAGCGATTTCCTGCGCGCCACCATCAGAGCAGCGCTACCCGCGGTGCAAACGCCCAGGAACACCAGGAAGAAGCGCCCGATCAGAGATTCGGGAAAGGCGTGGACCGATTGAATGACGCCGCTACGTGTCAGGTAGGTGCCGAAGATGCAGAGGATGAACGTCAGCGCAATAAGGACTGCGTTCCAGGTCTTGAACATGCCCCGATGCTGCTGGACCATGATCGAGTGAAGCGCCGCGGTGGCCGTCAGCCACGGCAACAGCGATGCGTTCTCAACCGGGTCCCATGCCCAATAGCCCCCCCATCCAAGCTCGATGTAGGCCCACCAGGCGCCGAGTACGATTCCCGCCGTGAGGAATATCCACGAGACCAGCAGCCACGGCCGGACCAGGGCCAGCCAGTGATTGTCATCCCGTCCGGTGACGAGCACCCCGATCAACACTGCGAAGGGCACAGTGAAGCCTGCATAGCCGAGGAATAGGAGCGGGGGGTGGATGATCATCCCCGGATCCTGGAGCATCGGATTAAGTCCGTGCCCATCGGCGGGCGTTGGTCCCTCGATCAAGGCGAATGGATTGGCCGTGAAGAGCAGCAGAACGGCGAAGAAACCGACCACGAGAGTCATGACACCGACGGCGACCGCCCCCTCGGTCCCATCCAGCCGCCGCAACGAGATAACCGCGATCAGGCATAGAACCGCCAGCAGCCAGGCCCAGAGCAGCAGGCTGCCGGATTGTCCGGCCCAGAATGCAGCCAGCTTGTAACCCCAAGGCAGCGCCCGCTCCGTATAGCTGGCAACGTACTCGACATTGAAGTCGCTCCTCAAAAGGAGGATGACCAGGGCCGTCGCGGCTACGGTCAGCAACAACACGAGGCCCGCCACGCCGAAACGTGCCGCGCGCAGGTATGCCGATGACCGGAACCGGATTCCTGCGGCGGTGACGAACAACCCGCCTGCGGCGACGAGCACGGTCGCACTCAGGCATAAGTTCCCAATGCTGGAGATCATTCAGGGCTCCACGATCTTCGGATGGTCTGCAGGAGGCGCCTCTCCAGCGTCAGACTCGTACTTGCTGGCGCATTTGGTCATCAGCGCATCCGCTCGAAAGACCCCGGATTCGCTCATCCGACCCTCGACGACGACGACGTGGCCCGGCTTGAACATATCTGGAATCACGCCGCTGTATTCCACTCGAATCCGCCCCGTTTCTCCGAGGAGATCGAATTCGGCATGGAGAAGGCCGCCCGCGGAATCCAGGATCTCGTCGGCGACGGTACCTTCAAGGCGGACACGTTGATCGTGATACTTTTCGCTGTTTCTGAACTCATCCACGGACAACGAATACACCCAACCTTCTCGGACACTGGCGGTGGCCAGCAACGCCACGGCCGCGAGAATGGCCAGCCCACCCACGATTAACTTGACACGCATGCGATTCATGCCGGAATCCTCTAATTCAGTTCCTGCATCCCGACATATGGCAAGACCGATGCCAAAGATGGCCGGAGCCGTCACATGGCCCCGAAGCGGTTCTATGCGATTGTAGAGGGGTTTTCGGTGTCCTGCGCGAGGACGGCGGGCACTGACTTCGCGTAAAAATCCCGGCGTTGAGACGCGTTCGCTGATGGGCATCCCGGCGGCGGGAGGGCGGAACCATCGCCGATAAGGTGATCATAAATCGTGGCAGTTCAGGCACAACGCGCTTCGCGCATTGGACATCACCAGCAAATCCTCGCGTGGGGAATAAGGACTGTGGCACGTCCCGCACCCGACGCGGTGGTCATACAAACGGATGCGGTCATCCAACATATCTGACGGCTTCAAGGGTGTTCCGCGTCGGAGCGCCGAGTTCTGGGGGTACTCAACGCCTACCGGATGACTGTCCGGAAAACCGATGCTGCGATAACTTCCGCTGACCACGAAGCCGGTGCGATCATGTCCCACACCCTTCGCCACGGACCCATCATGGCAGCCCAGGCAGGTTTCGCTGTCGGGATCGAACAGCCTGCCCCGTCCCCCGGAACCCGATTCGATGCCGGCCGTGGCGCGATCGGGCCACCAAAGATGGGCTTGTTGGAGCATGTTGGCGTGCTGATCGCGCTGAAGAGGGCTGAGCGGATTGTGGCACTGTGAGCACAATCCGCCTTCAGTCAATGGCTGTCGAAGAAGCGCCGATCCGTCCAATCTGGCCTGAGAGTGCGCAGAGGCAGAGTTATTGTCGTGGCAGGTGATGCAAGTGACGCGGCCGTCTACCAGAGGCAGCTCCGCCGGAATCTGCATGGATGGTGAAACTTCCACAGGATGTGAGAAGCCTGTATCGGTGACGTGACAGTTCTCGCACCGGCCGGTCCACTCTCCTTCGTGCTCTGCCGAAAGCGGTTCTGACTGGAACGCGCCGGGCCTCGGAGCGGCAGGCAGATCACTTCGTGAATTAGCCGCGGCGCATATCAGGAGCATCCCGAACACCCCCCAGGAGGCGAGCTTCTGCCTGGACGATCCGGAATTCAGGCGACGATTATCGGCCGAGGCCGGCTGTTGGCTTGTTCGTCTCATTATCCCCTCCTCCGCTCCTTCTCCAGAGCTATCGGCATGGGAAGAGGGGGGCTTGCGGCATTATGGCCTGCTCAAACAACCCCAGGGGGCCAAATCCAAGGATCGAGACGACCTCATGATCCCAATTCCTACATTTGGGATTTTCGGAAATGAACCCCCGGCAGGAGGCCGCCAGCAGCGGTCTCCCGGTCGTGTTTAGGGGGGGCGAGGTGGCACGCGCTTTGCCAAACAGATACTGGAACATTGAAGATCATCCCGGCCAGAATTACGGCTGTGGCAGCAGCCAACTGCGGTGCGGGACAAAACTACGCGCTTCAAGGAGTAAGTCGGATGAAGACATCAACCCCTGCATTGCTCGGCCTGGGTACGGTTGCGACAGGCCTCCTGGCCGTAGTGGCCTTTGGAGATATCGTCGGCAGCTCTCATGATTTCAGCCCCTTCGGCTGGTCGCAGGGAGAGATTTGCCTGCCCTGCCATGTGCCCCATAATGCGATGCAGTTATCGGGAGGCCAGTTCGACGTTGGCGAGTCAGCGCCCCTGTGGAACCACGAAGTGACCACCGCCACCTACACCGTTTACGGCGGGGACGCGGGCGTTGCGACCCATGACGCGCTGGACAGCCGGAGCATACTGTGTATGTCCTGCCATGACGGCACGGTTGCGTTGGACAGCTTTGGTGGCAGTACCGGCAGTCAGGAGATCGGCTCCAGCGGCCTCATCGGCACCGATATAAGCGACGACCATCCGGTTGGCGTGACCGCAGTTTACCCCGATGTGCCATGGTTCAGTGATCCGGCCAACTGGGAAGACCAACCGTTTGGCTTCCATCTTCAGGATATGGATGTGGATGGCTCAATCGAGCGCGTCGTGGGCTGCACAACCTGCCATGAGCCGCATAACCGAGAGAACCACGAGTACATGCTATGGGTCAGCAATTCCGGCAGTACCTTGTGTCTCACCTGTCACCTGAAGTGATCGCGGCCGAAGCTCGCGATTAATGTGATTCTCAACGGGCTGGCGTCCCGCGCCGGCCCGCTTTCTTCGGCATAACGGCGTACTTCCCAAGGCCCCGCCGACGGGTCGGTTCGGTGCCCAATGGATTTCACGCTACGATGCCGGTGAATCCGATAGAGGGGTATTTGCACGGAGGCCACCACCGATGGCTGCAGCACGTTTCAGGAGATGCCTCATCCGCCTGCACGTGGCTAGGAATCTCTGGAGGCCGGCGTCGCTCCTTGTTCTCTTGGTCTTTCTCGCAGGCTGTGCGACCCCTTCATCTACCGGCGGCAAAAGACCCGAAACATACTCTTTCTGGCCGCTATTCCCGGATGAGCCGAGGATGCAGTTTCTCGCTTCGTTTCAGTACAGCGATGACGTCGAGCCCGAAAAGAGCGGACTGGAAGACCTGATTTACGGCGAAAAGCGCCGGGTGCTTCCAATCAACAAGCCCTACGGCGTCGAAATGAGGGATGGGAAGATCTATGTCTGCGATACCCGCAACGCCGGTGTGATCATCCTTGACTTGCGCAAGCAGCAGACCCGACTGCTCGGCGCGACGGGAATGGGCAGGATGTCAAGTCCCACGGATGTGGCGATCGCGCCGGACGGCCTGATCTACGTTTCCGACGCCGCTCGGGGAGTCATTTTCGTATACAGCGCCGATGAGCGGCACATCGGTTCCTTCGGATGGCCCGACTTCAGGCCCACCGGAATCGCCATCTACGGCGAGGAACTCTATGCCTGCGACTTTATCGCACAGCAGGTCCAGGTTCTGGATCGCCGTACGGGCGAGCGGTTGCGCGTGATTGGCGAAAAGGGTGATTCGGACGGGCAATTCGTCCGCCCACTCGGGATCGATGTGGATCGGGACGGAAACGTCTACGTCAGTGATGTGATCCGCTGCCGGGTCCAGAAGTTCAGCGCCGACGGCGAGTTTCTGGGGGCGTTCGGAGGAATTGGCGATGTGCTCGGGGCCTTCGTCCGGCCTAAGCACCTGGCCGTGGATAGCGACGGGATCGTCTATGTAGTTGACGCCGGCTTTGCGAACATCCAGATGTTCGACCAGGAGAACCGGCTTCTGATGTTCTTCGGTGCTTCCGGCGCCCATCCAGGAGCGATGTACCTGCCGGCCGGCGTCTGCGCACACGAAGGTGATCTCGATCTCTTTGACGATTACATGCACCCCGCGTTTGAAGCCCATCGCTTGCTGCTGGTGACCAATCAGTTCGGCCCCAACAAGGTCTCGGTCTATGCGATGGGCCGGCTTCGCGAAGGCTATACCGTTCAGGATATCGCCACGGCCCGCGCTTCCATGGAGACCGGATTGTCGGAGGATGATGAAGAGTCGGTCGCGCCGGGGCCACCCGCATCCTTACCTCCCGCACCCGATGATAAGGACACCGAGCAGGTGCCGCTGCGGGAAGAGCGCTGAGGAACAGCCTTGATCAATGAGCGACCCAGCCTGGCGGCGGGGGGATGGACGCACTCGGGGCGCCGGGCTCGAAGGCGGTTGATCGTCCTGATCCTGCTGTGCTCACCGACGGCACTATGGCTGGGCTGCAGTGTCGAGAAGCACTACGAGCTCCTCTGCGTCTTCTTCGACGGCGTCCCGGATCCGAATGCTCCGGTGGCGAGCTCCGGTACAACTGGCGGAGCGCGAGTTCCAGGAATGGTCTACTACAAACATCAGCCATACGCGGAGGAGGCATGCGCGGAATGCCATCAGGCCTCAAGGAGGCTAATGCTTACCAAGGTGGAGTCGACAGTCTGCCTGAAATGTCACGCCGAGGTGCCGAAGCAGCACCCGATTATGCACGGTCCGGTTGTCGCCAACGCCTGTCTCTGGTGTCATGCACCGCACGAGTCCACCATCCAGCCTTTGCTGAAGTCCAGGGCGCCGGAATTGTGCCTCCAGTGCCACGGCCTGGAAATGACGAACTTGCCGCAGCCGCCGGAGCACGATGACCTTCAGCGCGACTGTCTGGAATGTCATCGGGCCCACGGCGGGGAGGATCCATACTTTCTCCTGAGCCAGCCGAACACGGAGGAGCCCGGCTCGGTCTCGAACCAGCCGGCGGATGCAGGTGCAGTATGAAACATCCGGTCCCGCCCGCATTGTCGGCCTGGCGGGGCTGAGCATCCTAAGCCTGTTTTTGCTCGACCGCCCCGTGGGGGGGCAGGAAGAGGATTCGATTCTTATCACCGGCCGCGAAGAGCTTCGGTGGCTTCAGATCGGCGACATCCGTGCTTCGCTCGAAACCTACTTCCGTCGGCGTATTGACGAGGTTGATCCGGCTGACGGAGATACGATCAGGGATACGGAGGACCGTTTGCGGGAGGAGCTTTACCTCGAGACCGAGGGCTTCATTGGCCACCCGAATCTCATCGAACTGGATCTTGGCGTCGGACTCCGCTTCGAGCAGGTGTGGTTGGAGAGCGACACGCTGGATACGGATGAGACAAACTATGAGGACTTCTGGGAGTACGATGTCAGCGCGCTGGTGCTCAAGGAGAGCAAGATGCCGCTCACTCTCTATTCACGGCAGTCGCAGACGACCATCGATCGTCAGTTCGGCGGCTCGCTCGACAATACGTTGACCGAACACGGCGCCCGGCTGCGCGTTCGGGGCAAGATGGTGCCGAGCCTGTTCCAGTACTTCCACCGAGAGCAGGATCAGACCAGCTTCCAGGGACAGTCGGATTTCGACCTTACGCAGGACACCTTCCAGTGGCAGAGCCAGTTCAGCCCCGGTGATGGACAACTGCTGACCTGGGACTATACGTATGACAATGTGGATGAAGGAGGATCGGCGCGCGCCAACAACGTGTTCGAGCGGCACGATGCCGTCGCCGTTCACACCTGGCGATTTGGTCCCGCGACCCACCAGAGTGACTTGAGATCGGCACTCTTTCTATATAACGAAACCGGGGATTTTCCGGTGGAGCGCATTCGACTGACCGAATCGCTGGATCTGCGGCACACGCGTTCGTTCGAAACGCGATACGACTACACATTCCAACAGGATAGTCGCGAGGACTCGCGTCAGACGTTTCAGAGCGGCTCCGCAGGTTTTCGGCACTATCTCTTCGACAGCCTTATCACGACCGGAGATGCCGGTCTGAACCGGATCGAGCTGACCGATGGCGACTTTCAGAGTGACCAGCAGTTCGCCGCCATCGCACTGGACTACATAAAAAACGTTCCTTACGGGCAGTTGTCGGCGACCGCGGCGATGCGATATACGCACCAGAATGACAGCGATCAGGGCGAAGCAATACAGATAAGTGATGAGTCGCATCGCTTCAACAGCGCCGGGCGCATCCTACTTACCCGACGCAACATCATCCTTGATTCGATTCTGATTACGGATGTGAATCGCATCTTCATCTACGCCGAAAACGTGGACTATACCGTCCGCGCCATTGGCGAGTCCGTGGAGATCCGGAGGATCCTTGGCGGTGCGATCGCCCCAGAGCAGTCCGTCCTCATCGATTATCGCATCGGTCCCGAACCGGGGAGCACCAGTGATACCACCAACGGCTATGTCTCCGTCCGTTATGATTTCGACGAGGGAATCCTGGCCGGCCTCGGGGTGTATGTGCGGTACCGCAGACAGGATCAGGACCGGCGGAGCGACGGCCGGGTGGTGCTGATCGAGAACGATGTCGACGACCTGACGTACGGTGCCGAGTACGATTTCTGGAGGATGTCGCTGCTGGCAGAGCGGCAGCATTACGACAGCACGCTCTCGCCGTTCGAGAGCACCCGCTTCGAAGCCCGTTACATCGATCGTTTCGCGCCCGGCAGCGCGCTGGCCATCAGTGCCGATTATGATCTCCTGGATTTTACCGATGACGATGTCAGAACGGAGATCTTTTCACTCGATGGGCGATGGGATCAGCGAATTACCAACAAGCTGCGCAGCAGTCTGCGACTCACGTGGCGCATGGAGGATGAGAGCAACGGCCCGGATGTGCAGGCGTTCGAGCAGCAGCTTGACCTGATCTGGGAATACCGACAGACCACCGTTTACGCGAAGGTCCGTAATTCGATTGTGGACAGTGATGTGAACGATTCCCTCTTTCAGACGTTCCTGGTGGGAATCCGAAGAGAGTTCTGATGAGGCGATGTGACTCCAGCTTCAATCTGGCGAGCGATGATGAGTAATGATCGACCAACCTATGCGGAGGGCCAGGGTGAGAAGATGCGAGCGGTGCCGACCCGGCGAGGCGTCGGGTGGTGCAGCGGCCCCGCGGCCCTGGCGCTTCTCGCTTGTCTGCTCAGCGGGTGTGGCCAGCCCAGAGGAACGCTGTTTGAGTCCGATGCGCCGAGGCTGTTCTGGCCTCCGCCACCCGAGACGGCTCGCATTCAGTACGTCGGCCAGCTTGGCACCAGCGAGGATCTCCATCCCGCCAAGTCCTTTGGTGAAGGACTGGGTGAAGCCCTTTTCGGCCGAAAAACCAGCCGCTCTATGCTTACCCCTTATGCCGTATGCACGGATAACCAGAACCGGCTGTTCGTGTGCGACAGCAACGCCCAAGTGGTTCACATGTTCGACCTCGATCGCCGCCGCCATGAGCAATGGCAGCCGGGGGAAGAAAGCGGAGGATTCTCCCAACCGGTCGGGGTCGCGTTTGACACGATGGACCGACTGCTGGTGTCCGATTCCGTCGCGGGAACGATCTTCGCCTTCGCGAGAGATGGCGAATACCTGGGTGAGCTGACCCACGAACCGCTTGAACGGCCTTGCGGGCTGGCCGTAGATCATCGCACAGGCCGCATCTTCGTTGCAGACACAGGCGCGCACCAGATTGTCGTGCTCGCGTTCGACGGTGAAGAGCTTGCGCGGATCGGGGGGCGCGGCACCGCCCTCGGGCAGTTCAACTTCCCCACCAACGTGGCCGTGGACAGCGAGGGTCGGCTGTATGTGAGCGATTCATTGAACTTCCGCGTCCAGGTATTCGAAAGCGACTTGACGCCGCTACGACAGATCGGCGAAAAGGGCGACATGCCCGGCTATTTCTCGCACCCCAAGGGTCTGGCGCTGGACAGCGACGATCATCTGTACGTCGTCGATGCGCATTTTGAATCAGTCCAGATCTTCGATCGCGATGGGCGCCTTCTTCTCGCGTTCGGGGAGGAGGGCCACGGCCCCGGTCAGTTCTGGCTTCCCACGGGGATCGTGGTGTCCCGTGACGGCCGGATCTGGGTCGCCGATTCCTACAATCGCAGAGTGCAGGTCTTTCAGTATCTGCAGGAGACGGAACCATGAGAATCTCGGCGCTACCCGCTTTAGCGGTGCTCGTTGGCGGTGTTACCGCCGCTGCGTTCCAGCAAGGCCAGAGTGTGATTGATACTCCCCACAACCTCTCCGCCTCAGGACGCGGCGTCGTCCGCGCTGCGAGCGAGGAGCAGGTGTGCATCTTCTGCCACACGCCGCACAACGCCTCCCCCATCCAGCCGCTCTGGAACCGGTACATGCCCGTCAACGCCTATCTCGTTTACTCGAGCAATGCGCTGGATGCGGAACCCGGCCAACCGACGGGTGCGTCTAAAATGTGTCTTTCCTGTCACGACGGTACCATCGCGCTGGGCAGCGTTATCTCCCGTGGCCAGACGATCCAGATGGCCGGCGGCCTCACGACCCTGTCACCCGGCGCTTCAAACCTTGGGACAGATCTTTCCGACGACCATCCCATATCGTTCCGATACGGGACCTCGTTGGTGGTGAAGGATCCGAAACTGAGCGACCCGAGCCATCTGCCGACCGCGCTTAAACTAGACGCGAACGGGGAGTTGCAGTGCACCACCTGCCATCAGCCCCACGACAACAGTTTCAGCCACTTCCTGGTGATGAGCAACGCCAACTCCGCGCTCTGCACCGCCTGTCATCGGATTTCGACCACCACCGTGTCGTCGCATCGCGACTGCAATGTGTGCCATCGGGCTCACACCGCGCCGAGCGGGCCGTATCTGCTCACCGGCGATCGCATAACGA
>PJEL010004331.1_pt1 | contig 11780 bp, 7 predicted proteins | sample 1853271 | NCBI WGS metagenome assembly PJEL01 (sample SAMN08108733, study PRJNA415343) | Invertebrate metagenome, whole genome shotgun sequencing project. | host: Globobulimina | place: Sweden: Gullmar Fjord | collected 2015-08 | reverse complement strand
CGGCCCCGGACCATGACGAGGTACCTGCCCGCGTAACCCTCGCTTGGATCGACCGCCCCGGGCAAGCGTCGGACGTGCAGACGACCACCGCCGACGATCCGGCGGCAAGGCTCGTCAACGATCTGAACCTTGTTGTTACGGCGCCGAACGGAGAACAATTTCATCCCTGGTCGCTGAACCCACAAAATCCAACGGCACCCGCGACGAACACGGGCGCGAACCGCGTCGACAATGTCGAGGTCGTCGATCTTCCTCTGGCGGCCCGTGAAGCAGACGGCAACGCCGATGGCGATTGGACCATCCAAGTCCGCCTCGCTAAAGGATTGGACGATTCAGTAACCGCCGTTCTGATCACCTCGCCCCTGTCGGGTGCCTCTTCGCCATGAGCGGCAATCCTTCGACCGAAGTACGTCTGTTTTTGTTACGGTCCCTGTCGAATGCCGTCCGCGGAATACGCGGACGGCGGGGCGTCGGACTCGCATGCGCCGCCGGCGCCTTCGCCGTGTCCCTGTCGTTCGCCTGGGAGCCGGCCATAGCGGACAGCGGGTTGAGGCCGAACGTCGAGGACCGGGTACGAAGGAACACCGTACTCATCAAGGTCTTAGCCGGCATCCCCAACGACGAGCGCTGCAAGTACGACGCCGCCGTGGACAAGAGGAAAGTGATACTCGCTACGGGTTTTTTCTTGAGAGAAAATGGGTTCGTCCTGACGGCCAAACATACGTTCAAGCACAGACTTTTTTTCGGCGACCTCTTCGATACGGCGTGCGTGCTGGGCGCAATTGCCCCGCCCACGAACGACGAGCACGCGGAATCGACGACTACGCACAGGTGGTTCCGTTTGACGCCGGGTTCTCGGGCCGCCGGAGATCGAAACGACTATGCGCTGCTTAAACTTGACGATCCGAATGTCGAGCGGCCTGACGGCCTTCGTTTGGTCGACGCCTCCCGTCTGTATAAGACGGAAGCGGCTCTGTACCGCACATCATTCCAAAACTTCGAGGCGATGAGGCAAAATCCATATATTCCCGTCGAGTCTTCCATGCTGCCCGTCAAACTATTCGAAAGAAATTGTGAGCTGGGAGGCCGAAGTAACAATTGCGAGCTGGATCGCACGACGACCTACGGTGAAAGCGGCAGCGCCGTGGTCGATCAGGACGGCGACGTCGTCGCTATGATCCATAAACTAGATGGTGGAACCTCGCGAGCCTTGATCCGATTGATCAGACGCGCTGAGGCCTACTTGAGCACCGAGCTGCCCGACGATTCGTTGTGGATCAGAAAACAAGGCAACCAGGTCTTGTCGGTACTGATCGTTGCCGGCTTCGAGAATGCGTCGAACGCCGCAATGGAGGATCAGCTCCCAGATGACCGCAAACGCTGCGGAACGGATCAAGAAGCGTTCGGGGGTGAAATCCAGACGCCCCGGGGAGCGCACGCGCCTACGAAGGCCGATTGTATTCAACTCGCCGCCATCGAGAAGATCGCGAAGGCGATTGATCGAACATTCCCCGGCAAGCTGCGAGCCTGGCGATCAAATGCACAAACGGCGCTGATCTTTCGGGCGTTCGTCCCGTCGGAAGCCGTGGCGTTCGTCCCGAGAGAAGGGGACCAAGACCTTCTCTGGACAAAAGGCTACCCGAGCGAAACAACGGGTTGGGCAAACAACGACGGTGAAAATCCAGAACTGGTGCCGATTTCAGGCTATCTGAAGGCAAATCCAAAAATCCGCGGTCTCCTGCCGATTTCGCGAGCGAACGAGGGGGAGCACAAGTACTTGCTGCTGATAGAGCTCCCGAAACCGGTCGATGGCCCGCGTTCGCTCCGGTGGCGTCTCTACAACGTCTCGGTCGACCGGCAGGTCGATAAGGTCGCCGGCCGTACGTATGCCGAAGAACTCCAGTTGCGGCCAACGCATTTGCCGGGAAACCCGTCCGACGTTTCCGAGGACTTTCCGTTTGTGTCCGGCGAGGAGCCCGCTTTCCTCGGCGACTTCGCTTCTGCGAGCGGTACGCGGCGCGTCCAATTGGCTGGGCAAGTCGTCTCCAACATCATTTCGAAAAGCTGGCGCGGGACTTTCCCGACGCCGCGAATAATTTCATGGTGTCTAGGTCCCGATTCTCGCCTAATGACCCAGTGGTTCTTGGAAGATACCGACATCCAGCGCGAAGAATGCACTAAAAATGTGATGGGCCAGCACTTTTTGGATCACCTCCGGAAACTCGACAGACTGCCGGAATTGACGAACTACTATATTGCCGAAGAGTATTTGACATTTCCGAAGTTTCACGACCTTCTCCCCGACTCGGCTGATGAACTCGTCGCGCAAGATCTCATCTGCCTCGAACTCGCGGGAAGTAAGGACGAGATGGATCAATGGCGAAAGAAACGCATCAAGATCCTCAATAAGCTAAGAAATGCCGGCATGGCCTCAACGCATGGGATCGCCTTGATTCACGGCGAAGTCAGAACCAGCGACGGCTGCAAACGTGGCGAAAACCCCATGAGCGTCACCCTAAGAGTGGAGACCGGCACTGCAGGCAGCAGCTACAATCGCCCACCACCCAGTTTCGATGTTTCACCAATGCTTGATCAAGACGACATCGCGAGACGGCTGGCCAAAGAGATTCTCTGCGAAATCTGGCGCAGGAGAACGGAGTTCAAGGCCGCCGGCAGCATCCTGGTCGATCACATGCGCCAAGAGGAAAACAAAGCTCAGCTTGAAAGCTTGATATCCAAGGGAGAATGCGGGTGAGCGAACGCCTTCAGACCAACGACGGACTGACCGTACCTTCGTTCGCAACTATTCGATACCTTCGGACTCGGATCCGGAATGCGCTGTTGGTGGCCGTGGGCCTTATCGCCGGAGTTGTCCATTTGTTACTTCTATCTTTGCCGATTCTCACCAAACCTGTGCTGGCCGCGACACTCGAATCCATCTCTAAATCACAGGTTGTGGTATCTGTTCAGCAAGACAACAGCGTCAGTGATCCGGTTTTTTCCGAAATTTTGGTACGGCTGCTGATTGATGAACTCGGTAAGCACCCGAGCATCGACGTGCGCCGCGCCAGCAAAGCTGAGCGCGAAAAGCTGACGACTGTTCCACGTGGCGCAGTTGAGGACGTCGACAAACTTTCTCCAGACGCTTTAGGAAGTCTCGATTTTAGCAGTGTCGATTACGTTCTGTTCGGACACTTGGCCTCGGTTCAGGACTCTTTGATTCTGACTGTGACGTTTGTGTTCAGACAAGACGATGATTCAAGACCCGTCGTCAAGCAAAGCCGGGAACCAATTAAGGCTAACGCGATTGCATTGATTGAGTATGCTAAACCGGTCGCGGACGCGTTTCTTGAGTTCTTCCAGTCCATGCGAACTCCCTCTTTCACGCCCACGCCGCTCGCGTTGGCGGTAAGTTGCAGTTCCGCTTCGATGCCGGTAGATGCCGCGGCGGCGGGTGGCGCAGAGCTGAGGTCCGCACTCCTGGAACTGGAACGGGCGGCGGAGGATGTTGTCGTCGGCCATCCCTGGACTAGATTTGCCTCCCCGCTCGACACCGGGACCGTCGGAGATTACAGCGCTTGTGAGAAATGGGATCGGTCGGGAGCCAATCTCGGCGCCACCCTGAAGGCGATTGATGCAGATGGTTTGCTGCAGCTGTCCTTGGCGTCGGCGGAGCAAGATCCGGATCAGATGACGCTAAGTGTCTCGATGCAATTTGTCGACAACCATCGGGTCGAGCTTCCGGCGCTGACTGGTTCAACGAGCGATCTGGGGACACTCAACGCGAGTCTGCGCCGCGCCTTGTCCCGCCTTTTCGACGCCGCCGCCTCGACGGAGAAGCACGTAATTGAGGCCCAGCCCCACCCTGAGCGGGAGGGCGAAGTGGACCGGCAACGGATGCTCGCCGAAATGTCCGTAGCACCCGATTACGTCGATTTCGCAAGCATCGACGATTGGCGTATCGCCATTCCGTTGCGGGGAATCGCCGTTTCGGCATTGAGAGATCTGCCGCTCGTGCTGTGGGATTTGGAGAAGTTCTCAGCTCTGAGGCCGGATATTGCCGTGGCCCGTGTCTTGGCGGCACGCCTGCTCGCCGTCGGCGATAAGGTGGCGGCGCTCGATGAGCTCGAACTTGCACTTCAAATCGAGCCCGACAACTATGCGGCTCATGCCCTGAGAGGCTGGTTGTTGAGATCTTTAGGGGAGTTCGCTGACGCGTTGGAGGCCCTGGAGCGGGCTCGGGCGCTTCCGGAGAACCACCGTCAACCAAATGACATCCCAAACGTCTGGGATGTTCCAAACAAGACCTGGTTGAACAACGAGATCGCATCGCTGCACCTAGATCTCGGGAACTTTGCGGCGGCGCGTGCGACGTTCGAATGGGTTTTGAATAGGCCGCCGCCTGGAAATGATGTTGAGCGGAAAATTCTTGACCGGGCTTACGCACACACCGGTTTTTTGATGGACAGTTCCGGCGAGTCCAAGGAAGCAATCGAGCTGTTGCGTGAAGGCCGTACCAAACTCGAGATCGACTCGCCGGACTCGCTTCTCATCAAAGTCCTAGCCGGTTTACTCTACGAATACGCAAAAACACGCCATCTCGAGGGGGACACTGCACTTGCAGTTGGCCTGATGAATGAAGCTGCGGCACTCAGGGTCAATCCCTTCGCTAGCTACTCATCCGGACTTCTGTTGATGATGCAAGCTGATGCCTGTGTTGCGAGCATGACGTGGGAGACTTTTGACGAGCACCTTTCGAAAGCTGAAAATTCTTTCTCAGATGCGTTCACTATCGCCACGTCGGGCGATCACGTAGATCGTTTGCTCGTTCAAGAAATTCTTGCAAGCAAGATGGAAGTCACGATTGCCCGGAAAGGCTATGCCAGCGCCATGGGCGAATACGACGAATTCGTGGCCAAGTTCGGCGAGGGCCGGCCCGAAGAACCCTACCGATATATCTTGCGTTATCTCGACGCTGTCGCGCTGACTCTTAGCGCTGACAAGAGCCCTGGCATGGCTGATACGGTCGCGAAGGCACAGAATGAGTTTCTGTTCCTGATCAGAGAAGTCAAAGAACGCAAGACGTTGCGGATGGGCAATTTCAGTTGGTCTTTTGTGTTACTTCGCCAAAGCGTCGCTAAGTACCACGACCTCAATGGCGAGGACCTAAAAAGCTTCGACCGGTTGACAAACGAGGCGCAATCAGTCCTCGCAGTTGGCGAGAACGAAAGCACGCAGGCTGACCGCAAATGTGACGTGTAACATCCGGCGGTAGCGAAAAGCTGACGGCTTCGAAAAGCAGCGCTTATGTCAAGGCAATATCTTGGGGCCGGCGTAGGCCGAGGCAATCACCATAACAGACATGAGCATGGTGAATGCGCCGATTGTTAGGAAACGGAAATTTCGCATGACTATCACACCATGGCTTGTGGATGCTTGCGGGCGCCCCCGCCGCATTTTCGCGGGACCAAAACAGCCAAATTGGATAGTAATCACGCCGCTGAGTCAACCCTTCGGTGAAGCTGTCCCTATCAAAAATCATATCCGGACGTAGGCATGATGAAGTCCGCCAAGCTTCGGCAATGCTGTTACCATGCCGTGCAAGTGAGCCGGCCTCGTCAACGGCGTGTCTTTCTCCAGGCCAAGGTGGGTCCGCCACGTGTTGTAGTAATCAGCATAGTCGCGAAGCATGCGACGCAAATGGCGTTCCCCCATCACGATCACGTGGTCCAGCAGGTCCCGCCGGATCGATCCGATCACACGCTCGACATAACCGTTCTGCCACGGTGATCTCGGGGCAGTTGGACCATCGCGGATACCCATTGCCGACAACCTCTTTCGGAAGACGTTTCCGTAGGCGCAATCACGATCCCGGATCAGATACTCCGGCGCCGTTTCCCAAGGGAAAGCCTCTACGATCTGACGCGCCAACCATTCGGCCGTCGGGTGATAGGTAGCGGCGACATGAAGAATTCGCCTGCGGCCATGGTCCAGGACGATAAAGCCGAAGAGAAGCCTGTAGCCGATGGTGGGGACGACGAACATGTCGATGGCGGCGATGCCATCGGCATGGTTGCGCAGGAAGGTAAGCCAGCTTTGAGATGGCGGATGCCGTCCTCGAACCATGTAGGTCGCGACTGTTGACTGCGAGACATCAATCCCGAGCTTGAGCAGCTCCCCGTGAATCCGGGGCGCTCCCCATAGCGGGTTGTCAATACTGATCTGCCGGATCAGCCTTCTCACCTCTGTTGGCACACGCGGTCGTCCGGCTCTGCCGCGAGACCGGTGCTTCTAGAACAGGCGAAAACCGGCTCGATGCCACCGCACCACCGTCTCGGGCCGGACGATCGAGATCGACCGCAGAACATCGGGGTGGACACGATAGAGGGACGAGAAAAACAGACGGTCCCATCGGGTGAGCTTTGGCCTGCGGCGTAGTTGGCTATGCAGCACCCGGACTTGGTGGCGAAGCGCTACGTTTTCAGCATCTGCCGACGATCCGGCAACAATACGCCGGAACAGAGCCCAGGTGATCGATTTCAGAAGCGCAAGCATCGTCAACCGATCGTTGCACGTTCCGCCCCACGGTCAAAGCCCACTATACGGATGAGATTTTTGACAGGAACAGGGGTTTGGACGTCTCCTAGGAGACGATCCAGCGCTGGTTCTTGAATGTTTGATCCCTCGTCGCCGCAAATTTGTGGCGCACTCGACCGAGACCCAGCGATCATTGGTATCTCGATGAGATGGCGAATGTCATCCGGCGGAAGCGCTATTGGCTCTGGCGCGCCGTCGATAATGAAGTCGAAGTTCTGGACTTCCTTATCCAGGGCAAGCGAGATGTCAAAGCCTCCAAACAGCTCATGAAGAAGCTCCTCGACGTAGCGGAACGACAGCATGAATTGGGCGTAAAGCCGAACGGCATCTTGGACTATCTCGAGCGCGTAGCGATGACGCTCGAACGAAATCGATGTTGTGCATCGAAGTCAAATGCCTCGGTTCGCTCCGGCTAAGGACTTCACGTGTCAATGCCTATTGACTCGCCAAAACGAAAGCGGATGCCGGACCTAGATCATAACCGCGAGGGGCAACATCTCTGGTGATTACTTGAAAGAGCGACCTACTTTTTTGCGTTGCCGAAAGCATTGGAATGCCGCTATTCGGCTAAAGTTTTCTCAATTTTTGATCGACTTATTTATCTGACCGCACTACCATTGATGGCATCATACAAGTACCATTATTTGCAAACTGCAGTTCCGAAGGGACAGCCATGTAGGTGAGATTGAGAGTGCACCTGTGCACTCGGGTCGGCTGACATTGGGGGGTGTCATGACAATTGTAGTTCAAGGTTCAGTGGGTGGTCGCACTGCTCGTTGGAGATTGGTACTCGGACTCGTGATGACTTCACAGCTGGTTGCTGGTTGTACGCTCATTGATCCCTTTGTCACCTGGGATCCGCTCGAAGAACCCAAGCAACAGACCGAGCTCACACTTGAAGACGTGAACCGATTGGAAAGCGAACCGAAGAAGGACGGTCCGCTTTCGAGAGCATTTGCGAAGATAGACCTTCGGACTCGCAACAATGTCTCGATAGACCAGGCGATGGCATATGCCGATCGGGGCAAGACGGCATACAATACTGCGTTGAGCGAGCACGCCGAAGTCCAGTCGCTTATGGGCATTGCATTGATTCCGCTGACGGCTGCCGCCATTGGGCTTGGCGCGACGGGTGCGAGCGAGAATTTGATAATTGCGCTGGGTTTAGGGGGCGCAGCAACATACGGAACCGGTACTTGGCTGCTGAATAAACCGCGACAGGCTGGTTATGTTGCCGGGTTGAAAGCGCTGACCTGCGCGCAGCAGGTCATCGAACCCTTCGATTTTCCCTTGATTGACCACGTGATATTCGAGACCCAGCTCGAAAAGTTAAACAATGGGATGGTGACGGTGGGCCAGCGGCTTGCCGAAGTCGAAGGCAGTATCGCCCGCGTCGACAGGCAGGCGGTTCTGGCCAAGACCAGCGGCAGCGAGCTACTCAAGATCTACGCCGATAACGCCGTGTTGATGGTCACCGCCTCAAAGGCTCAAGTTGGCGCGGTAGCCTCTGTGCTCACCAGCGCCGAAGAGGCCCATCTAAATGGCATCAAGCTGCAGCGCGAAATCGAGAGTGCCGGCCGCAAGCTTGCAAACAGCGTTAACAAAATCGCCGCGGAGTTGAGTGAGATCATCAATGAGACGCAGAAGGATCCACAGGCCTTGGCGACGATTATCCAGGGATTGGGCCAATCCTATGCCACCTTCACGACCGTGCCGGTTGTGCTTCGCCCCGCGGTGGAACCCGCTACCGCGGGCGAGGGGATAACCCCGCAATCTGCTGAAGATGCAGCAGCGGAAATACAAAAACCAGCGCATAAGGTCATCCTCAAAAATCTCTTAAGCAGTATGGAACAACTGACCGTAGAGCTCGTTCTGCTTGGCAAAGATGTCGCACGGCTTTCAGGTGCCCGCCGAGAGGTGGCCGTTTTTGTCAACAAGGTCGTACCTACGGCAACGTTTGAAAGCTGTGGCATCAGCAAGGAGTCGCTGATTGCCGATCTGACCATCAACCCGGCAGGTCCCTTCACACTGCCGAGTGGCAAGCGCGGCAGCGTAGGGTTTACCGTGAAGGGCGGTCAGTCCCCCTATGGTGCAAGTCTGGGCGGGGGCCAAGTCGATGGCTTGAGCGTAACCCAGCCGGCACCCTTTTCGCCTGTCGTCACCGTGACATCAGAAGACTCCGTCGCACCCGGCAAGTTTGTCGTCAACGTTGTCGACGGCTCCGGGCGCACGGCTGTGGTCCCCTTCGAGATTGTCGGCGCTGCGGAACCAGAAAAACCGTCGACTAAGGACAAGGGAGGAAAGTTCAAAGCCCTGTCGGGTGAACTGCCCGGAGAGAAATTGTCTGAAGTCAAGGGTGTCACATTCTTCATTGAAACAGCCGAGCCATCGGATGACGGAACGAAACTTGTTGTGACCTTGGGGAAGCCAGAAGGCACGCCGACAGGAGATATTTCAAAGGAAGACTTAAGGAACGCAGTAGTCGCCATCCTTCCTTCTGGCTCCCAGGTCGGTGCCGCTGAAATAGAAATTGGAAACTACGATGAACTGATGGCCAGTTTGCAGTCTGGTGATCCTCCGGTTGCCGCTGATCTGGTGTTTACTGCGCAAAGCGAGGACGACCGCAAGAAGATTCAAACAGCATTGTGCTTGGCCGATGATCAAGTTGATGGAGTTTGGGGGCCGATAACCAAGGAGGCCCTTGAGGCATTTCAGGACTCCGAAGGAGAAACGCCGGATGGCGTTTTGACCGAAGGCGTGAAAGACCAGCTGCTTGCGCTAACTCCAGACGCAATCGCCGCGCGGTGCACAACAGAGTGATCTGGCAACAACGCTCTCAAAAGAGAAATGGTGACGCCTGGAGAGAACATCATGGCGGGCAAAGTAGGGAAAAAACTCGGGAAACGACCGAGCTGGATGGCCGCGACCGAGCAGGCGACGCTTCGACGGCAGCCCGAGAGTGTTGTCGCGGCCAAAAAAGTGTTTCGAGAAGAGTTGTCCTTCGATCAGCAGATGGCGGCGGCCGGTGAGATCGTCGAGACGCGGGCAGCGGAGATCTGCCGGGCCTACAAGAGCGTCGTCGATCTCTCGCACGGCCTGCGCCTAAAGCGAGATGCCAAGACAGGCGCCGAACGTGTCGGTCGCGTCCCCTGCGTGATCTTTATGGTCAAGAAGAAGTGGGCGTCCAAGGACGATGGACCCGAAGTCCAGTGCCTTCCGGAACACCTCTTTACCTATTGGTCGATCAAGGGCAAGCGCAAGCTCTGCGCTATCCCCACAGACATTCAAGAAGCGGGACAGCTCGGGAAAGTCCGCCCGCAAGCTCGGTCGGGAAAGATCATCACACGTGGCGGGACCAGGCGAAGCAAGAATGCGGTAGGGGTAATAGCTGGGAGCCTTAGGCGTTCAATGAAACCAGGAAAGGTTTATGCACTCAGCTGCCGTCACGTATTCAGCATTTCAAAGCGCCTGCCGCCGTCCGCGTCGCGCGAGCTTCCGGTCAGTCGACGAGACAACGGCTCGATCTTCGCCCGGACGACAGGTGTGCGCGGCATCTTGCACGACGATTTTCAGTACAGTCTAGACGCCCAGCTCGCCCTGGTGTCGAACCGGACAGATCTCGCTGCGGTCCTCGGCGGCTTGAATCTGGTTGGCTTTGCAAAAAAAGCGAGTGACCTGCCTCGGTCCTACTGGATTATCCAACCCGGAGGGGCTGTTAAAGCCAAGTTCCTGTCTTGGGAGAGAAACCGGCAGATCAAATACCCGGGTGTCGGAGATGTCATTCATCGGATCCTCGTGCGATCTCGGGTCGCTGGGTCGACTCTGTCTGGAGACAGTGGATCTCCGGTCGTTGTCGGCAAAAATGGCGGTCGGTTCCTCGGCATGCACATCGCCGGAGAAGGGTCTACCTCGATGATGGTTCCCGCCTGGGAGTTGATGAGACCGGATCGATATCTTGGCAGGAAGATTCCAGGAGACCGCTGGACGCTTTTGTAAGTGGCTTATGACTAGAGCGAACCCGTTCTTGTCTTGCCGATCAGTATGAATCCCAGCTCCCGGATTGCGCCATTCAGGCAGGGCCGTGACGCGGTTCTACAACAGTGGACGCGGGACCCGCCTTTCCGGCTCTTGCCGTTTTCCTGACGGTGCCTCAGACGCGTCGAAGTATGGAGACATCCAGCAGCTCAAGGACTTTGTTGATATCGATCGCATAGGTCCAGTCTTCTTGCATGTGTCCGGTTCGCAGCCGTTCCTTCCAACCGCCCCAAAGCAAGGCCACAGGTCTGTAAGTCGAGTCGTCGAGGACGATCAACTTGCCGCTGTCGCCGCTATCGCTGAACTGTTCGTTGTTCGCGTCATCCCCGATAATGAGGTAGTCCGTGAACTTTCTTGCATCGATGAAATCATACTCTGCATCGTGCCAAGAATAGGCGAAGGCCGCGATCGTTCCTCTCTGGAAGGAGCGCGTCCTGCCTATGGCGAACACCTTCTCGCCAAGGGGTCCCATGGTGTCCAGGTCCAACTCCACAGGCTCATTCAACTCATGATATTCCACTTGGTCCTGTGCGTTCAGAACTGGCACACGGGGGTCTATATCCGCTGCGGACCGATCGGGATGCAGGGGAGCGAAGGCGCAGTCTACTCGGTAGTCGTTCTCCGGGAGATTGACAACGCCCGGAAACCGCACCTCGTCTGGCAGATTCTCAAACACGCTTGAAACCTTGGCCAATGGCACGCCCGCTTCTGTTGGAAAGAGAAGCGTGTCCCCCACCTCGCCTGCGACATGCTTGTTGGTCACCACACCGATGGTGCCATCGCTGGCCTGTCCAAAGCAACCAAGCGTGCCGCTCCAACCAGCGGGGTGATGGAGCTGCGCACCGGGCCGGATGACGTCGGTCCATCCCTTCAACTCTTCAAGCAGGGCAACGCGTCCGGGCGTTGACAGCGGTGGAGGCCCGATTATGTCGTCTGGGCTGAGGACGGGAGCGCCGAAGCCAGGAGTAGCACCGTTTACATCAACAATGCCGATCTCGTAGTACGGATCTCTCTTGCCGCCTTGTACAACATCGACTGGACAATAGAGGTCGCCCGGCCCCTCAAGGCGAGTCTTGATTATCTTGCTCGTCGGCACCCATTTCTTCGAAACCTTATGCGGAACAAAGATGATGATGCAGGGGTCTCCA
>PJEL010004330.1_pt1 | contig 11783 bp, 7 predicted proteins | sample 1853271 | NCBI WGS metagenome assembly PJEL01 (sample SAMN08108733, study PRJNA415343) | Invertebrate metagenome, whole genome shotgun sequencing project. | host: Globobulimina | place: Sweden: Gullmar Fjord | collected 2015-08 | reverse complement strand
CATCCATTGCTACAACGGTACCTAAACCTAAATCGCTCTCCGTATCGCTTATCCAGCGTTGCCCCAAAGCAAATGTCATGAATCGACTACCTCAATCTTATAGTTGGAATTTGGTCTTTTTAACTACATTGTTATCTTTTTAACTGCATTGTTATCAGAATTTTCTGACTCTCAAAATAAAAATATAGCTAAAAATGCCTAATTTGCAGCCACTTTTAAAGTGCGCTTAAGATAAAAATCATCTTAAGGAAATGGTGCAGAAAAAGGTCGCTAATCTTACTCGATGCTGTGATTTAGGTCACGTCTAAAGGCTGCTATTTCATGCTTTTTTTCTGTTTTCGCTAATGCAATCAAACTGTCAAAAATTCATGGTTACTCTAGAGGGAGTAGATAAGTTATTTCGAGCAGACTCTTCATATTTGAGCTATTACTACTAGAGGTAGGATCTACTCGGTGTACTTTTGATAAGTGCTTGATAGTAATGCCGTCAAACACATCAAGAGTTTGCTAGCGTTCAATCAACCCATTCGAGCCACGTGGTGGCAAGGAGATGCTATGGGCGATACCAATCGGAAATTATTTGTTCTAGATACCAATATCTTACTTCACGAACCCTTTGCTATATTTTCGTTTCAGGAGCACGATGTCGTCATCCCAATGACGGTACTCGAAGAACTCGACAGAATTAAGGACAGTAAACGCGATGTTGCTCGCGATGCCAGAGTCGCAATCAGAGCATTAGAAGATCTTTTCCATGACGCAACCCCAGACAAAATATCCGAAGGCATTCCTTTCTCAACCGATGTAAGCGCTTCAGGCACCATTTCAATACTCGCAGACTACGAACTCCAAGAAAGCATTAAAGCCTTTGCCGACGATAAGGCTGGTGATAATCGCATTCTCAATGGTGTGTTGTACTTACAAAATAAACGCGCGCCACGAGAAGTGGTACTCATTACCAAAGACATCAACATGCGCTTACGAGCCAAAGGTGCTGGTGTACGCTTTGTTGAGGACTACCAAACCGACCAATTAATTGATGACGTTCAATATCTCACTAAGGGCTTTCAACAGCTTGAGGGGTCATTTTGGGACGGTATAGACAATGTTGAGAGCAAGAGTCTTGGAGGAAAAACACTGCATACCCTCGCAAGAACACCATTTGAACCCACGTTCATCAATCAATATATTATTGATCAAGACAGTGACTTTGCAGCTCGTGTCGAAGAGATTGAACCGGAAACTATCACCCTGCGAGACCTAAGCCGAGAACGATTAATGAACCGCAGGGCGTGGGACATTACGCCAAAGAACATCTACCAAGGCATGGCGATCGATGCGTTACTTGATCCCGATATTGATTTAGTGATTTTAACGGGTGCTGCGGGGAGCGGGAAAACCTTGCTTGCCATGGCAGCCGCTCTTGAGCAAACCATTGAACGCAAACATTTCGATAAGATCATCGTAACCCGAAACACACCTGACATCGGTGAGTCCATTGGTTTCCTTCCCGGAACCGAGGAAGAGAAGATGTTGCCTTGGTTAGCTGCGGTGACCGATACACTCGAAGCGCTACACAAGAATGATCACTGCACCGAAGGATCGATGAAATACATCTGCGATAAAGCCAATATACAGTTCAAATCGATCAACTTCATGCGTGGCCGCTCGATCCAGAATGCGTTTGTACTGCTGGATGAGTGTCAGAACCTCACCGCTTCGCAGATCAAAACCATCATCACCCGTTGTGGTGAAGGCACCAAGATCGTCTGTTCAGGAAACCTAGCTCAGATAGATTCTTCCTACTTAACCCCTGTAACTTCAGGCTTAACCTACATGGTCGAGCGTTTTAAAAACTTCGAAGGCAGTGCCAATATCCACCTTAATGGTGTCGTGCGCAGCCGACTAGCGGAGTTTGCTGAAGAGAACATGTAGACAGTTATATTTGTTCACTAAATCAGCAACCTAAAAACAAAAAAGCGCCTCACATTGGAGGCGCTTTCAATCTATTTTATGACGAGATATTTTGAAGCTAACTCGTGCTGCTGACCTGAATTACTCAGTACCACCAACCGTTAGTGAGTCTAGTTTCAATGTTGGTTGACCAACACCGACAGGCACACTTTGACCAGCCTTACCACACACACCAACACCACGGTCGATGCTTAGGTCATTACCAACCATAGATACTTGCTGCATCGCTTCGATACCAGAACCGATTAGCGTTGCGCCTTTCACTGGGTGAGTGATCTTACCGTTTTCAATCATGTACGCTTCAGAAGCCGAGAACACAAACTTACCAGAAGTAATATCAACCTGGCCACCACCGAAGTTTGGTGCGTAGATGCCTTTCTCAACCGTAGCAATGATCTCTTCCGGTGTGTGTTCACCCGGTAGCATGTATGTGTTGGTCATACGCGGCATTGGAAGATGCGCGTAAGACTCGCGACGACCGTTACCTGTTGGTGCCACACCCATTAGACGAGCATTCAACTTGTCTTGCATGTAGCCTTTTAGGATGCCGTTTTCGATTAGCGTGTTGTACTGGCCATTCACACCTTCATCATCCACGTTCAATGAACCACGAAGATCAGTCAATGTACCGTCATCAACAATCGTACATAGGCTTGAAGTGACTTGCTCGCCGATCTTGCCAGAAAACACTGAAGATTCTTTACGGTTAAAGTCACCTTCTAAACCGTGGCCTACCGCTTCATGTAGAAGAACACCCGGCCAACCAGAACCCAGAACAACTGGCATTGCGCCCGCAGGTGCAGCAACAGCTTCAAGGTTAACTAGAGCTTGGCGAATAGCTTCATCAGCAAATTGGTAAGCAACTTGGGAGCCGTCAACATCACTTAAGAAGAAATCGTAACCAAAACGACCACCGCCACCAGCGCTGCCACGTTCACGACGATCGCCTTTCTGCGCAAGTACGCTGATTGATAGACGAACTAACGGGCGAATATCACCAGCGAAAGTGCCGTCAGTCGCGGCAACAAGCATCTGCTCGTGCACACCGCTTAAACTTACCGATACTTCAGTGATCATTGGTTCTTTGGTGCGAATGTAAGCATCAAGTGCTTTAAGTAATTCTGTTTTCTGCTGTTTTTCCCAGCTTGCTAGCGGGTTAACTGCGTCATAGTAAGCTTGGTTCGAGTTACGCTTGAATGCATGAACTTTACCGTTTTGACCTTGCTTCGCAATACCACGAGCCGCAATTGCGCTCTGCTTAAGACCATCCAATTGGATTTGATCTGAGTAAGCAAAACCGGTTTTTTCGCCCGATACTGCACGAACACCAACACCGCAGTCGATATTAAAAGAGCCATCTTTAATAATGCTATCTTCTAGTACCAACGACTCGTGCCAGCTCGATTGGAAATAGATATCAGCATAATCAATTTGGCGGGTAGCAATGCTCGCCAGTGTATCTGCGATATTTTGCTCCGTCAGCCCTGTCGGGGTTAGTAGCGCTTCTTCAATTTGATTAATGCTCATAAATGGCTCTTGTTTAAAATTAAAATTGATTGGTAAATCGAGAGTGCTGCGCTATTGGCATATTCTGCCTGATCGATTCGCAACTGGATGTGTCTATCTCAACCACCATACTTTTAGGGTCTTGGTCTAACTGTGCGACCACTCGCCCCCATGGATCAACCACCATTGAGTGTCCCCATGTTTCTCTTTGGCAAGGATGCTTTCCTCCTTGCCCTACCGCGACAATCCAAGACTGAGTCTCGATGGCACGGCACCTTAATAAGGCTTCCCAGTGTGCTTGACCAGTAACGGCCGTAAACGCCGCGGGAACCACAATGATCTGCGCACCTTGCTTGCGTAACTCTGAATACAAGTGAGGGAAGCGCACATCATAACAAATACTCAAACCTAAGCGACCAAAAGGCGTTTCCGTTGTCACAACTCGGTCACCCGGCGTGAAAATATCGGACTCGCGATAACATTTATGAGCATCGGCGACATCAACATCGAACATATGCAGCTTATCGTAATGAGTCACTAGAGCACCAAAATCATCGATAACCAATGTGGTCGTGGTAACGCCTGCAGCCGTTCGAATTGGCATACTACCAACAACAATCCAAACACGGTGTCGCTTTGCTAGCTCCGATAGTTTCTGCTGCAAAGGCCCATTATTAAGAGGTTCTGCATATTGGTGATAATCGGCTTTGTTGCCGAACACTAATGCATTCTCAGGACAAACAACCCACTTCGCCCCTAACGCTTTGCACTTTGCTACCTCGTGTTCAAGGTAATCAAGGTTCTGCTCAGGGACTGGGCCTGAAGTCATTTGAATCAATCCAACACAATCCATGTGCACCGCTTCTCCATTCATTATGATTCAGAAATCCGAATTTAGCCGCATATAAACTGACTCGCATCTAACGACTATTCCGCTAATTTCCTCAGTTTCTCTGGTAACTGAAACTCACCCGAGCTACGCGAAAGCTCGCTGACTACTGGCGAATCCAGCGGCCCTTTTACTGAATAATTTACTTGAGTAAAGACCTCAACAACCGGTGAAATAACCGTGGTCACCGCTAATACATACAGCGCCGTTTGTGGGGTTACCGCAAACGCCGTTAATACAGGGATTCCTGACGTGATATCTGGAGTGAAGTTGACCTCTGCATCGACCTGACGAGTGTTCAGATTCGCGATACCTTTGATCTTCATCTCACCTGCAACCGCATCCATGTTTAGATCATTGGTTAAGAAGATACCATTTTGGATTTCGCCAGTACCCGTAATACTGTTGAATGCCATGCCTTTATCAAACACATCAGAGAAATCGAGCTGCATCTTACGGATAATCGAATCTAGACTAAACAGGCCAAGCAATCGAGCCGCGCCACTTACGTCCGAGATGAAGCCTTTACCCAGCTTGGTTTTAACGTTGCCGTCGATGGTATCCATCTGAATACCCCACGGAGAACCGTCCCACTCAAGCTGACCTTCCAACGCAAAAGGTGCTTTTTGAATCCCGGAAGTAATACCGAAGCGCTCCATTAACTCACTGTTATTTTCACCTTCGACATCAATAGATAACGACGAATGACTCTTGTCACCATTTAGTGCCCACCAGCCGCTCACATCAGCTTTATTATTTCCGCTTCGGACTTGAATCTTGTTCCACTCAAGACGATCGTCTTGTCTTGCTAGCTCAACATCGACCTTACCGACTTTATAGCCTTGCAACCAAAAATCGTTCAGTGTCAGCTTAAGATTAGGCATCGCATCATAGATCTTTTTATCGAGTTCAGAGATCAATGGTGCTTCTTGTTCTTTTCGTTGCAGTAGTTGTTCTTGGTTTGCTTTATCACTCCACTCAGGAACAAACAAATGCAGGCGTTCTAGAGATACCGTCAAGTCGTAAGGAGGCAAGTAATTGATATCCCCTTCAATCTCTTGGCTAGAAACTTCCATCTGCCACGCTTGTTTGTTCTTGCGAGCACTAAAATCGACATCATTCCAAGCTATGCCGCCTAAGATCAGCTCTTTACTCTCAAAAGTAATACGGCTAGGCGCAGGAATGGTTGGCGTGTTCATTTGGCTAAGTACAGCGGTTGATGGCTTCACGGGTTCCATCACAACCGACAACCAATCATCGGCATTAAATTTATCAGTACGAATTAAGGCATGATGCCCAACAACAGGACTAATTTTATAACCACCACGCCCCAACACTAAATTGGTTGCAGTCAGCTTGGGAACCTCACCCGTAATATCAATTTCAGCCTGATACTTGGTATTCGGCAGTTGCAGACGCGCAGTAATAGCTTCTTGGTTGCCCGAGGCTTGTAACCTAGCAGAACCACTCTCCAAGGATTTTTTAGCCAATGGATAAGGGTAATCACTGGCTAAATACTTAAGATCTGACTGTAAGTCTAACTGGTAACTAAAACCTATATCGTTGAGCTGAATATCAATCTGACTTTGCCATTGCGCATGACCCGATAGGCGACTCAACCACTGTTCGCCAATATAAGGCTCTAGAGGTTTCACGTCCCAATCACCTAAAACATCGATATCAACCGCATAACCAGGACCGTCATTAAGGCCTTTAAAATCAACAGAGATGCCTTGTTTTAGTAAGTCAGCGGCTAAGCCATTCGCCGTAATCACATCATTATCAAACTCAATACGTCCGGTGGTGTTTTCGAGCACCATTGGCGGAGCTTCAATCTCAACATGGTTATCTTTAAGATCGGCATAGCCCCACGCTCTTGGCTCTTTTTCGGAATCAAACGGAATATTGAGCTGGAATTCAGACGATACATCACCGCTCACTTGCAGCGCCGTTAACGCAGCACCCACAGAGTCGACCAATGGTGAGGCCGTCATGTAATCACGAACCGCATTACCCGAAGCCGTAGCCTTCGCTTCAATCTCGATATGGCCGCCTTCCCCTAAGTAAGGAATACGCCCAGTAATACGGTCAGCCGTTACGTCCATCAATTGAGCAGAGCGCGAATCAAGATGCATCGCATCATTTTCAAACAGGAGATCAAGCTGAAGATCGGTAATCAGTGGCCACGCCGTATCAAAACTGAACTTCGCGTTTTCTAGGCCAACCCAAACTTGGAAGATCCCATCATGGTTAGTATATGGGTATTGCCCCAGTTCACCATGCCATAATAGTTTCACCGTATCGGCTTTGCCCGCTTGAATCGCAGTTGAAAGGTAATCTGTTAGATCTTGCCCAAGTGCCAACGTCGGTAAATAACGCCATGTTTCGCCGACATTGTAAGCGTCCGCTTCACCGTAGAAAGACAAGAATGGGCTCGCATCATTTGGGAAGTCCAAACGAAATGCACCTAAGACTTGTAAGTCTGGCGTTGCTGCGGTGATCTTATCTGACCAAAGCTTCCAGCCGTTTTCATCTTGCTGCCAAACAATATCAACCTGACCTTGCTTGATATTGAGAGGCGCTTGGAATACGTCGCCATAAGGGAACACATCATCAATAACGTGCAAACTGGCTTTCGCTTGTGATGCAGAACCAAACACGCTGCCTGATACTTGGCTAAAGCCCGGGACGAGTTCCCATTGCTCGATGGCAAGGTCACTAAAGCTCGCTGAATAACGTAAGCTTTCGATGCCTGAATCCATTGAGACTCGAATATCAGAAACTGATCCACCCGGCTTCAACGAATTGATCATTTTGGTTGATTGCGCAGAATCTGGCATCAACTTGATTAACGGGGTAATAGTTTCCACATCAAGTTCAGAAACATTAAGTTCCCACGGGCCTTTATTCCATTTGAAGGCAACATCGAGTTCAGGCCAAGGCCTATCATCCGTTCTAAGGTTAAGTGAGTGACCATTCACTTGCCAACCATCATCAATGGGAGACAACTTAAAAACGCCTGATTCAAACATCAAATCATGTTGGCCATCTTCGTTCCAGCTCAATTCCGAAGGCAGCACTTCTACGTAGGCATTTACTGGCTTGCTGTTTTGCAGGGTAACCCAACTATTCAAGCTAACCGTGCCCGTTTCTATACCGGATTCAGCCTGCATATAACGGGTTAACCAAGGTTTAACCGAGATGTTGTCTGCACTCACATAGAACTCACCAGTTACATCGGTCAATGAGCCACCATCGACAAAGTTAGCGCTTACTGACAGCGAGTTAAGATTGGCGTCTTTAATGCTAACCACACCTTCCGCGAGGTGGTGCTTACCTGAGTTTTTCCACTTTAAGGTTTCGATATCGAGCTGACGCTCTTCATCAGAGATGGTTCGATAACGGAGAGAGGAGTCTTTGGCGGTCACATCCACTAACGTTTTGAGGAGTAAGTTATCCAGTTCTTGCATCACCCGCTTTGAAGAGCCTGATTTTTTAGGTTTATCTTTGCCATTCTGACCAGCAAACAGATCGACCGAACGTATATCCAGATACATTCGATTCATTACAAGGTCGGCAACAACAGGGCGCATCTGTACCAGAGATTGAATCAAATCAAATTCAACTTCGACACGTTCAACAGAGAAGGTCACATCTTCAGCATTAGGAAGACGAGCTTGAACGCCTTGCAGCGCAATAGAGGGATGAGTGTTACGCCAAAAGCCACCCACATCTTGAATAGAAAACTCAAAATCGGAATGTTGGTTTACCCAAAGCTCAATTTCAGATTGATACTTATTTAAATTGGGTAAGGCGACACGCAGTGTAGTCACAGCAATGGCTAGCGTTACTAAGAGAGTAACCACTAACCACAGACACGTACGTAAAATCAGAGTAACACTAGAACTCACAAAATATCCATTACATCATAACGACATCAAACTGCTCTTGTATGTACAGAGGCTCAGCCTGAATTTTCACTTGTTTACCAATAAAGACTTCAAGCTCAGCAAGCGCATGAGACTCTTCACCCTCTAATGCCTCGGCAACTGCTGCTGCCGCATAAACCACGAACTTATCAGCATCGTACGCACGATTTACACGAGTAATTTCTCGAAGTATTTCATAACAAACGGTTTCGACTGTCTTTACACTGCCACGACCTTCACAGGCAGGACAGCTAGAACACAGAATATGCTCAATACTTTCACGGGTACGTTTACGAGTCATCTCAACCAAACCAAGCTGTGTAAAGCCATTAATGTTGGTTTTCACACGGTCTTTATCGAGCGCCGCTTCTAAAGAAGTTAGTACTCGCTTACGGTGTTCTTCAGACAACATATCAATAAAGTCGATAATGATGATGCCACCTAAATTACGCAGGCGAAGTTGACGAGCAATCGCTTGTGTCGCTTCTACGTTGGTATTGAAAATCGTCTCTTCTAGATTACGACGACCAACAAAGGCACCAGTATTGATGTCGACGGTTGTCATCGCTTCTGTTTGGTCGATAATCAGATACCCACCAGACTTCAATTCTACTTTACGATCCAGTGAACGTTGTATCTCATTCTCGGTATCGTACATATCGAAGATGGGTTTATCACCTTCGTACAGCTCAAGCTTGTCGGTAAGCTCAGGTACGTACTCCGAAGTAAACTCTTTCAGATTTTCAAATTCGAGTCGAGAGTCAACCTGAATCTTACTCAGCTCAGTACCCACAAAATCACGTAAGATACGCTGACTTAAGCACAGCTCACCATATAAGCGCGTACGAGCCTTATGCTTACCACGGCGCTCTACTACTTTGAGCCACAAACGCTTCAAGAAAGCAGCGTCTTGCTCAAGCTCATGAAAATCAGCGCCTTCAGCGGCAGTACGGATGATAAAACCACCGTGCTCATCACAGTAACGAGATACGGCTTTTTTAAGACGATTACGTTCTGATTCGCTTTCAATACGCTGGGAAACACCTACATGGCTTGCTCCCGGCATAAACACCAAGTAACGAGATGGCAAGGTGATATCAGTCGTTAAACGAGCGCCTTTTGTTCCAAGAGGATCTTTAACAACCTGAACCACAATATCCTGACCTTGACGAACAAGCTCTGAAATATCACGTACCTGAAACTGCTTCTTTTCATTTTCAGCAACACATTCAGTGTGCGGAACAATGTCTGAGGCATGTAAAAATGCTGCTTTCTCAAGGCCTATATCCACAAATGCAGCCTGCATTCCAGGAAGAACACGGCTTACACGTCCTTTATAGATATTTCCTACGATACCGCGTCGAGCATCTCGTTCGACATGGATCTCTTGAAGAGCTCCCCCTTCAATCATGGCCACACGAGTTTCACTCGGGGTCACGTTCAGCAACAATTCAGCACTCATGGTGCACCTCAGATTAGTAATTATAAGAATTCTTGCAGTAGCTGGTCCGTTTCAAATAAAGGTAAGCCGACAACGGCGTAATAACTACCTTCAATTCGGGTGACAAAGCGTCCACCCAAACCTTGAATCCCATAGCTACCGGCTTTGTCGCATGGCTCCCCTGTTTGCCAGTATTGTTCTATTTCTTTTTCACTGAGGGGTTTAAACCATACGTCGGTAATAATGATTTCTGTTTTTTGTTTTTCAGCAGAAACGACAGAAACGGCCGTCATTACTTGATGACGTTCATTCGCTAACTGAGTAAGCATACGCTTAGAATCAGCAAGGTCTGCAGGCTTCTCGAGCACTTGTCCTTGGCTAACGACTACGGTATCAGAACCGAGTACAACTGCATCTAAGCTAGGAACTACAGTACCAGAACCAGGAACGACATGCTGCTCTTCAGAAGCATTAACTTGTAATAAAGAAAGTGCCGCTAAGGCTTTATCTAAAGATAGTCGCTTAACGTACTCTTCGGCGGTTTCTTGGGCGTGTTTACACTCTTCCACATTAGTCACAAGGACAGAAAACTCATAACCAAGTTGGGATAGCAATTCTTTGCGGCGTGGTGAACCGGATGCCAAAACTAAATGTTTCTTTTCCATTGTCATATTACCTCACATGCCAATGGCGACGGACTCGTCTCATTAATAAAAACATCCACGGCCAAAGTATACAGTTAATCAATGCGCTCCATAGCGATAATGGATTAAAAACGACATCTTGGATCAAATATTCACCAAAGAAGATCAATACCTCAAACAATACCGTCAAAGCCGCTATGATCATCGCTTGTTGCCACAATGCCATGTTACGGATTACCAGGAAGTTCATCGCAATAATGTACATCACAATTGCCATCATCATCCCTCGAATGCCTAACGTCGAACCGATCAAAAGATCCCACAGTAAGCCTAAAATCAAAGCACTACCCACGTTAACACGGTGAGGTAAAGCTAACACCCAGTAACAAGTCACCAATAGTAACCAAGATGGTCTGAATAGATCCAAACTACCGGGCCAAGGGATCGTTTGCAGAATAAGCGCTATCAAAAATGAGCAACCAATTACTACCTTGCTTCTTAAAACGCTATTGGCCATCTTCGCCCTCTAACAATGCTTGTTCTATGCTGGATTGTTCCGCTTGCATCTGTTTGTTTTCATCAGGCCATACAAGCAGCAAGTATCTGAGCTTATCAAACTCAACCACTGGTTCTGCTTTGATAACGGCGAACTCACGTTTCGGGTCGTAATCAACCGCAGAAACATAAGCCACTGGATAACCTTCTGGATATACTCCACCCAAACCAGAGGTCACAAGCAGATCTTCTTCTTGAATATCAGTACTGGTTGGAATGTGTTCTAGCTGAATCTCATCGATGTTGCCATTACCCGAAGCAATCACACGAATGTCGTTACGAATAACCTGCACGGGAATCGCATTGTTGGCATCAGTGAGTAGAAGGACACGACTATTATGAGCAGCAACGAAAGTAACTTGACCGACAATGCCTTTCTCGTTGATCACCGGTTGACCTTCATATACTCCATCAATCTGACCTTTGTCGATCACGACTTGGTGACGATAGGGTGAAGTATCAACGGCCATAACTTCTGTGACGACTTTCTTCTCATCACGGATAAACGGTGAGCCTAATAGCTTACGAAGGCGCTTGTTTTCCTCTTGATATTGCTCAAGCAGAATCAGCTCGCTCTTCAGGCGCAAGACTTCTCGTTTAATATTATGGTTGGATTCGATTAGCCCTTTGCGAGTGCTAAAACGGTCGTATACACCATCGAACATAGTGCGAGGCAAGTTGGCTGCATACTGGATAGGCGCAACCATGCTGTTCAATAGATAGCGGACATTTGAGAAAGCATCTAAACGACTATCAGCCAGCATAAGGCTGGCTGATAAAATTACAGCAAAAAACAGGCGCAATTGTAGAGAGGGACCTCTACCAAAAATTGGCTTCATTCTATA
>PJEL010004329.1_pt1 | contig 11784 bp, 6 predicted proteins | sample 1853271 | NCBI WGS metagenome assembly PJEL01 (sample SAMN08108733, study PRJNA415343) | Invertebrate metagenome, whole genome shotgun sequencing project. | host: Globobulimina | place: Sweden: Gullmar Fjord | collected 2015-08 | reverse complement strand
CTCGTCGAGCACGGCGCCGAGTGGTTCATCACGCTGGAGGGCTCGAACGCGCTGCACATCGCCGTGAGCACGGCAATCAGTGAGCCGCCTGCTCCCATTATCAATGTTAAGGATCATGGCGCCGTAGGAGACGGTAGCACAGATAACTCCGAGGCCATCGCGAAGGCCATCGCCGCTTGCCCGGCCGGGGGCTCTGTGGTATTCGATGAGGGCGTGTATATGACCGGGTCCATTACCCTTAAGGGAAACATGACGCTTTGGATTTCTGAAAATGCAGTCGTACGAAATTTTGCAGGTAATGAACAAATCGAAACCTTTTCTGCAGGTTCGTTTCAAGGCGGATACATCACGCGGTATTTCATGTTCGGAGAAGAGGTCGATAATTTGACGATTACCGGTGGGGGGACCATCGATCTAAATACTACCGAAAGACTTCCTGGTAGATCCAGTACCCGTCGTCCTTCAACATTGGGATTTGTAAATTCGGAAAACGTTACAGTAACCAACATTGATATGATCCACAATGATTTCTGGGCTTTTGTCCCTCAGAGATCAGATCGCATCATTATTGATGGCCTTAATATCTTCAATGTTAACAAGGATGGCATTGCCACTATTGATTGTCACGACACAACCATTACCAACTGTGTTATTTCAAGTGGTGATGATGCCATGGTTCCCAAGAGTTATGACGCTTCCAAGGGAATAGACAACCTGGTGGTAAAGAATATAACGGTCAATCATACCAGGTGGAAGGGGTTCAAATATGGTGGCTCCACCAAAGGTGATTTTACCAACTCATCCGTTGAGGACATGGCCATAGTTCATTCTCACAGCGGTATCGCCTTATATGCAATGTCGGGCATCGATGTGACAAATATCAGGTTCAACCGCATCAAGATGAATTGGGTGCAAACCCCATTCTTTATTGTCCGGGACGCTGCCGCATCAACAGACACACCTGGAATGCAGGATATTCACATTTCCAATATTGAGGTGCGAAATGTTTACGGGCAGGAAGGCAGCTCGATTCAGGGAACAGAACGAAACGGTACGGTGTATCCCATTAAAAACATTTATCTTACCAATGTGAGTGTGAAAGACTTTAAGGGGGGGCTGGATACTGTGCCCGAAACGCCGCGGGAATTTCCAGGCCGCTACCCTGAGACAACGGTTTTTGGAACCTTTCCCGCTTGGGGCTATTATATCCGGCACGCTGAAAACGTGGTGTTCACTAATGTGACCCACAGTGTTTCCCCTGAAGATGCCCGGGAAGCTATCGTGCTTGAGGATGTGACCGGATTTGAAAACGAGGGGCAGGCTAAGCCCCTTCCTGCTAAGACCAACTACCGGCGTGGGATGACGATGACGAAACCATCCGAGCGGTGGCAGGATGCGTTGCCCGCGGGCAACGGACAGGCCGGTGCGCTCGTATATGGTTCGGTGAATGCGGAACGCATTTTGTTTAATCACAACGAGCTGTGGTATGGGGGGCGGATCGCGGATGTTCCGGATATGTCGGACGATCTTGACGTGGTGCGAAAGCTGATGCTGGAGGGTAAATATGGTGAGGCCAACGGGTACTATTCGAAAAAAATGAGGGGGATGGGGTTCAAAGGAAGCAACGCGCGCTACCAACCGGCTTTTGATATGCTGCTCACGACGGACAAGGAGACGAAGGTTGAGGACTATGCCCGTACGGTCAATTTTGAGACCGGTGAGGTAGAGGTTAAATGGAGCGAGGGCGACACTCGATTTTCTAGAAAGCTATTTGTCTCGATTCCAGATGATGTTTCCGTGATGTCGATCACAGGCAATAAGTCGGGGGTGGTAAACGGTCGTGTTACCTTGGATATTCACGATCTGAAAGACGCCCTTGACAGGAGGGGTAGAATTTCCAAGCCGAAATTTACCTATAAGACCCTCGTGGATGATGACTTTATTGAATTTCGCGCGGATGGTTCCGACGGTGGGGAGTTTGGCGGTGTGTTGCGTGTACTCAACACCAATGGAAAGGCGACCGTTAGCGATGGGGCCATTCAATTCTCCGGGGCGGATGAGGTCGTTCTACTGGTTGGATTCTTTGCGAATGAACCCAGCGATACCGCCGTGCCTCGCTTGAAAAAACAGTTGGGCGCGTTGTCGGGATCTTATGCGGACTTGTTTAGCCATCACGCCAAGATGCACCGTGCAAAGTTTAACGCCATGGAACTCACGCTGAACCACAAGCTGGAGTCTACGAATGAACAGTTGCTGCTGGATGTTACCAAGAATCCAGCTTCCACTGAATTGGTTCAGAAGCTGTTTGACTATGGGCGTTATCTTTTGGTTTCCGGTAGCCGCGGCGGCAGTATTCCAATGGGCCTGCAGGGCATTTGGAACGGGGATTACTATCCAGCGTGGGCGGGCATGTACGGCATCAATGAGAACCTACAGATGGCATATTGGCAGGCGCTGCCCGGTAATCTGGAAGATTCAATGATGGCGTTCTATGACTACTTTGACGCCCACCTGGATGATTTCCGGTATAACGCAAAACAGCTGTGGGGCTGCCGGGGCATTTATATTCCTCCGTTCATGTCTCCTGAGTCCGGGCGTCTACGCCATACGTCAGCGCATGTGATTCATTGGACAGATGCCGCTGGATGGCTGGCTTCGTTCTACTATGATTATTATCTTTTTACCGGCGATGAGGAGTTCCTGAGAACCCGCGCGGTTCCCTTTATGAAAGAGGTTGCCCTGTTTTATGAGGATTACATCGTGAAAGGTGAGGATGGTAAAAACATGCTCTTCCCGTCACAGTCTCCGGAAAACGTAGCCAGCAATATGATGAGGGATCGAGTCAAGGTTCAGATGAACTCGACCATCGCGTTCGCGATTTCCAAGGAGGTTTTTAATAATCTGATCCAGTCATGTGAGCTGCTCGATCTTGAGCCCGAGGGTGTGAAGCGTTGGAAACAAATGCTGGCCGACATGCCGGACTATCAGGTGAACAAAGACGGCGCGATCTGCGAGTGGATGCATCCTGATTTCACGGACAATTATGAGCACCGCCATCAGTCGCATATTTATCCGGTGTTCCCCGGCACGGAGGTAACGGAAGAATCTAACCCTGAAATTTATGAAGCCTGCCGGGTGGCGATTGAAAAACGCCTGGTGATCGGGCTGCAGTCTCAGACCGGTTGGTCGATGGCGCACATGGCGAATGTCTACGCCCGCCTAGGGGATGGGAAACGCGCGATGGATGCATTGAATATCCTATTGAGCAATTTTGTTGGAGAGAACCTGTTTACCTATCATGACGGCTTGCGAGACGTGGGCGTAAAAACCAGGACCATTGCCCCATTTCAGATTGATGCCAACTGTGGCATTCCGGCGGCGGTGATGGAGATGCTCTGCGGCTCCACATCCGATATGCTGCGCATCCTTCCGGCGCTGCCGACCGCGTGGTCGACGGGTGAGTTCGATGGCATGCTTACGCGCGCCGGTGCCCGCGTTTCCGCGGGTTGGGATATGGAAAAGAAGACCATAGAACTAAAATTGACCGCCCTGCGCGATAATGCATTTGACCTCAAGTTCCCAGGTGAAGTGGCCAAGCTGACCGCCACCAGGCCCGAATCGCTAACCGTTTCAACTTACGGCAACCGCTACCGTTCCGTGAAATTGGAAAAGGGCGATGAACTGAAATTAACCGTTCAACTAGGAACGGGGGACTAGGAGTCGGGGCGATATGGGCATCTCCAGTGACAAGTCAGGCCGAGGCAATGAACAACAAGAAAAGGAGTACGAAAATGAAGATAGGTATCATCTCGCTACTCTTGCTATGCCTACCGGTTAGTAGTTGGGCGTCGGAACCCTTTTGGACGGCTTATTTTGAAGCCGAACATTTTACCAGCCAGACCGGTGGCAATAGGGCCAGCAATAAGTATTTTCCTTATATTGGAGATGGCTATTTAGAGATGGGGGGGCAAGGGGCCACGGTGACCTGGAATAACATCACGGTCCCCAAAGCGGGTCCGTATACCCTTCTCTTTAAATACGCCAATAACACCAAGCAAGAGCTTCCATGTGATTTAAAGGTCAATGGCAAGCTCATCAAGAACATTCCTTTCTCAGATGTTGAAAGAGGCTGGAAAGTTCATTGGAAGTCGTCCACAGAAGTATATAATCCGGAAAATACGGGATGGGCCCAATACTGGAATGCCCGGGTGATGGTGGATTTAGCTCAGGGTAATAATACAATAACATTGAAAGTGACAGGTGCCGAAGGGCCCCATATAGACAATATTGGGGTAAGCACAGCACTTGCGGAGCCACCCGGTCCCGTTGTGAATGTTAAAGATCACGGCGGCAAAGGGGATGGGGTTACCGATAACAGCGTGGCTATTAGAGCGGCTATTGAGGCGTGTCCCCCCGGAGGATCTGTGGTTTTTGATGAAGGTATCTATATGACGGGTTCTGTAGCACTTAAGGCTAATATGACGTTATGGATATCTGAAAATGCTGTGATACGGGCTTTTCAAGACAATTCAAAATTTCCAAAGTTTTCCGGGGGATTCTTCAGTAAGTACTTTATGTTTGGTCATCATGTGGATAATTTGACCATTACCGGCGGAGGTACCATCGATGGGAATTCTATAGGTGAACTCTGGAACAGCGGCCGAGAAAACTCCAGACCCGCATTGCTTGGTTTTTCAAATTCTAAGAATGTAATGGTAACCAATATTGATCTATTAAACAGTGGCTTCTGGACATTTGTTCCCCAGGAATCGGATAGTGTTATTATTGATGGGATTAATCTGCGCAGTATTCATGGACACAACAAAGACGGCATCAACCCCCTGGATTGTCATGACATCCAAATCACCAACTGCACGGTGGAATGTATGGATGATGCCCTGTGCCCCAAAACTTATACATCCAAGGGGATAGATAATCTGGTTTATAGAAACATAACGGTAAACAGCACCAAGTGGAAAGCTATTAAATTTGGGCTTTCCACAGTAGGTGATTTTACCAATTCCGTTTTTGAAGACCTCGCCTTTGTACACGCTCAACTAGGCGTATCGCTCATTACCAAAGATGGTGCGAATGTCTCGAATATAAAATTCAATCGCATAAAAATGAGTCGAATACAAACACCCATGATAATTGTTAATTCAGGCGTCAAGTCAAGTTCTATGAAGGGTATTTCCATTTCTAATATCGAAGCCAGAGATGTTTATCTTCCTCTGGGTAGCATCATTACGGGCACACAGAAGGGTGGCGTCACCTACAAGGTAGAGGATGTGTCATTGACAAATGTGAGTGTTGAATCGTTTAAAGGGGGCTTGTCTGAGATGCCGGACCCTCTACCGGAATACCCATGGTCTGCAAATTGGAATGTAGCTGCGTGGCCAAACTTCCCCGCCTGGGGCTACACCATTCGTCACGCCGACAATGTGGTCTTTACAAATGTGACCCATAGCGTTTCTCCAGAAGATGTTCGAGAGGATATTGTACTTGAGGATGTTGAGGGCTTTGTCAATCACTAAAAGCTAAAGGATTTACTATGATCGCACTGAGTAATGCGGTCTTAACGTTATATGCGTATACCGTTAAGGAGAAGTTTTGTTGGGCAACCGTCTAAAGGGAAATGTCAGTTAACCGTAAAGGAATTGTATGATGACGATTAAGCAAAGAATGACTACCCTATTGATGTTGGCTGCGTTTTGCGTGAATGCCCATGCGGCGAAGATGGGGCCATGGGATTTGGATGACTTGTTTCAGGTGCCGAAATGGGAAAAAACGGATAAGGCTGCCAAGGAGGGTATGACGGGGATACTGTATTCGTCCATTCCGTATAACGGCAAGCCGGTGCAGGTCTTTGCTTATTACAGTGCACCCAAGGGAACCGCTCCCGAAGGGGGCTGGCCGGCGGCGGTGTGCATACACGGCGGCGGCGGTACGGCGTTTGATGCGTGGGTGAAATTGTGGAACGAGCATGGGTATGCGGCGATCAGCATGGACCTGGAGGGGCATTTCCCGATTAATCAAATCAAGGGCGACAGGAAATCGCGTCTTTCAACGGGCAATCCCGGGCCGAGTCGGGTTGGCGTCTTCGGTGACTATGCCAAGCCGATTGAACAGCAGTGGTATTATCACGCAGTCGCGCAGGTCGTTATTGCCCACTCGTTGATACGATCGTTTCCGGAGGTCAATGCTGAGAAGATTGGCGTGACCGGCATCAGTTGGGGCGGAACGCTGACCAGCACCATGATGGGCGTCGATAACCGGTTCAAATTTGCCGTTCCCGTTTATGGCTGTGGATTTTTGCCGGATTCGGATGGTCACCAGGGCGAATCGATCAAACCGGGCCAGCAGACCGACGTTGTGAACTCGCATTTTGACGGCTCGGCCTATTTCAAAAACGTTAGCATCCCGACGCTCTGGGTCAACGGGACCAACGACAACCATTTCACCATGCCGATCACCCAGCAGTCGTCTCAGACGGTGCAGGGGCCTGCCATTTTGCGGGTTCAGCTTGAGATGTCGCACGGTCACGGTTCCGGCTGGCGTCCGGAGGAGGTCTATACGTTTGCCGATAGCGTTGTTCAAGGCGGTAAGCCGTTGGTGCAGTTTGATAAACCCAAGATTGATGGCCATCAGGCTTCTGTGACCTATAAGTCCTCAACAAAGGTGACCCTTGCCGAACTCCTATACACCGCGGATGCGACGAGTGCCTGGCCGAAGCGGAAATGGTGTAAGACACCGGCGACGATCTCCGGGACAACGATTAAAGCAGACGTTCCGGAAAATGCCGTTGCCGTCTTCTTCACCGCAACAGATGAGCGAAAAATGATGACGACGTCTGAGTTTGTCACGGCTAAATAGAGAATAATGTTCACCTGAAATAGACCTGTCGCATGGTGATCAGTATTGGATTATAATTGGAATAGCAGTTTGCTACCCTATAATAAGGAGGTGTTTTATGTTCCAGCGATTGACTGCAATGGTTGTGGCTCTAATGGCGCTTGTTGTTACGTCCTCTCTGGCGGTTACGCCGGACGAGATGGAGCAAGCGATGCCCGAGAAGCTAGAGCACCCCTATCTCTACTTCTCGCAGGAAGATCTGCCTGAACTGCGAGGGCGTGTAGAGAATGACGATGTGTGCAAAGCCATCTATGCCCGGCTGCTGAGTGAAGGTGAAGGGCTTTTGTCCACAGAGGTCGAGAAAATCCCTCCCCGGGAGGACAGGAATCCCCGCTACACCGGCGATTGGAGCTTTCATAAATATATTGATCGCAACTGGCAGGGTGCTTTAAAACTCGCCTTTCTCTATCAGATGACCGGTGAGGCGAAGTATGCCAAAAAGGCCTTTGAGTTTGCCGAGGTCGTCTGTGATGTATCGCACTGGGAAGATCGTGCCCACCAGTTCCCCATTATCTACAGCCGAGTCATGCCCTGGAATGTGCCCGACGATCAGGTGGTGTTCAACTTCGATCTCTATACCGGCCATACCGCTCATGCCATGGGCATGATCTATGATTGGATCTATGACACCTTGGACGTGCGACAACGCGACCGCATCCGTGGCGCCCTGCTGGAAAAGGCGATCCTACGGGTCAGAGGGAACTGGGATTATCACTGGTGGGCTCACGCCTATCGCTGCAACTGGGTGACCCACTGTGCCGGTGGCGCCGGCATGGCCGCCATGGCGCTGCTCACAGAGGATCCGAAATTGATCGATGTGGTGGCCGAGTCCTACAACCGCATCTGGAAGACCTTCGGCGAGATGGGTATCGATGGCGGATGGCAGGAGGGAACGGGATACTCCAGAGACATTTTTGAATGGGCGGTGAAGTATGGAGCCCCGCTCAAGCGAATGACGAACGGCAAGTATACCCTGCTGAACCATCCCAGGATGCAGGAACACCCGGTGAGCTTCCTGCTCTGGACGCTGCTGCCGCCCAATCAGAAGGTCGCTTTTGGGGATACGGGCAGCGGGGTCATTCGCAAAAGTGCCGTGTTCAATGTGCTCGCTGAAGAGACGGGGTCACCGGAGGCCGCATGGTATGCCAAGACTATTTGCGCCAGCGATCGCCGAAGTTTCTGGGACATCATCTTTCCGCTCACCACGGTGGAACCGGCACTACCCGAGATGAAGTCACGGCACTTCCGGACGGTTGACACAGTGGTGATGCGTTCGAGCTTTACAGATACGGAAACGGTGACCTTGGCCTGTAAAGCAGGGCGGCACACCGATCCGCATCACGGACACCTGGATTGCGGCGACTGGATCGTGCACTGGCGTGGCGAAAGCTACATCCGAGGGATTGGCAATATTCCCTACGACGAAAAGTGTTTCGATGATGTGCGCTGGACCTATCCGCAGGCGGGCAGCCAAGGACAGAACGTCATTTTCGTCGATGGCGAGAAGCAGATCCCGGGCAAGTGGCGGGGCAAGCCCATGGACGAGAGCATTGGGGGCGATGTCTTGGAGTACCGCTACGGTGACGATCTGGAATATGTCCTTATGGACGGCACCAACGCCTACCCCAAGCAAGAACTCAAAGGCTGGCGCAGGCACTTCATTCTCGACAAGCCGGTGGTCACGGTGGTGCTGGATGAGATCAAGACAGCACCCGGCGCACTCATCGAAAGCCGCATACACCCGCGAGGCGACGTTGAGGTCCCCGAAGACCACGCCTATCTTCTACTCAAAGGGCGAAACGGCACCATGGCGATGATCACTGCGACAGTCGCCCCAGTCAAGTACGTCCCGGATCGTCACGCCTTCCGAGCAGAGCAGAAGAATGCCAGGTTACGTCTCATTCCTTACGTGGATACTGAACTAGAGGCAGCGGCAGCAGAAACCATTATCTCCACGATTGTGCTGCCGGTGGCAGATAAGACCGAGGCACGTGCCGTGGCCGAGTCGGTCGAACGGTCTATTGGTGCTCACGGCGGCTTGACGCTTTCATTCACCGCAAAGGGCCGAACACATAGGTATCGCTACCAGCGCAGTGACGATGGCTTGGTGCTGACCCAGTAAGGTAATGGTGCCCGATTTAGGAAAGGAAGAATATCGTGAAGCAGAGAAAAATGGTAGTCACCTTACTGGTGGCTGTTATGGTTAGTATGGGATCGATCGTTTGTGCCGAGCCTGGTGCGGAGCCTGTCGCAACTCCCAAGGGCGTCACAACCTCAGTGCTGGGGCGGGTCGAAATGCCGGACAATGTGTCGGAAGGAATTGATGTTGACGGGCTCTCGCTTGACAATGCTGCCATCAGGCTCGAAGGCCACTATAAGCACCCGCGCATGCCGTATCCTCCAAACTGGCGCAGTATGCCGCGTGATGAACGGGAGGCGTGGCATAATGCGTTCGTGAATTCGAAGGCGTACCAAGCGTACAACCTCAAGGCCGAGAAAGCCCGTGCCAAGCGAGCGGTATTTACCACTGAAATCGCAGAGGACGGCACCTTTATCTTTGAAGGTGTCAAGCCGACCTGGTACCAGCTCAGCGTGATAATCATGCATCCGAACGCTGAAGGCGAGCCATCGTTTAACCTCGCGCGTGCTCATGCCATGCACCAGTTTATCGTCAAGAATGCCAATAAACCATACCGCGTGGGCACTCTGACCCTGAAACTCAAAAACGTGTTGTGGCACGGTGATGTCGCACCTGATTGGGTGGCGACCAAGTATGATGGCAGCGAGTTCAAATTGTCAGACTTCCATGGCCAATTTGTATTGATTGATTTCTGGGCAACATGGTGCGGTCCCTGCAAAGCCGAAATCCTCAACCTGGAAGCGGTTCATCAAGACTTCGGAGGGGATCGCTTCACGGTGGTTGGGCTGAGTATTGATGAGGCCGTCGATCTGCCCAAGGCCTTCCACGAACGGAAGCCCTCGGGGTACCTTCAGGGCTTCCTGGGCCAGGGAGATCGGTACCAGAATATCCGCGAAGCCTATGGCATTAGAGGGATCCCCTCTATCTGGCTGATCGGGCCGGATGGTAAGATTGTTGCTCGTGACCTACGTGGCACAGCGATGCGTGAGGCGGTCCGTAGAGCGATTGAGGCGACCCGGAGCCCGGATGCGAGCGAACCGAATAATTCCGTGCAGGCGACTATGAAAAAGTGAACTTCTATTTACTGGAGAATACAGTGAAGCAGAGAAAAACCCTAGTCGTTTTACTTGTGTCTGCTATGGCTGGTATGGGATTGATTGTTTGTGCTGAGACCAACAAGCCGAGAGTTTTTAACATTAAAACCTACGGTGCCATCGGTGATGGCGTTGCCATGAACACCGAAGCGGTGCAGAAAACCATTGATGCCTGCCATGCCGCCGGTGGGGGTGTGGTTCGGGTGCCGGCAGGGAATTTTGTAATAGGCACGGTCCGCTTGAAGAGTCATGTTACGCTGTCGCTGGATTATGGCGCGAGTTTGTTGGGGAGTCAGAATATTGCGGATTATGCGACCAATCTAACGAAACCCAGAGAGGGATGGGCTGAATGTCTTATTTTCGCCGAAAATGCGACCCATATAACGATTGAAGGACTTGGGGTGATAGATGGTCGTGGAACACGAGAAGCCTTTCCCTGGGGAAAAGGACATAGTCCCCGACTGATGCGCATGGAAAACTGTGACCAGCTTACGTTTTCCGGCGTTACCTATAAAAGATCAGCCTTTTGGGGGCTTCACTTAATCGACTGTCGAAATATTCATTTTGACGCGGTCACGATTTACTCCAGAAACAACAATCGCGGTAATGATGGCATGGATCTGGATGGTTGTGAGAATGTATTAGTTGAAAATTGTGATATCAATTCTGGCGATGATGCTATTTGCCTAAAAAGTTCACTCAATCCATGTAAAAACATTGTAGTCAGGAACTGTAAAGTATCTAGCAATACCGCTGCCCTGAAATTTGGGAGCTCCACACACGGTGGCTTCATCGATGTCAGCGTCACCAATTGCTATTTCTATGACTGCCCCTCGGGCGCGATGAAACTGGCTTTGGTTGACGGCGGTCGCCTGGAGAATATCAAGATCTCCAGGATTGTGATGGAGAACGTTGGCTGTCCCATCTTCATTCGTTTGGGGAATCGAGGCAGTACCTTCGGTAAGGGAGGAAAGGCCCCGGTAGGGACATTGAAGAATATACGCATCAGCGACGTGGTGGCTGAAGTGACGCTAGAAGATAAAACCAAAGCGACATCCGACCTAACGGATAGGGAGAAGGCAAAGGCCGGCCCCATCATGATCTCGGGCATCCCCGGCCACTATGTCGAGGATGTTGTCCTAGAGAATATCAAAATCTCCTATCCTGGTTATGGTAGCGAAGAAGACGCCAAGCGAGTTGTGCCGGAGTATGAAGATCGCTATCCGGAGCAATACTTTTTTGGGGTATTACAAGCCTGGGGGGCGTACATCCGCCACGCAAAGAATATTGAGTTCAAAAACGTGACCATGACCACCCGCGAGGCGGATGCCCGTCAGAAGATCGTATTGGATGATGTTGACGGGTTCGTAGAGAAATAAACGGAGAAGCGTTTTATGTGGAAAAAACCCATTCATAACAGGCAAAGAGAGACCGGGAACATGAAGCAGAGAGTAATCAGCAGGCTGTTACTCGTATTAGTGATTGCAGGATTGGCTATCCTCATCCCCCAGACCCTCCTTGCGGGGCCGGCCGGGCCGGGCGACTGGTCCAAAGTGCGTCTTTTCGGTCATGCCTTCCGGAATGACGATTATACGCCCGACCAATACGATTTCATCTGGGACAATTTCTACATTTTTA
>PJEL010004328.1_pt1 | contig 11784 bp, 6 predicted proteins | sample 1853271 | NCBI WGS metagenome assembly PJEL01 (sample SAMN08108733, study PRJNA415343) | Invertebrate metagenome, whole genome shotgun sequencing project. | host: Globobulimina | place: Sweden: Gullmar Fjord | collected 2015-08 | reverse complement strand
AAGAAAACGAACAAATTGGGGCTGGTGGTGGTGTTGGAGATCTACACAGCAGCTAACAACGCAATGATATATGACGTGATGATATATGAACCTAAATTACTATTACTGTTTAACCCGTGTTACTGTCTATACACCTCTAGAGGTGTACTATATATAGATGTCAATTTCCTAAGGGCTATAGATTACGTAATAATAACAACTAGCAGCATTGGTTATGCAGGAGTACTGAGGGCATCTATATAGTATACGTGTTTACTACTACTCAGTTCTTGAGCTTCTTAGGGTTAGGGGGCGGGTAGTTCCCCTCCTTTTCTAGATTGGCCTTCATCCGCTTAAACACTTCCTCCATTCCCACGTGGATTTCATTGATTTTACACTCAGGCACCGATTCAACTAATTTCGTACAGTCAAGTTCGTTGTTCGATCGCCTGGCAATAAGTATTTTGTCTTGTTCCTCGACGGTGAAGTTCTCATAAGCAAAGCTAGGGTCAATGTACTTAATGTACAAGTCCAGGATCTCGTTGTGCGATATGGCACCCGGATTACAAAAGTTATAAACGCCCGTCAAGCTCTTTTTAGCCATCGCAATGCTTGCGGGTAGAAGTTCAGTAAGAATAGTCATGCTGTTGGGTATATTTACAACTTTATTAAATCCTGAGATTTTGGTAATGAAATTCCTCGCCGAGAGATCATCACTTATAGGCATACGGACTCTCAGCACTAGCACATTCTTGTATAATCTTAGCAGCTGTTCGACCATTCCCTTGGTTTTACTGTAGAATGATCCATCAAAGTTGCCATCATCATCGACACCGAATTTCTTCCCGCCAATTTTGTGTTCATCATCATACTCGAAAATACAACCTGTGGCATAAAGCGTAAGGTGTATCCCTTTAGCCGAGCAGACATCTGCAATGTTGAGCGCGCCAATGACGTTGGCACGAATGGTGGCTTCTTTGTTTAGGTCGCACCAATCCACATTGGGACGGCCAGTAACCCCTGCAGCACACAGGACATGTGTAGGTTTAACATCTTCAATTTCTTTTATAAGGCTCTCCCTGTTCTCCATTCTAACCGATCCAAGGGCAAAATCAATCCCCTGCTCCTCGAGAAGTTTGATAAGCTTTCCGCCAATCCATCCGGTCTTTCCGTACAGTAGAAATTTCTGAGATAAATGAAATGGAATGGGGTGAGGCCAACCACTGTACTAATAGATAGAAGACAAAATATATCAAGCGCGGCAGAAGAATACAAAGGAGGCAGGGCAGTAAAACACAAATACCAACTATATGCCATGTATGTGAGGGATTCAGTAAATTAAATATGGGAGGGCTTGGGTGGCATATGTGTCATATCATGAGATCGCCACCGAAGGGAATAACTGGAATGATAATGTTCATTAAACAACAAATAACAACCCTAACCCCAATAACATAAAATCCAGTACTAGCCAGGTCAGGCACCCTGTCCTGCTGCAAAGACGTGTCACTTCATTCATTCGTTATCAGGGGCTAGCTACTGCTCGATCCAATATATGTATGTATACAAATTATTACAACACCATAGAACAAGCGGAAGGTGTGTTGAGACTGCTTTTTATACCTATCCCTCAGCTCTCAGCTCTCAGCTCTCAGCTCTCAGCTCAAAGGCTCTCTCTCTCTCTCTCTCTGTGCCCGGAATACACCTCAACAGCACCTAACCCTAACCGTAATCCCATAACCCTAACCCTAAACCCCTATGCCCTAAATCCGGACCCTAACCCTAAACGCTCTCGCTCTCACACACACACACATGCCCACCATCTTATCATTTCATCATCACCTGGGAATTGGCAGCGTTAGTCGTAGAGTCAACCATTTTCGCTGTCGCTGGAGCTGTGTATTTGTATCTGCTACCCCTAAACTAGTAACTAGCCAATATTGGAGTGTTAGGGTTTGGGGGCGGGTTCGTTACACAATTTCGGAGAATGTATAGTTTGAGTGACAGTCGCTTGGGGCCTCACATCATGGGAGGCTTTAAATATCAAAATTCCTATAGTAACTATAATAGCTCTGAGGGCAGGGCTCGGTACTTGGATCGTGTGTGTGTGTGTGTCACACTCTAGGGTTAGAGAGTTAGGGTGCTACTTTCTACCCCAACAACGAGTCATTATGAAGCCGGCGCCAGCAGGTGAAATGTGACGATGAAAATGTATTAAGACACCAACTATATATTATTTCTGTATGTATCTCTTAAGGAGCAACCTATTCTGAATCATAGGCTTAAAAACGCTTACGCAGTGGTCTATTCCTAATCATTAACGGCGACAGTTCGGTATATGATTGCCAGCTCTCTACACCAGGTTTTTGAGGAACTCTTTGGTCCTAGTAGCTGGGGTGTAAGATCGCGGCAACTCAGGCATCTTGGGTGGCAACGGGAGATTGAGCTAAACAAAAAAGCAAAACAAAAAAGAAGAAGTAAACATTAGAGCCATCAATCATTCTCGCATAAAACTTCACCGCTCCTATAGAGCCATTATGGTATTACTACTTACCATTTTCAGGGCATCCTCGAACTCCTTCTTCGACATTCCAGCAGGTGGTCCTGTGAATCTGTCCCAAACAGCCTAAAACGTTGGGAGTAAACCATCAGAGATGGCACATCGCAAAGCAATTAATATTATAGCAATCGTATTTCTTTCTTTACCTGTGCCTCCGCATTCTCCGTCTTCCATTCCTCCTCAGACAGGGTTATTGTCTTGTCAAGCCCAGCTCTGGCGTTCAAAGAAGCCTTTTTCAGATAGTCGGTAAATAGGCCCATTACAGGATCGGCACCACCTACACAATACAGAGATGGTGGTAAGAAATGTGTGGTTGTGACTGGCAGAAGAAAATACAGTGCTGAAATCGTTCAGCAACCGAAATACACACCGGCTGCCTTATCACTTGCTAGGGTAGCCAGGGCCTGGTCGAGGGCAGGCTTCTGGATCCCCTTATCTCTCTTAACCTTCCAGTTCAGATTGGTGGGGTTAATGAGGGGGTAGCGAGTGATGATAATAGTAATAATTCATTTGATTATGTTTTTTTAAACAAAACTGAACAAACCCCCTCACCTCTTGCATAACATACTGGACTGCCCCATCAACAAGATCAGCATGGGCTGTGGTCCTTCTATTGGCTTCTTGCAACACCAGATGATCTAGCACTGCCACATATTTATCACGCAGTTGATGCTTGTACTGGGCAGTCCGTGACTCGGCAAGAGTGTCAAGTGTTTCTAGATGCAGAGCGTGGATGGCTTTGGTATCGTCCAGAACCCCTAAAATAGTCTTACACTCATCATGGCGAGCCTGAATGCAGAATTATTAAAGTCAGGAGAGGGCACAGTATATAACACGAATGATTTCAACTCAGCAGTGGATTGCGTCCACATGACAAATTACCTTGGTAATCTCAACATTAATGTCCTCCTGCTTATTCAGTGCTGATAGCACGGCCTCGCTCTGTGAATCAAGGCTCTTGGCAATAGCATCGCCAAACTGTGTGTATATTGCAGCCACAAACATTACGAAGCACCCCACAATCTGTGTCTCCTCAGAAATAATGACGATGTCCTGAGTAAGAGCTGGCACAGCGGCAATGATTCCCACAGGAAGAGCTTTCCTCCAGTCATCCAGCCCAAATTTCTAGGGATGGGGGAAAAAATATTCATTTACAGTTAATAATAAAGCCACACGGGCCGAGACTGAAAAATTGCTTTCAGCAGAGCACAAACCTGAAACAGGTTGCCGGGGGTCAGCAACTCAAAATCTTTCCCCTTCACAGCCGCAGCGTCCACTTCCTTATTATAAAGTGGCATTCCTGGTCATTATTAATCGTTTGGGGAAAGGACTGTTAGGAATTTCATATAGCAGTATTAAACGTAGTATAGGGTAGCAGATAATAGAGCCGCTGCTGTCCTCAGGAGTATCTAATGCTTATGGCGTTAATTACTACCTTATCCCAAACCACAACCCTAACCACCCTATCCCCTTCAAGAAAAAATATAGTGCACACCTACCCATTACTACCCTCGTAAATATCTATGGAATGCCTATGGAATACGTTCTAACTGCCTCTGTATGCCAGTACCCATCGACTACTCCTCACCCCCATCACATACCTGCGTGATAGAAACACTTGCTTGCAGCCCCCTGCTGTCTCCTGGCGAGGCATGGGGTGGACCAAATTCGACCGATTGTCCTAAGGGTTACGTTTCGCATCATGGCTGCTCTATAGGTCGTAACGTGGTCTCCCTATCTGGCAAAGGGTTCCTCTAAACAAAGCAAAGGCGGTGGAGTTGTTAGGATATTTGGACGGAAATATAATATCATATATATTTCAATTGATATATGTAAGGCATATATTCGCAGTCACAATACAGCTAATACTAACGATCATGTAAAAAAACCCGGTAACAATAGAGCTAATAAAAACATCCATTCTGTCTACGATGGCGGGATTGGTGACGGACCAGGGTCGAGTGATTGACCTAGGGGTTACGTGTTGCATATTGACTAGTTTATTTGTATTAAAAGTGAACTACTATCTATGCTGTGGATGGCAGGAATAGGGCTGATCCCAGCAAAGCTAAGACGATGGGGTCATAAGGATTGGTGGTCGTAAATATAAGCTGGTATATATTTGGATGGGTATATATAAGGCATATACAAATATTAATAATATAATTAATAATAGCGACCGTCTAATTAGAGCAAAAGTCCTTATATATAAGCTCCAATAAATAAGATTTCTATATATAAACTGTGTCATAATAAAGGCCCATCACGCGTGTAACCGTAAGAATTTGAAAGAAGGCCTACCATGGAGGAGGACACAAGCGACGGTCATAGCCTGGTACTCGATCTTCAACTGATCGAGGACTTACCGCATCGTCAGATTCCCCCATTCCGTATCATACTAAAATGACACACACGTACATAGCATACCACGACCTAAAGTGGTGCACTAATAGTTATGATTAGAGTTGGTTTTAAGGGTTAGGGTTTAGGGTTTAGGGTTATGGGACAATACTTATTAAGTGATGCATCGTTGAGCTTGTCTCCCGCGTGTATATTGAGATCCTAGGTTGTGATTGGGATGAGTGAGTTACTATGACCCTAACCCTAACTAACCCTAACCCTGAAATAGCAGGAAAAAACTTCTCTAACAACCTGCAGTGCATTGTAAAGTAATAGAATAGCAGTAATTAGAAGAGTCAATCAGTTGCCTTTAAGTGATATTGAAACATGTTACTGGAGTGACAACGAATGTTTAGAAGGACAAACAAGTTCATCTGATCTATGCGAGGTTAGTACAGTTTGTAAGGGTGGGTGGTACATGTACAGGGTGAGCAGCGTAGACTTAAGCCAATCAATTGCATTGCATTACTTTCTTCTGAGCAGAGTTAGGGTAGGCTGAAGCTGAGTAACATCCGATGTTTGATTGTGAAAGATGCTTTATGTATCTGTTCCAATATTGTTGTTGGTGTCAACATAGTGTGAACCTTCAGCTCACACGTAAATGTAGTGAGATCCCCACCATAATGGTTTCCATAACGTACCAAACAAGTTCATGTTCCATGTACAGTATCGTGTTGCTCTGCCTACACTTGAAACCTAAAGCTGCTACCGATTTCTCAGTTAAGAGTTTATGTTGCCTGGACGGGCACGGATTCTAATGGAATTGAGCTTCAGAGCTCAGAAAAGAGGCTCTTACTTTTTTCAGGCCGTACTCTTGACACATTAATGTCTGACCTCTATGGCTAATTAAGACACTGCAGTGACGGCTGTAGCATATTTCAGGTTTCAATAGATTATGCAGATGCAAAGAATGATATGTGTGTGTGGTTTGCGGGATGTTGACATCGTATTGTTTTTGGTAAAGAAGATGATTGAAGAATAATTGAATAGAAACAAACAGATGGTTGATTTTCTTTAGATCAGTGCTTACTACTACATCTCAATCCTTAGTAAAACAACTCCATGACTTCAATCAACTTATTGAGTTTGTTCTCTATCCAATGATCTACTTTTCTGCCAAGACTTCTAACGTAGTGTTCCATGCGGCCTGCCATTTCTTCTTTATCATGGACATACTTAATTTGTTGTATGTCCACGGCGACGGAACCTTGCCCTTCTCCGCACAAACGTATCCGCCAGGAATGAAACGAATCATCACAATGTGACGATGGTTTAAATCCCGAGAAATCTCCATCAGCTACCTGTTCTTGCAGGTACAGTCGTACTCGTTGTGTTCGTTTTCGTCTACCTCAACAATCACGATGTGACTGCCCATATCCAAGAACAGGCCGGGTCTTCTCTGGGAGCATCCACCTTCTATTCGCTTGTCACACACCCAGGTTTTATTCGGAAACGCTTTCCTCAGGTTTGTGACTACGGTGGTCTCCTTCGTCTTGTAATTACGAGAATTGGGTTCATCCGGGAACAAATGGACAAAGCAACGTAAGCAATGTCCTTTGTACCTCCGGTTTTTTGCCCACATAATGGAGACTTGTACAATCCTTTTACACCACATGCATTGCAGTAATATCTTTCTTTTACCGTGTGGGCACCTTTTCTTCGGCTTCTTAACTTTGTTCTCCACTTTAACCATTGTTGCAAGTCCATATCACAACTCTCCGCGTCGTACGTAGGGATCCCTTGAAGCCCTTAACACACTCATGCATCAATGTTAACAAAAGATTTCGTTATTTGACGTTCATGAATTTTTTAAAATTTTAAATAATGTTAGTAATTTAAATATATATTGGTTTTAAAATTGATTCAGATTTCTTTCAAGTTCGTTTGCCTTAAGCCTATACCAGATTGTGTCGTGGCTGCCGTTACAGCAGACTCTGTCATGCCTGTTCGGCAATTACCACCAACTGAACGACAAGAACCAAACGAACAGCCATCAAATAGGAATTGAATTTATATTCTAAATACTTACTGCCCCCTCCTAACCCGAACCTCAACCCGAACCCTAATCTTAACCCTAACCCTAACCCTAACCCTAACCCTAACATATTTCTAGCTCTATTCCTAAACCCTAACCCACTCAAACACTCGTAATATCATTCTAGCCCTACTCCTAAACCCTAACACGAACCCTAACCCTAGACCCAAAACTCTAATCATAAGTATACCCGCGTTCATCTGATGAGGATTTAATAACCAGAGATGATATCTGAGTGGGCGTAGATAAATATTGCAGTTGAATTTGCGAGTAGAACTGAAATTTGCATTGACAAGATGGAGTCGTTCCCATTACAAGGAGAGTTTACATATAGCTCACATTATGAGCCTTCCCCATCCCTGAGTGTTATCAGGGATAAAATGAATGTACATACCCGAAACGATGGCTGGCTGTTAGCCTGGAATGCCCTGTCTGTGGTTGCCGTCGCATGGATGGTCCTAAATTTCTGGAAATTTATTCTCATCACCATGGCAGTGGGAGCGGTGGGATTCATCCTTGTGACTGCAATCCTCAGCCCAGTACTTACCTTTGCAATGAAGATTACTGGATTTGTGAAGAACAACCTGCGTTTTGTTGTGCTCGTTTCTTGGAGAGGGGTTTCCGCTAGATATGTGGAGCTCAGTCATAAGGTAAAAGCAGATGTTGATCGTGTGCTATTTGATTCTCCCGTGTTAGTATATAGAGTGTTAGTCAGTGAGCGAAAATGGTACATCTTGCACCATGATCTTTAGTCGTTTTTGCCACATTGTTGGATGGGGGTTGTATTCATATTACATGAAAACGAATTAAGAAACTGTATAGATATATAGCCCTCATGGTCAATCAGGAGGGTTATCGTATTGTTATAGTTCGTGACCTGCCATAATGATTGTGTGCTCCAAGAACCTCTGAGTACAGAAAGAGAATGTGTACTTTCATACAGTAATCTTCTCCACTGCAACACAATGCTACTTTATGTCACTCTTAGACGTTAAGTTTAATAGACAAGGTGATTTTGGTGGGGACAAGAACCCCTTTATCCGTGACATCAGCTTCTGTTGGTGCTATTGACGTAAGTTATTGGTGATTGCTTGGGTGGTTAAAAATCCTTGCACCATGTATATACCTAACTGTATTTCCTCAACTCTAAAGGTCCGTCTGGCATGGAGAGTAATTCCTTCGTTAAATGTGGTGCAAGCTTTACAATATTTGAAATCACTTGACAATATTCTTCCAACTGTTACCATTCGAGCCGACCGTGTGAAGGTGAGTCATCATTACATGCGTTTTCCCATATGGTTATGATGTGAGTAATTGAATTACGACTGTCTAAATATTCTTGCCCAGATTGTCATTGCTCCTATGAAAGAAGAAACTTGGTTAGGTTTACGTCAGTGCATAATTGACTCGTTTGAGGAAGACCGGATACACCTTGCATCAATGCTATCAGCCTTGGCAATAAAAAAAACATTTACTACAGTACCAATAACTAGGTTTGTCGTCACCGCTCTTACACGATCAATGAATTTCGATTTATTTGTGAACTAACTAACCCCTTCTTCACCCCGTTGTGGTATTTGCTGTTCAAATATCTTTATATAGCCGTATCATGAACCTTGTAGATAAAATCATTCGTGGGGTCTGCATCAAGGCTGCAAGCATTGATATTTGTACAGAGGTTGATGGATCAAGTGTGGGGCTAACGATTGATGAAGTGGATATATCCCCCATTAACAGCAGCTTAGAGAAACAATATGCTATGACGAGGGGGATGTCAACAACCTCAGCATCTCCAATGCTTAGTACAGAAATGCCAACCTCTTTTGAGAACTTCTCGGATACTGTTTTCGCATGGTCTATCAAGATCATGTTAGCCACAGGTCACTACATATTTGATGCGGATACAGATAGTGATAGGAAGAAGGTATGTTTCCTCGACATATCTGGTCTAGAGTGCATTATCTCTGTACCCCCAATTTTGGGTACTTTGGTATTTGGTCGAGGCCCAAATGGAAAATGCCTAAAAATTCCCATGTGCAAAGCGAGCCTATTGTCAATTCGGTTTCATCCTGGACATATCAGGTTCTTATCTGTCCTCGTGTTAAAACTTTTGGGGGGGTCTTCTTCATTCCGGACTTGGTTTGAAGATGCACGAAAGGTGTCAGATTTGACGTGTCGTTCCTATCAACCCACCCCTGATGAGCTTAAGTCTTATTCTCAGCATTGGAAGTTGCAAATAAACTCAAATACACCCAAACCCCATGATTTGGATAGAAAGATCAGTGTGTGCCATATGATTATGCTTCGAGCCAGGGCTGGAGGTTGGAAGCACTATTGTCCAACTGCAGTAGATTCTCGTGCATTGTCTCATGGCATTGTAGAAGCGCTTGATTTAAAAGGAGGGTTCAGCAGTCACAGCGGTGATGAACCCACTGATCAAGAAAGTTTACCAATGACAGATGAAGAAGACAGTGAGGGAGATGGAGAAGTGATGGAAATTGAAACAGGTGCGCAGCTATACACCAGCGATAGTAGAGAAAGTGCACAATGTAATGCCTTGTTGTACTGGCTCTGCAATAAATGGGTTCGTCACGTTGAAGCTCAAGGCGGTGCAATTTCAAAATTGGATCTGTCAATCATAGTGGATAAGTTAGAGATTCTGGTACTAAATGGGGGGGTAAAATTACGTGGTGGTGACGGGTCTGCTGCTGCTGATCTTTCAGATGACAACTTGGATGATGGCTGTGACTTTCAAGCGTCTTTCATATTTTCCTGTTATGAGGCACAATTGAATGTGAATATGCTGTTGGCTTCCGTACCCCTTACGCCTATTACGGGGTATTACAAGAACGACCATTTAGGGGAATACCATCCTTATCTTTTAGACGTGTGCTCATTGGCCGTTGGATCAGATGGACAGATTGAATCTGAACAACAGCCGGCAATGTCAATATCATTGGATATGTATGGTATGTCACTGATTGATGTTGAGGAGCTCAAGAATAATGTACCATATTGCTCTCTGCTTAGCACACAAAAGGACCATACAACCTGTGTGGAATTGAAATTTTTTAATCGCCAGAATGTCAACGTTGCTATTCAACAAGTTGGCAGACTGCTTTTGGCCCTAAGGCTGGAACGATTCTGGGCCATCTTTGAAGCCTTCTTATTTGGTACCTCAGCATTCTTCTCTGTTCCCGCTCATCAATCAGATCCTGAAGAAGAACTCCAAGTTACTGCTCTACACCCTTCAAAGACGGGAGCTGTATGCCATTTTATGCCACAGTTAGGAATCGACCTTGACGCAAAACTTCAGTCCGTCAGTATCGTGCTGATAGATGATGTCAAGAATGTGAATAGTGCCATTCTATATTTCCATCTTTCGCTCAATGCTAGAGTTCACTCTGGTTTCATGAAGGAGGCGTGGAAGGTGGATGCTACGGATGTATCACTGTTGCCTGTGATCCATACAGAACAATCCAGTATGGAAACAAGGGTCAAAAATCATGTTCGTTCACTGAAAAGCGCCATACAGAGAATTGAGCAGTATGCACAGCACTCGGAAATGAATGTAAATAGTTCTTCACCACGTGAGATGGAAGAAATTCAGGAAATGAGAAAAGTGATTATGGATGGTCTAAATTACGATGAAGTAGGTTACATGATAGTTGAAAAAGAGCCTATCATCCATCCCAGTGCAATTTATATCCGCTATGAAAGCCACTTCGATAATGAACAAAAAGATCGTCACAAATCAGTTGATGCCGGCGCATTCTCAGATGATAAGAAGGGTTCTGGAGAAAACGACGAAACAATCAGTGGACCATCATTAGACGATCATGCAACACCCTATGTATACGTAACACTAGGTATAGACGTAGTGGAGTTGCTGGAGCTGAGCAGTCATGATGCATTGATAGCCGACGAGTACATCGCGGATGCATACAATGGCTATCAGGTGTTGACGGCTACGATCGGTAATAATATCCTTCAAACAGGAGAGGGAAAGATTATTCCTGATAGTTCAAAATTTGGTGCACTTTACCAGGAATATTTGTCATTTTGCCTAACAAGGACTGACGGTCTCCAAGATATAAACATATCAATTAAACCAGCTGCAGAAAGTGTGGAAATTGCCACGGGAAAGCTTCTGGCAAAACCTAGGGTTAAAAATGATAGTGGTCCTAATTCTAAGCAACAACCACCAATGCGTGTAAAGCTCAACGATCGTTCCAAGAAAATATGTGGCCATGCAATCATGCATGCTCATATTGACCCAGCATTTCTTTTGGTATCTGTTTTGAAAATAAAGCCTAGCATCAATTCTGTTGTGATCTTCAGAGTCCATGTTGAAGACAAGGTGGGGACCATAAAAGTCGACCCGTATGTTAAGCACAGGCACAGGCACAAGAAGAAGAATTTTAACAGTATTGCAGAAGGTTTGCTGTTTGATATCCGTACAAAGAATCCTACGATTTGCATTTTGGCATTCATTCAAGGCCAGGAGGACCAGCTTGTAACTCACACCATAAACTTTGACCTTAGTGAAAGGGGATTTTGTAAGCTATTATTGGATGGAAGTACCATTTACGTTTCCTTGGATTTGGTGCGTTTCTCTCCTTCATTTGAAAGCGATCCATTAGCGGAACAAGGAGGTGATCATCACCACGTGAATGAGATTTTGACACCAAGGGTTGGCTCAGCATTCGAATATATAACGAAAGCTACTGTTCAACCTCCTTACCCTGGGGGTTCTTACCCTGGTATACCACCGAAGTACCAGGAGCATCTTCAGGTCAAGGTAGTGAAA
>PJEL010004327.1_pt1 | contig 11784 bp, 3 predicted proteins | sample 1853271 | NCBI WGS metagenome assembly PJEL01 (sample SAMN08108733, study PRJNA415343) | Invertebrate metagenome, whole genome shotgun sequencing project. | host: Globobulimina | place: Sweden: Gullmar Fjord | collected 2015-08 | reverse complement strand
TCAAGGTTCAAGGTATTCTAGAGTATACAATTTGCGCTTGTCCTGGGGCTTCTGAATTTTCATCAGCGAAAAATCCTAAATTTCAGTCCGCTTTTGTGCGCCCCATGACAGAAGCGTTTTGGTATCCGTTAGCAGGGGGTTTTTGAAAAGTTCGTAACCCTTTTGACCTTTTGGATTAGGAACCCAAAAATTTCTATTTTTTGAAACGCTAAAATTCGAATTTGCATCGTTATGCCGTGTTTTTAGAACATGTTTCTTCCATCAGCTCCCGACTTTGTCACTCAGTCTCGATTCAATATCTGTCTGGAGCGCCTCGATCTGTTGGGTTTTCTGTTCGGAGTCGAGAATTCGGCATTGGCAGGTCAGCACTACCGACCGCTTGTGAACCACACGGAGGGTTAGTAAAAATTTGCACCCACATTTTCTAAACTAATCGTACTCGCACTTTCGTTTTCTGCTCTCACCGCACCGTCGTTTTTTAAGCCCATTTTCGTCACAGTTTTAACGATATACCAGAACGCTTGTGTGTGTGTGTCCAGTGCACGTAATTTCGTTTCACCCTTTTGTGCATTATATTGTGTAAAGTGTTATGACGTCCACAAACAGTGCGTCACGAGCCGGCGCTGCACGTCTCAGGGGGGGCGGCAGAGGCCAAGCCATGCAATTTAGTGGGGATGCTTTAGGAACTATAACGGGAGCAATTACGGCTAGAGTTATGGGAGATTTACAGGATCAGTTGGGAACAGTAATGGAATCTGGGGATGGGTTGAATTTTGATGGGGCGAACCCCTCTCGTTTTCCGAAATTTATATCTGACTTTGGGGAATATGCCGATTCGTTGGGAATTACGGACGCTGCTCGGCGCAAAGCACTGTTTGTGAAAAAACTTAGTGGAGTGGCCAGAAGTTTATATGATATGCTGGTCGATCAAACGAGTCTAACAAATATCGTGGCCGGCCTGAAGGTGGCACTGCAACCGTACGAGAGAGCCGAAGAGCCGTTAAGGGAGGTTTATGAAATTAGGCAGGGGACTGAGGAGATGGTCCAAAGTTTTAGCATTCGAATTTTAGATGCTATGACCAGGTCAGACCTGGCTCCTAACAAAATTAAACAAAACGCACTCACGTTCTTTCTCGCAGGGTTGCAGTCCGACATTATGGCCGGTATGCCTCCAATTATAAAAACCTGGGAAGACGCGGTGGCGAATGCGGTGAGCATAGAATCGAGATTAGAAAAAGCTTATGCAGCCAAGGAAGCATCCAAGTCTGAAATTGAGACACAGGTGCAAAAAATTCTCAGTGAAAGAGCCGGCCAGAGTGTGGCCGTGACTGGGTCTGCCCAGCATGTTTCGGAAGCCTATAGAGCGCCCGAAAATACGGCTCTGGCACTGAGCCAGCGTAGGTTGGTTGAAGATATGTCCGATTTGAAAAATATGATCGGAGGTCTACAAAATCAGGGAAACAGTACCCAACAAGAAATTCAAAACATGCGAGGAGTAATAAATCAGAATCAGAGGGCGGGTAGCAGTCAGGCTCAAAATTATCCCCAAAATAATTCGGGAAACTTTCAAAATCGAAATTATCCGCCCAACAATTTTCAACAAAATCGACCGCAAAGTTTTCAATCTAGGCCCCCCGCACCTCCCCCCATTTTTGACCGTAATGGAAACAAGGTTCTGATCTGTTACTCCTGTCAGAGGGAGGGGCACTTTGCCCGAGACTGCCCTAATCGACTAACACGAAATTTCAAACCGAACGGTGGCCCAAATAACAACGCGCCGCCACCGCAAAACCGCATTCAGCCGCCGTCACAAACGTTGCCCCAGGATAGTCGTAGATATAATTTTGCCCAAAACGAAGGAGTGATGGAGCCAGTGACCCCGCGAATAGAGGAAATCTTAGAAAACCCACGGTCCCTGGCGGAACGGCTTTACGAGTCCGCCGGGATTTTCGGTGAACCGTCCGGAAATGATTCCTCAAAATTTCGACAATTTCACGCTCTACAAAGAGTTTCGAATTTGACTCAAACTGGTTTGGCCACCGAGGAGGGTCGCAAAAATGAATCGGAACCAGGGTCTGGAGGGTTGAATCAGGGAATATTTGCTGATACGTTTGAGGGAAAACATGGGAATAATAAATCTGCCCGACCGGGTTTTTGTTTCATTTTACCTAAGGCCCTAAAAATGTTTTTCGCGGTCGGATTTTTGTGGGCTATCTGCAGCCCGATATTTTATGGAAATGGCGGCCTCAACCGAAAAAGCCTAAGTTTTCACCCGCTGTGGACGAAATCCATGGCGTGGCCACCTTCGCGTGAAACGTTGGTGGAGCTGCCTTCGACGGAATCGGGGGTGGGTCAGTCCCGTGAAAGGACGAGGGTCGCGAGAAACGGCTCTTTATTTATTTTGCCGATGACGGAATCACCAAAATTCGTGCCGGACGCCGGGTTTTGTGGGCCTCTGCCGGAAGCAAGCCCAGGCAAAAATTCTCGGCCGGAAGCCGAGTCCTTTATTTTGTCGACGACGGAATCGCCAAAATTTCTGCCGAACGCAGGGTTTTGTGGGCCTCTGCCGGAAGCAAGCCCAGGCAAAATTTGTAGGCCGGAAGCCAAGTTTTGTGGTAGAGCAGGGTTCCGCGGACCGGACCCCTGGAATTGGACCCAGGAATCTCAGTTCCTAACTTCGTTTTCGGTGCCGAAAAATGTTGGTAGATGTGAGACCACATGCACAAACGTGAACGTAACAGGAAGTATTGATCGCACATTTCATTTCAAATCTCTACTGTGTGGGAAACGTGCGCTGCGCTGCTCTGAAAAAAGTAATGTCGTAATTTTTTCTCATAAGGCCAAAAATAGCTCTTTTGATGTTTTGCCGCGCAGCATTCATTCCCACGCAGTATCCATGTTTAATTTCACGTCTCAACAAGAGAGGCGAGTTGAATGTTTAGATTTTCGTGTTTCCTGGTTTCAAAGGTGTTCGGTTTGTGCTTTTCTGCCGGACTGCAGACGTGAAGATTCTGATGTTTGGAGCAAAGGGGTGAGCGATTGTTGTCGGGGTATGAGAAATGGAACCCGGGGGTTAGACCAAGTCCGCACCGGCGGTTCGATAACCGGCAATCAATACCCTGATCTATTTGTTTTGACGTTGACCCCCGAGCAAAAAATATGTACTCCGCAAACAGACTTTTTTGCAAAAACAACCTCTAAAGTAAGCAAAGATGAGTGGGCCGTGCCTACTTTGTTATCTGAAAAATCGGGTTGGATTATAGCTAAAAATAGCTGGGCGAAGATTGCATCTGCAAATATTTTGAGCAAATTTGGGTTGACTTTTGGCGCAATCTATGATTGTTTAGTGGTGCTTATCACCGTGATGTTTTGGCTTTTTGGACGCCTTTGTGGTCGGAAAATGGGCATGTTTTTGTTTATTTTGACTCTGGCTGTCTATAGTTTTCCCCGGAGTTCAGCTGGCTCGCCCCCAAAAACAGAAAATTGGAAAAACAAAATTCCTAGACTAAATACTTACTTGCAGACGCAATGGGGGGTTGTTATTTCCCCGGCCGGATTCATGTTTCGCGCCGGACAAAAACTCCATGTGCCGCTAATAATGAGGTTAACTGATCACGAGTGGGTACAAAATTCTATCAAATTACCCAGCGAAAAAATAAGATTGGCAAATTGCACAGGTTTACAAGAGTGCATCACTTTGGCATGGGCCAAAGAGGTGACCTGTCCACATAAAACTAATATTTCAGCTGAAATTTCAAAAGTAAAAGACGAATTTTTCCAGGCTTATAACGGGCTTTTTGATCAACCTTTCTACGAAAATTTGTTGGACAGTTTTTGTGCCAAAAGTCCTTTTATGTGTGCTCAAAATCAACAAGTCTATAAGGATCGAATAAAACGGCGCATGGATTTTCGGTGGAATAACAGCCCTACACGGGTGGACGCCTTGGAAAAAATGTGGCTCCGTAGGCATAAAAGGGTTGTCGGGCTATTGATTGCTGGTGTCCTTGGACTAACGGGCACGGCACTCGGAGCGGCAAATACTTGGCAAATCATAAAAGCACAAGACTCAATACGCGGCCTACAGGAGGCCGGAAAAATCATGGCCGCTAATCAAGAAGTTCAAACGGAGGCTATCAGAAAATTGACACAAGCTGACACCGAAATTTATAGTTTTTTGCATCATTCTCTAGATGAAATGAGGGCCAGCATGGCGCACACTCAGTGCGTGCAAAGCAAACACTTATACGATATACAACAAGAAATTGTACTTTTGGCTTTTCGCACTCGTTTGCGAGAGGCTCTGGAAGCAGTCACGCACTCGGCCCTGGAAGGTGTGTTGAGACCGGAACTTTTGAATGTTCAGCAGTTAAGCGAGCTTTTGGGGCATTATCCTGAATTTCAAACTTCCATTTTAGCTAAGCAAATTTCGTTGGTTTATCAATTTTCAAAAGTGTATCCCGCCCACCTCGATTTTCAAAATCTGATTTTTGCTTTTTTGCTCGAAATTCCGTTGCCACAGTGGGGGGATTTAGGTCCTGTCTATTCTGTCGAAAATGTGGGAATGATTCATGAAAAATTACATCAGAAGCTACAGCTTCCCAGTTTTGCATCGAGTATTGAAAATACAGGGAGAAAAATGTCGGCTTTAAACGAAGCACATTGTGAAAAGAAGCCCGGCATTTGGTATTGTAACGAAGCATCATTTGTGGCCCCCAAAGCTCAAAATGACTGTCTAGCTGCTTTATTTCCTGGTCCTGATAGCCAAAAGCTGGTGAGTGACTGCCTACAAAAAAGACATGTAAAATTACACGGCGAAACTGAGGTTAAAACAGTGATGGCAGGTTTGCTTTTTCGAACTGAATTAAAAACTTACTATTTGCAGCCCCCGGTCGTTTTTAGCCAGAAAACTCAAGGCAAAACGGTGCATGTACCCGAGCATGGTGTGGTTTGGATCCCGTATCAAAATTTCTCCATGGTCGTTATTGGAAATCAGTCTATTAGTACAACAGCGGTTCAAACAGATATCATAAATTTGACCCCACCTGAAGCAAGATTTACCTTCCACACTCCCAAATTTGTTATTCCCCCTATAGATTGGGTAAATTTAGATCAGGCCGAGCAATATACTGCCGCGGCTGAAAATGCATTGTCAAAAATCAAGGCCATCCCACCCGGACTTTGGAACTATCACCGTGCTTGGTACATGATTGTAGCCTCTACAGTTATGAATTTATTTTGGGTCCTTTTATTTGTCGGATGTTGCTGCTTTGCGGCCAGAAAATGTTATTCAGGTTTCCGGAAAAAGAAATTTAGTGACGATGTCGAAATTAGGGCACGTCGAGGACTGCGTCAACTTGATGAAGCTACGGATGAGAGCATTGCCCTCCGAGAGTTGGTAGGTGGACAGGGCTCTCGTAGATTCATGAGTGCTTCGGACGCAGATTCTCCCCGAAATCAACTAAAAGTTGGCGGTCTCTCAGCCAATCAAATAAAAACAGTGACACTTTTGGATACAGGGGCTGACGATTCATTTATGTCTACTGTATTTGCAAATAAAATCGGAGCAGAAATCACTAAGCACAAAAGCGTAAAAATCACTTCCGCCAGTGGTCACCAGGTAAAAATAGAGGGCGAAGCCATTATAAAAATAGGTACGCCCAAAGGTCACCCAATTGAGCATAAAGTTTTCGTCACCGACAATAGTCCCAACCCCTTGATTTTAGGGGCCGATTTTTTAAGAAAATTCACAAAAGTGTGTCTAAATTTCCAACAAAAAAGGGTCGAACTGGGAGCCGGGTTGGCACTCCCTATTTTGGATGAAACTGAAGACACAGAATCGGTTATTTCTAATTTAGATACTGTTACAATCCCTCCCCATACCCAGGTAATTCTGCCAGGATTGGTGGAACAGCCTCACCCACTGGTTTCGACTGCATTGTTCAATCCCAGCCCTCATTTTCAACGAAAATTTGCTTTGGTTTTGTGTTATACTCTCATAACTTTAGGACTTTTTAGCGTGGCTGTGCCAGTAGTAAATTCGGGGGATTCGGCTATAACCATTCCTAAAGGAGCGATTTTGGGTGTCGCGATTAATTTAGACCAACAGCAAATTGACAATATTCAAACTTTAAAAGATAAAAAAGGGGAAACCCAGTTTTGCTATTTTGGAAAAGATGCGGAAAAAGCCGCCAAAAAGGAAAAATTTGTGTGGAAAGATCCCAACCCAAACGAAAAGTTTGCAGATTTTGCTAAAAAGTTTAAGGAGCCCATATCTAAAGTAAATCTGGACGACACGGATTTGAACCAATCCCAGAAAAAGTTGTTTTTGCTCTTTTTAAATCAACATGAAAGCATTTTTTCAAAGGACGAATACGATCTAGGATATTGCGACAAAATTGAAATTGACCTCGAGTTAAAAGAAGATGCGAAACCAGTGCGTAGCCACCCATACCGTGTCCCCGAAGCCTACCGCCAACAACTTTACGACATCATAGGTGGTCTTTTAAAATCAGGAGTTTTAGAGGAATCAACTAGCGATTTTGCGACCCCTATCACCCTGGTACCCAAAAAATCCGATGGTTCGGGGGGACCCCTGAAGCTTCGTTTTTGTGCCGATTTTCGAAAAGTTAATCAAGTTTTGAAACCGATTATGTTCCCTCTGCCTAGAATGGACAGCATTTTTAGTTATTTGGGCCGAAAAATGTATTTTACCCTTTTGGATTTAACTCAAGCATTTTTTCAACTTAAGATTTCAGACAAGTCAAAACCCATAACGGCCATTTGTACTCCCTGGGGTTTGTATCAGTATCGTACTCTACCTATGGGCTTGGTGACCGGAAGTGCACACATGCAACGGGCTATGTCGGTCATAATGTCCGGCCTAGATCCATTACACTGTCTTTGCTACCAAGATGACATAATGATAGCCTCCTCAGGTAGCCTTGAGGAACACATTGAAAGTCTAGATCTGGTTTTCGGACGTTTAAAAGAGGCAAACTTGAAAATCAAAGTTCAGAAATGTAAATTCGCAAAGTCAGAAATTGAATATCTGGGCTTTATTGTGGGCCGGGACGGCATAAAACCGTCGCCTGCCAAACTTGAGTCGATCAGAGAATTCCCTCGACCCACGGATATAAAAGGGGTTCAAAGTTTTTTAGGTATGGCAAATTTTCTGCGGGATTGTATCCCGAGTTTTTCTAAAATTACAGCTGCCCTCACAAATATTTTAAAAGGAGCTGCGGACAAAAGAAAGTTTTTCTGGGGTGAAGAACAGGAAAGGTCTTTTATTTTGCTAAAAGAGCGTCTGAGCTCAGCTCCCGTGGTGCGATTTCCAGATTTTTCCAAAAAGTTTTTTCTGTCTACAGATGCTTCTGGGTACGGCATCGGCGCCGTAGTTACCCAGGAACACGACGGGAAGCAGCAACCCGTAGCGTATGGCAGCCGAAAATTAACTGAAACTCAAATGAAATGGCCAATAATTGAAAAAGAAGCTTTTGCTATAAAATGGGCTGTCACACATTTTAAACACTATTTTATGGGCCGCCCCATTACGATCTATACTGACCACAAACCCTTGGTGTCTATGTTCAGTAAGCCCCCGACAAATTCTAAAGTTTTTGCTTACAGTTTAGATTTGCGCCCGTATGACTATACGTTAGTATACAGGGCCGGAAAAGAAAATAAATTAGCGGACCCACTGTCTCGTTACCCTCTGTCTAAAAATCCTGAGGAAGAGGAAGAACCAATTCACTACATTTTTAGTGCCGATAATAACGCCCTCCCCACACCCGCTTTTGAAGAATGTGATTTTGAAGAAGCCAATTTTGATACCGCAAATTTAGTTTTGATAGGTTTAGCCCAAAGCAACGACCCCAAATTGGAACCAATGATAAATTATCTGCGCACGGGCGAGTTACCCAGTTGCGACCATGAAGCCCGAAAAATTCTACTCACTAACGAAAAGTACGTTTGGGAAAATGAAGCACTTTTTCGACTTCGAACTGACGTTACGCAAAGTACCACTAAAGTTTTGGTCGTTCCGAAAATTTTTAAATTGCAATTTTTGCACGCTATGCACTCAGAACCCATGGCTGGTCATTTAGGACGCGAAAAAACCTATGCCCGAATCGAAGCACGTTATTATTGGGAAGGCATTTATAGAGATGTCCGAAATTTCGTTTCGTAGCCGCGTGCCCAACTTGTCTAGCTTTCAAAACCAACAAGAATAAAATAAAGCCTCCCTTGACCCCCCTCCCAGTGGTTGGTCCTATGCACAGAATTCAGTTTGACTTTTTGAAATTGCCCGACGCCACTTCTGGATGCGGATACCTTTTGGTTGTGATAGATTCATTCACCAAATATGCGTGGGCAAGGCCGCTAAAAAATCGGAAAGCCGAAGGAGTGGCAAAATTTTTAGTAAACGAAATTTTTCTAAAATTTGGAGTCCCAAAAGAAATTTTGAGCGATAATGCAAAGGAATTTACTCAATCCCTGATCCCCCAAATTGCGGAACGTTTGGAAATTTCCCAACACACCACTAGCGGCTATGCGCCGCAAACCAATGGTCTCACGGAAAAACTCAATCAAACTCTGATCAAAATGCTAGCCATGCTTTCTGATGAACAGAAAACCGACTGGCCAAAATATCTACCCGCCGTTTTATTTGCTTATAATACTAGCGTGCACAGTGCTACAAAACAAATTCCCTTTTTTCTAATGCACGGTTTTGTAGCCAGGACTCCTTTTGATATGCAATTAGAAAGCCCCACCGACACTTTTCGACAACCTGCAGAGTATGTAAAAACCCTAGTATACTCTTGTCAAATTGCTCGAGCTTTAGCAGCGGAAAATTTAGAAAGCGCAATCGAAAATTATAAAAAAGTTCACGATCAAAAGATCAAACCTTTTGAGTTGAAATGTGGGGACATGGTCTACATGGTCCAACCTAGAAGGGACAAAAAATTAGGAGGGAAATGTGCCGTAAATTATGTGGGCCCGTACCGTTTGGTGGGCCTAAATCGAGGTACTGCGAAAATTCTGGCGTCAGATGACCCTTCAGATCCGCCCATTATGGTAAATTACAACAAACTTGTCAAATGTCCGCCGAGTTTCAAAGCACCGACGGAACCAGATCTAGACTTACCACCGCGAGAAAATCAGTATTTTGAGGATTCAAATCAACCCATGGGACCCACCCAGGAAAATCCGTCAACGACTTTCAGTGGTTTTAACACAGTGTCCGAAGGACAGATAATTCACCTCACACCTTCAGAAAAACTCATTGCCTATGAACAAATAAAAGCAGAACGCATAGCAAAATTTGAGGAGGCACAAGCAGAAGGAAAAAGCATAGAATTATAGAAAACAAATGTGATTTGCCAAGTTTGTAATCTTTTCATTTTTTAGTCCCCGAATTCGCAAGTTTTAGCATTATTCCGATTTTTTAAAGACAGATGTCGACGGTCCCGAAATTCAGAGTCTCGGACAGGAATCCAAAATTCACGAATCCTTTTTAGAAAATAGCGAGCTTTTTCAGAAAAATAGGACTTTTTGTACGACAACAATCGCTACCTATTTAAATGGTAAGAAGTTTTTGTTCCTGCATGCCTTGTGAATGTCCTTTTTTAGTGTAGGTAGACCTGTATAGAAAATTATGTACTCTTGCACTCTTGTATGTAGATAGAAAGTGAGACTATGTTGTATATGTGAGTGAAAAAGTGTGAAAAACTAGTCAAAAATCTCCTCGTTCCCACGCCCGCTCCTTTCTCTGCACATTTTCAAAAAGAGCAGAAAACGAAAGTATTGCCCTCACACAAGGCAATGCTTTCTCTTTTTAGAAGGAGCCAACTGCATGAATTGTGGCCGTCTACGTTTTGACCCCTTGCAGCTGTTAGATGTGGTGGTGCCCGGAATTTGCCGAGGTGTCCACAACGGCATACTCGACATGATGGTGCCTGACCCCGACACGAGATCTGTTAGCTGCTACATGAATCTCTATTCGCAATGTTGGGCCTTCGGAATCAACCCAGATCTGGTCCCCGGCGTGATCGAAAACATCCGAACCGGCCAAACTGACGACATCCACTGCACGTCCGCCTTTGCCAACCCAAAGTATTATGACCAGAATCCCTGCATTTTCGAATCCGTTCCCGAATTTCACGCCCGTATGGCCAACCCGCAAAATGACCCCGAGGATAACGCAGGCATCGGAGCCTACAAGGTCAAACAGGCCTTCGATCAGGTCTGCCGTGACGCGGATGCCGCATTCCAACTCCTGAGATACCAGATTCTGGAACAGGAATCTATCATCTTCCAAGTTTTTCATGCCCAGACCCGAGCGCAGAGGGGGGAGCAAAATATCCGAATTTCTTTCCGAGGCCATGAGATCGCTTATCCAATCATCCCTGGCGCCACATACCTGCCCAGCGCCCCCGGCTATGGTAGAGTCAAGTATACCGCCGAGGCCCGTGCTCCTATTCAGATCGTCGAAATCCCCCCCAAGCCGAAACAGACCAGGAAAACCAGGGACCCCCAGCGGCCAAGAAAATTCGACATGAGTAGATTGAGACCAAAGTAATGTACACTTATAGTAAGGAATCTAGAAATAGAGGAGATACAAATATATGTACAAGTATAAAGCATTTGGTTTTCAGATATGATCCATGCCAGGCGGGCCGGAGTTGTCTATTGTCACTGAAGAGGCCAATTTGCCTACAGGAACTGTCATGTGCTGATTTTGTGCTATGTACCGACAATCCCAGGCCTTGATTCCCTGGGATGACGACAATTGTGATTCTCACCAAGGACAAGTTGCCGAGCCAGTTCAAAGCCTTTGCGCCGATTCTCAGCCTGGAATTGCCAGGCCAAGTAACAATCTTTCATATTTTTGAACTCTCTTCCATTAACTGCCATGTAAAAAATTAATGTTTTGAACAGCGCCTTTATAATATTTTATGTTTTTCAAATTACGCAGAATAGAGCCTGGTTATGCTTCTTTCGGAAAATCGACCAACATGTATGTAGCTTAGAAGTAGCCGAAAGTTTGATGCCGGCCAGGCAAACATCAATTTTTCTCCGTCGGTCTATGGGGTCTATTTCTTTTCCTTTTTTCTGATTTTGTTCCAAAAAATTTCTTTCAACTCAATTATATTACGCTGCGAGTAACCGTCAACCAAAAATGTCTATCACCCACACGGCACCGGATTCGACTTTAAAAATTCCCATTTTTGTGATTTTTTAGAATTTTTAAATTTTTTCCTTTGAAAAAAATCCCGGCAGGCAACCATCTGGAATGGGGTCCAAATTGACCCAAGGTAACTAACCCCTACAGTATACCGAAGCCTAAGCTGAGTCAAACTACGTCAGAGCCCCGAACAAACAAAAACATCTCATGCGCACTGCGTAGCCTTTTTGCAAACTCCACCCCCTCCAATCTCGCATCTCATTGGTCAAAACCTCAAAATTGTTCGCTTATCACCAAGTTTGCGCTTTCTAACGGTCACTCGCGGAAATCTTCTCCTGTCGTCAAGTTGTGTTTTTGTCCTGTGAAACGTGAAGCTTTTTGTCTGCCTTTTTCTGCTTTTTTCCGCGAGCTCTACTTTTAATAAATCGTTGGTCGTATTCTCGGGTCTGTTGTCAGCAGCAAGGAAGTAATCTACTCTCGCACTCAAGGTTCAAGGTATTCTAGAGTATACAATTTGCGCTTGTCCTGGGGCTTCTGAATTTTCATCAGCGAAAAATCCTAAATTTCAGTCCGCTTTTGTGCGCCCCATGACAGAAGCGTTT
>PJEL010004326.1_pt1 | contig 11795 bp, 6 predicted proteins | sample 1853271 | NCBI WGS metagenome assembly PJEL01 (sample SAMN08108733, study PRJNA415343) | Invertebrate metagenome, whole genome shotgun sequencing project. | host: Globobulimina | place: Sweden: Gullmar Fjord | collected 2015-08 | reverse complement strand
TTCGCCGGCGCCTGCTAAGCTCGCGGTTTCGACATCTACTTCACGATGACGGGCGCTGTCGAGTTCTGCCAATCTGCTTTTGGAGATCAGGGTGATTGGCTCGGCATGAACTTCGACGGCGGCATGCTGACTACTTCCGCTGTCAGCACCGTGGCTATCCGCAGCTGGCGCGTCATGGCCACCGGTCGCAGGCGCCTGTGCTGACGCAGTTTTTGTTTCATGTCCACCACCGCTGTTGCTCGGACCGCTGGTGTAGGCCAAGAGGCGGCTTTCATCCGGATGAGTTCCCATCCATGCAACTCCGCCAGTCTCGAGATCGTAGACGGCACCAACAACCTTGAGGGTGCCAGCTTTGACGCGGGCACGGGTGGCGGGACTGGTCTTCATGAGATCATCAATACTCTGCCAGACATTGGCCTTGACGGCGTTGGGGACGAGTGCTTTGCCATGCAGATTCGGGAAATCGTGTTGCGCTTGCGAGACAGCAGGAATAATATTGTCAACTAACAGCGGGATACTGCCGTGAAGTTCCGCATCCTCTACGACGGCGGTGACGGCACCACAACTAGTATGTCCGAGTACGACGAGGACGGGTGTTTCGAGGTGATCGACGCCGTACTCGATGGAGCCGACCTCATCGGTATCGCAGACATTGCCGGCTACACGAATGACAAAGATGTCACCCACACCACGGTCAAATGCCCGTTCGACGGGGACGCGCGAATCGGAGCAGGTGATGACGGTAGCAAAGGGGTATTGCCCATTGGCGGCTGTTTCTGCGCGGCGACTGGCCTTGGCATTGGGATGCAAGGGTGTGTCGGCAACGTAGCGTCCGTTCCCATCCTGAAGGAGGACCAGCGCTTCATCGGGATTCGGCTTGGGTTCACTGCCAGCAACGACTGCCAAGGTACAGGCAGAAACGCCGATGAACGACATCAATTTCAAAATATTCTCAGGTATACGCATCTCTAATTCTCCACGGGAAAGCCGGTATCGGTGCTTGGTTGTAGTATCGCCCAGCTGTGTTGGATGTAGTTCGCATTGCCGGTTGCAAGCGAATCGCTAATTTACAAAATGAGGGGTTGGTTAGGGATAGCACGGTTCATGCGTGATGCGCTGCGGGATGCGAATATCGCCAGCAGACATCAGGTGCTTTTTATCAGTAGGGTGTGGGCACTCCCGACTCTCTAGCGAATCAGCGGAATCAACCCTTGATTTCACAATCCTAAAGGGGGGTGGATCTCGCTTCGGAGGGGTAACCGGGAATGCCATAATCCAACGCAGAGACGTCGATTGATCAGGGCATTCGAGAATCTGGGAACTTCGGGGTTCCATAATGCAATCCTTCGGAAAAGATGCTTGCAAATTGCTCTGTGGTCACGGTCAACATCGTCGAGGACAGTAAACAGAACGGACAACATCGGGTGCCGAGATGGAGATCGGCCCGATTCCGATCGAAGATCAGCTAGCAAACTTATTGAGAATAGGAATAGGTTGGTCTTCCTACCGGTGCGTTGTTGTTAGAGGCGATGATCGCAAGAAAAAGAAAGCCGATCGAAGCGTGGTAAGCTTCGATCGGCGATTTGATAAGTCAATCTAGATGCAGTTGGGGGTGGTTAGCTCACCTTGAACTGCGCGATCATCCCTTGTAACTCCTCGGCATTTCCGGACATCTGCGCTGCCGCGGTAGCGGCTTGGGAGGCGCCTTCGGAGCTTTGGCGGACGACTGAGGCTACGGATTCAATCGTCTGGCTGATTTCTTCAGCCGTTGCAGATTGCTCTTCCGCTGCTGCAGCGATGTCGTTGATCTCACCGGCTACCTTGGTTGAGCCGTTGACAATCCGTTCTAGTGAGGAGCCCGCTTCATTCGCAAGCTCAACGCCCTTGGTGACTTGATCCCGGGCGCCATCCATTCGTTCGACGGCCTTCTTGGTTTCATCTTGAATCTCGCCGATGGAGGTGCCGACCTCTTCGGTGGCCTTGGTGGTACGTTCGGCCAATTTGCGAACTTCATCCGCGACTACGGCAAATCCACGCCCATGCTCACCAGCTCGGGCGGCTTCGATGGCAGCATTGAGGGCGAGTAAGTTCGTCTGATCAGCGATATCGTTGATGACATCAATGATCTGCCCAATCTCCTGGCTCTTCTCACCAAGCGATGCAACGGCTTGTGCGGTGTCTGCGACCTGCTGGGCAATCGCGTCAATCTCAGTAACCGTATTCTGGACAATTTCGCCACCATCCCCGGCATCGTTACCAGCCTGCTCGGCTTGTGTGGCAGCTTCGCTGGATTTGCGCGCGACTTCAATAATCGAAGTGCTCATTTCCTCGATGGCAGCTGACACCTGACTGATCTGGGCTGTCTGCTGATCCGCACCGGTCGCGAGTTCCTCAGAGGATGCCGCAATTTCTGCGGAGGCTGACGACACCTGTTGAGTACTTTGCTGGATGCCACTGATGAGCGTCGAGAGTTTCGTCGTCATGGTGTTTACAGCTACGGAGAGGCGCCCCAATTCGTCCTTTCGACTTTCATCGAGACGCGCGGTGAGGTCGCCGGATGCCAATGTTTCGGTCACTCCCAGAATACCCAGGATTGGTTTCACAAGGCTCCGAGCAAAGAAGATCGAGATCAGGCCTGAGACTGCGGCCAAAATCACGGCCAAGACGATGATTTGTGTCCGCAGGGCGCGGGCGGGTGCTAATACTTCGTTCGTGGTAGTCTCGGCTACGACGATCCAATCAAGACCTTCGATGTCAACGGGCGAATAGGCTGCAATGGCATGCTCGCCGCGCCGATTATCCTGCTCAAGGTGGCCAGACTCGCCTTTGATGCCTGCTTGCACTGCGGCGCTGTCAACGGTGACTGCCAGAATAGTGTTGTCTTCTTCGAAGCGGCTTTGCGAGCGCATCTTCTGATCATGTCCGATGAAATAGGACTCTCCGGTTTCGCCAAGACCAGCAGTGTCTGCCATGAGGTCGTTGATCTTGTCGACGGGCATCTGGAAAATCGCCACACCGACCTTTTTGCCATCCCGAAAGACGGGTGATCCGATGAAACTCGCCGGCGCACCGTAGCTCGGCTCGTAGTACTTGAAGTCCTTGATCGCGATGTATCCGGGTGAGGAGGCCTTTACCGCATCACGATAGACTTCACCGAAATTCGTGTCCGCGTAGGGGCCATTGATGAAATTGGTTGCATAATCAGTCTCCTTAAAGACTGAATAAACCATGTTTCCTTCGGTATCAAAGAGGAAGATATCGTAGAAGCCAAAGGAGTTGAGAAAGTCACGGACCCGCGGATGGTACGTCTCGTGCAGATTGTTGTAGGTGCAATCCTCGGATGAGCGATCAAGCTGCAGCTTCTCGCCGACGGGGTTGGGGTTGTTGCCGATATACATCGCCTGCAACGCAATGCCATTCGGATCGACGGGAGTGTAAGTGTCTGCCCCCCGGTATTCTAATCCCGCTTCCAGAAGACGTGGTTGGAATTGCTGACCAAAGTAGCTCGCGCAAGACTGATAAGCAGAGCTCGCCGGATCGGTTTCCCAAGCAAGTTCCTCAGCTGTCGTTTGGAATGCTTTGGAGAATTCGTCCGTTGCTTCGGTGATCATTCGATTCTGGGCAAAATTGAACATTTGCTCACGAATGATGGCAAAGTACTGCTCAGCCTGATTCGTTCGTGCAGTACAGTTGGCCGCCAGCGCATTTTCCTGTTGGGCGAGGATCGCCTTTTGGCTGGCCCGAATTGAGAGAATTCCCAGCAAGGAGGTAGTTCCCAATGCGGTAGCCAGCCCCATCAGGACCAGCCGTTGCGAGAGTTTCCAATTTGCGGGACGAAGGTAATCGATCATGGTCATTTCGGTAGCTCCAAACAAGGGTGTTCATAGCGATTTGCAGGCAAGGCACTTAATCCGCATCGATTGATACGTGAAAGTGGGCAATTCTTGCAAAGTGCACCTGAATGATCAAAAAACTGAGTCGGCGGCAAACTGGGGCGTCGGCTGCGTAGTTTCGATCAGTGAGTTGATTAAAGCCGGGCTACGGAATGCCTAGCCTTGCAGTGGATCAGAAATGGAGTAGCCAGTGATAGTCTTGGAAAGATGTCGTTGGCATATGTAGAAGGCAGATTCTGATCCTAACATGGTTCCTATCGACTACTACTAATTTCACCTTAGGGCGTATACCCTGAATAGGTGGCACTAGGGCAAATTCCCTACTAACTGGCAAAAAATTGCTAAAGGATGGCGCGGCTTCGCAAGTTCAGCTGCAACAGGTGGATAGGGCTATTTTCCGAAATTTTACCTTTGTTCTAGGCTCGTCAGTGGGGGTGGGATTGTGCCGGTGGCCTGAAAGGAGTTTACCACTTGGAGGTAGAGTATAACCTGTTCGTGGACATGGGATGAACTTTGCTCTGCCGGCAGATCAACCTTGTCGATGCCGCTTCTGACCGAATAACTTGCAGTCAAGTTCCGTTGATCAACCGCTAGCCAAAACAAAACGAAACGAAACGAAACCCGGCCGAGAGCATGGTGCTCTCGGCCGGCGTGACTACAAATAGATTGAAGGAGTATGAATCCTCAATTGAGGTCAGGCAACCTTGAATTGCGCGATCAACTGCTGAAGTTCTTCAGCATTACCGGACAATTGTGCGGCAGCGGTCGCTGCTTGCGAAGCGCCTTCCGCACTCTGGCGAACCACACCAGCCACTGACTCGATCGTCTGACTGATTTCTTCTGCGGTCGCAGACTGCTCCTCGGCAGCCGCGGCAATGTCATTGATCTCACCAGACACGGAGTTGGCACCGCCCACAATTCCCTCAAGTGATGTTCCAGCCTCATTGGCTAGTTCAACACCCTTGGTAACTTGTTGACGAGCGCCTTCCATGCGTTCGACGGCCCTCTTGGTCTCATCCTGGATTTCACCAATGGAGGTGCCGACCTCTTCGGTCGCCTTGGTTGTTCGTTCCGCGAGTTTCCGGACTTCATCAGCCACCACGGCAAAGCCACGACCATGTTCGCCCGCACGGGCGGCTTCAATGGCTGCATTCAACGCCAGGAGGTTCGTCTGATCCGCGATATCGTTGATGACATCAATGATCTGGCCGATCTCTTCGCTCTTGGAACCGAGTGCGGCAACGGACTGCGAGGTGTCAGCTACCTGTTGGGCTATCGCGTCAATTTCCACGACGGTGTTCTGCACGATCTCACCGCCATCGCCAGCATCATCACCAGCCTTCTTGGCTTGGGATGCTGCTTCGCTGGATTTGCGTGCCACTTCGATGATCGAAGTGCTCATCTCCTCCATGGCCGCAGAAACCTGACTGATCTGTGCAGTCTGCTCATCGCTCCCACGTGCCATTTCGTCACTCGTCGAGGCGATTTCGGTGGCGGCCGAGGCAACCTGGTTTGAAGCCATATTCAGATTGGTAACGATCGACTTCAAGGATCCCGACATCGCATTGACGGCGGTGGTCAAACTACCGATTTCATCTTGCGAGCGAATGTCGAGCTCGTTTCCGGTAAGGTCACCAGCAGCGATTTCTTCAGCCCGACCTACCACGCGCAGCAGCGCTTGGGCAATCCGGCGACTCAAGAACACGGCGACGATGCAGCCGATAATGGTTGCGACGACGGTGGTCAGAATCATCGTATAGGTTAAGGCCTGACCAGCTGAAGCTAGCACATCCTGATCGGTCTTGACGAGGTTTTCTTGAGAAACGAGCATTTCACCGAGGACCGATTTGATTTGACGGGCGCGCGGTGCTGCTTTGGTACCGAGCCATTGGTTGGCGAGATTCCAACTGTCACCGCCACGAATCGCAAACATCTGCGGTGGCAGAGGATCAAACGCCTCTCGGGTCTCCTTGAAAATGTCGTACGCCTCACGCTGCTCGGGAGTCAAGAGATAAAGATTATCAGCAATCTGCCCAAAGCGCCGCGTGTTTTTTGACCATAGAGTATCAAATTGATCTTTAAAACTCTCATCACCTGAGAGCAGGTACGCACGGACCGCACCTAGGCCTAAGCCCAATGTACCACGTGTATCGGCCATCATTCCCAGGAGGGCTTTTCGTTGGATAACATTATCAAGGAGGCTCTGGGCGTCTGCTTCGGTTACATTGGCCTTGGTTCCATCAGTGGATCCGAGGCTAACGAGGATGTCGGCGACCGCGGGGTCTTGAGTGACCGCGGTCGAGACCACGAGGATCCCCATGAGATCACCTAATTGGAAATCAGTCTTGGGGCTATCCCCATGATTATTGTGACATGAAATACAACCTTGCACATTTGCGACATCCGCTGAGGCATAACGATATTCAACTCCGGCACCTACACGCACAAATTCTGCATAGTGGGTTTCAGGATCGGCTGATAAGCTCTTCCACGCCTGCTCCTCAAAGTCATCCCGCAGCCCCATTTCTTCGTTGATATTCCATTTGCTAAGTAGGTCATAGCGGTAGCCAGCATCTTCGCCGAGTCCATTGGACGTTTCACGAACAAACGTGGCGGGGAGCGGGATGGCACCTTTCGTATTGTGAAAATCAGAGCCAGCCTTGAAGAACTCAGTTTCGTTCTTGAGTTTGCCAATGACATTCTTGGTATAGTAAGCACGGTCAGTGATAACTTGTTCCGCGATAACCTTGGCGAGTTGCATCGCTCCAACTGCACCTTGGGAAGCATCTAGGATACTCGAGGTATCGTACTCAGCTTCGAGATCAATCATTCGTGTGATTTGCGTGCCGAGGATCTTTGTCTTCGGTGCCGCTTCCTCAAGCAGTAACTTTGTCGCGGGGATGTTTTCAACGGTCTGAGCAATCTGTTCGATTTCCGCTTGTGCCGTTCTGAATTGCTCAATCTCAGCGGTGAGTTGTTCGAGTCGCTCGATGTTGGTAGGATCCGTCCAAGTCTTGGAGAATTCCTGCATCGTCGCAAGAGCACTGTCAATCTCCTCCCACGCTGCTTGGCGATCTTTCGTGAAGAGATCAGCTTTGCTGGGGTCCTTGCCCAGAATCATGTAGCCACGCAAAGCCGCCAATGAATGGTTCATCCCGTTCATCATCTGGTCAGCGGAACGCACCGTCGGATAGCGCAATTCAATCACACGGTCTTCGACCGCCATCATCTGATTGAGCTTCCAATAACCAACTCCCGCGCTCACCGCCATCAAAGCAATTACAATACCGAATCCCAGCCCGATCTTCTTACCAATCGTAAAATTCATCTCCACATTCCTTTCCCATCTTGGGGTAAAATACTTCTGGGAGCAACACACCGTTCCCAGTATGGCCCGGCAAAGCGGGTCCGATCGCGCATGAAAATCACGATACAGCAAATTGTAAATATCGGAGAATCAAATGTCTGTCAAAGGCTTTTTGAGAGTGAAGCCGATCAAAACTACTATGAGCCTAGAACTCAAAGATGATCTTTATCATTGGCACATCCAGCCCGAGGTTGCATTAGGTATCGGATAAGGTCATTGCAATTTTTAGGAATGATTGTCGAGAAGCTGCATTTTCCTAGGTTTGAACTCCGATCCTAGTTGGCTTAGGTCCTCGAATGCTTTCTTATCGGAATTGGAATAAGAGGAATCTTGTCACCCGTCCGTTACTACCACGATTGGTGCTCCTGCGGATATACTCAGCGCAAAAAACGACCCGCTACCATCGGCTAGCGGGTCGTTTGATAATTTTCAGATGTCGTACCTTCAACGGCTTGGTTGATTACGAAATCTTGAATCGACTAATCATCTCTTGCAGTTCCTCTGCGTTACCGGACAGTTGTGCTGCGGCCGATGCAGCTTGTGATGCACCTTCCGCACTCTGTCGAACAACGGTGCTTACTGATTCCATGGTTTGACTGATTTCCTCAGCGGTGGCTGATTGCTCTTCGGCTGCTGCCGCAATGTCACCAATTTCACCGGAAACACGAGTGGCGCCATCCACAATTCGGTTCAGAGACGAGCCAGCTTCGCCAGCGAGTTCAACACCCTTGGCAACCTGATCACGACCCTTCTCCATGCGTTCCACGGCCTGCGCCGTTTCAGCTTGGATTTCACCAATCGAACTGCCAACTTCTTCGGTCGCCTTGGTGGTGCGTTCCGCCAGTTTGCGTACTTCATCAGCAACGACGGCAAATCCACGACCATGCTCACCAGCCCGCGCCGCTTCGATCGCAGCGTTCAATGCCAGCAAGTTGGTCTGATCGGCAATGTCGTTAATCACGTCAATGATCTGCCCAATCTCTTGGCTCTTCTCGCCCAGGGCAGCGACGGACTGTGCGGTGTCTGACACTTGTTGCGCAATGGCGTCGATCTCTTTGACGGTGTTTTGGACAATCTCGCCACCTTGCGCTGCTTCATCACCCGACTCTTTGGATAAGCCTGATGCTTCGCCAGACTTGCGTGCCACTTCGATAATCGAAACACTCATTTCCTCAACTGCCGCTGATACTTGGGCAACTTGAGCGGTCTGCTCGTCAATGCCGCGCGCCATTTCATCGCTCGTTGAGGCAATTTCCGTGGCGGCAGAGGATACTTGGGTGCTACTTTGCTGAATACCGCCGACGAGGCTACTCAATGAACCCGTCATCGTGTTGACTGACTTGGCAAGTCGACCCAATTCATCTCCACGATTTTCCTCCAGCGTGGCGGTCAAGTCGCCATCAGCCAGACGCTCCGTCACACCCAAGACATCGTTGATGGGCTTGGTTACCATTCGACGAACTAAGAAGACGAATGCAAATACCGCACCGCCAATTAACGCCAAGGTAATGAGGCTCGACTTCAACGTCATCGCAGCTACTTTGCCATTCACCATCGACATCGGGAAGACGACTTCATAGGCGCCGTGCATTTTGCCCGCCTTCCAATTCTCCATCGTAAACCCCAGAATATCCTTGCCATCACCATTCGGACTGGTGCTCGGATTGCCATGACACATCAGGCAAGTGGAGTCCAAGAGGATGGGACGCATGACATGCAACGAATCTGTTTCCTCGTTGATCCGACTGATCGAATTCGTGTCACCTTGCGAGGCCTGACTCGTGAGATCGGTCAGCATCTGGGTTCGGAAACTTCCCTCGATCGGATCAGCGCTAGGTTCATTATCTGGATTACGAGAGTCAAATGACGCAATCTTGAATCCCAGGCCTTCCTTTTCTGCCGCTTCTTCAGCTGACTTCCAACCTGCAACGACCGGGATGGTGCCAAATGCTTTGGTCTTGCGATAGTCACCGCCTGATTCACGAGTGGTGTTGAGTTCCTCAACAATGGCATCTAAGTCAAAGACACCATCCGAGCTCAATTTGCTCGTATGGTTCTTGGCCGCATCAGCAACGGCCGTAAATACGTCCGCCTGTTTGGTCAGCATCTGCTCAGCGTTCTCTTTGAAATCGCCTAGGAAAATAACGAGATTTAGTGCGACGACCGCAGACATGACAACGACGACCGCAAGGGTAATCTTGGCTGCGAGACCGAGTTGGTTGAGAATCTTCATCTGGGAAGTCTCCTGTTTTTCTCTTGTTGATGGATTTCATCGAAACGGAGGGAGCCTGCGTGGGCTGGAGGGCTGGCTTGGTTCCTGAATCAAAACCTGCTCTCGAGAATCGGCTTACACGGCCGACTGCAAAATTTCTTAGCAATGCCGCTTGGCATTGAAATTGGTATCGGGCGGCCATATGACAGGAATTAGGAAATTTGGCTTCAACGCAGCAAGTTCCTAGGAATATCACCCTATCAGTGCTACGGGGTGACCAATAACGCGACGAGCAACACTGCATTTGACCCCGCGAATGCCAGGTGCAGACCATGTCTTGGTCCATAAGTTGACATTCTCCGGCCACAACCGGGGTTGACACGAACTACTTTCGCGCCCATCCTCAATGACGATCCGGAATTCAATTCGGTGCAAAATCGGCATCATATTCGTATTCAGGTGCATTCTTGAGCAGAATTCAACAGAACTGAGAGCAGACTCAAACATGACCAATAAAACGCGCATCGAACGTGACTCTATGGGTGAAATGCAAGTTCCCGCAGACGCCCTTTATGGTGCTTCAACCCAACGTGCCGTCGAGAATTTCCCCATCTCGGGTCGTCCCGTACCCGCAGAGGTCATCCACGCCTTCGGCCTCCTTAAAGAAGCCTGCGCTCTGACCAACCTTTCGCTCGGTAAACTGGATGAGAAACGCGTCAAGCTCATCTCCAAAGCTTGCAATGAAGTGGCTGATGGCAAACGTGATGTGGACTTCCCCGTCGACATCTTCCAGACGGGGTCCGGCACCAGCACCAACATGAACATGAACGAGGTCGTGGCAAACCTCTGCTGTACGTATCAGAAGAAGCCGATTGGTTCGCGCAGTCACAAAGATGCAGTACATCCGAACGATCATGTGAATATGGGACAGTCTTCAAATGACACCTTCCCGACGGCGATGCAGATCGCGGGTGCAGTAGCGATCAAAGAGAATCTGATCCCGGCACTGAAGCGCTTGGCCAAGGAGTTAAATAAGAAGGCTAGGAAGTTTGACAAGATCGTGAAGATTGGTCGAACGCATCTGATGGATGCCACGCCGATTCGTTTAGGCCAGGAGTTCAGCGGCTTTGCAGCGCAGATTGAGTACGGGGTAGCCCGCGCAGAAAAAGCACTGGCAGCACTGGCTGACAATCTGCCCATCGGTGGTACCGCCGTCGGCACCGGCATCAACACCCATAAACAATTCGGCAAAAAAGTCTCCGCAGCACTTGCCAAACGCACCGGCGTGAAATTCAAAGAAGCACCCAACCATTTCGAAGCCCAAGCCACCCGTGATTGCATCGTCGAAGCGTCCGGCCACCTCAAAACTATCGCCGTTTCCATCTCAAAAATCGCTAACGACATCCGCTGGCTCGGCTCCGGCCCCCGCTGCGGACTCTTCGAACTTGCACTCCCCGCAACCCAGCCCGGCTCATCCATCATGCCCGGTAAAGTCAATCCCGTAATGTGTGAAGCGCTCGTCCAGATAAGCTGCCAAGTCATCGGCAATGACGCTGCGATAACAGCGGGGGGCCTAGGCGGAGTCGGCTCACTCTTCCAACTCAACGTCGCCATGCCCATGATGGCAGACAACCTCATGTCATCAATCCAACTCCTCGCCAATGGGTCCGACGCCTTCGTCGATAAACTTCTCATTGATCTCGTCGTCAACAAGGCGATCGCCACGGGTATGGTAGAAAAATCACTCATGCTCTGCACTTCACTCGCACCCGTGATCGGTTACGACGCCGCCTCCAAAGTCGCCAAAGGCGCCTTCGCCGAAAACAAGACTATCCGTGAATACTGCCTCGAACATGACCTGTTGGATGCCAAGCAATTGGATGAACTACTGGATGCCCGCAGCATGACGGAACCGGCGTAATCTGATTCCTTTCATTTTCACGGAATCGTGTCGATGGAACATTTGTCAAGTGGACCCCTCAGCCCCCGGCTCTGCCGGGGGTTTTTGCATGCCTATCAAGTTCAATTTTCTAATCGCCCTTCACAAATGCCTGGCGCATATACTGATTCCCCGATGCCATCCCGGAATCATCGGCTCCGATTCACACATTTGCGCGCCAACTCAAGATGCCACCACCTCAATCACCATTTCCCCCAGAACTCACCTACCTCCAAAAATGGGCCGAGCTCTTCACCGCACCGCATGATTCCGAAATGCACCGCAAACTCTGGGATCGCCTCTCGCCCTCAGGCCGTACCGAACTCGCTGAAATTTTCGCAACCGCAAGCATCCCATCCGGTCGCGCCGCAATCTTCGCCCAGG
>PJEL010004325.1_pt1 | contig 11795 bp, 16 predicted proteins | sample 1853271 | NCBI WGS metagenome assembly PJEL01 (sample SAMN08108733, study PRJNA415343) | Invertebrate metagenome, whole genome shotgun sequencing project. | host: Globobulimina | place: Sweden: Gullmar Fjord | collected 2015-08 | reverse complement strand
GTTGAATTCAATGAGAATATAACCACCTGTTTAGATGGCTAGAACTCAAGCATTAATAAAAGAGAAAATTAAGGAGCAATGCATGGGATGGTTGCCAAAGGCCCCACCCGGTATGCATTGATAGTATGCCAATAGTTTCATCACCATTGTTAAGGGATGAGGGCTTTTCTTCTGCTGAAGAAATTGATAACGTGGACATGACTTATTCCGTGAGGTCTGTCTATCCCTAGAAATGCCCTTCTTTCTCTTATATTTATATCTCAATGGCAAAACTCTTTCTATTTCTCTCCCCATGTGTTGTTAAGGGGTTTGGTTCGCACTATTAATCTGAAATGTTTAAAAATGGGGAGTACGTGTCCTAGGACAAGTACTGTAGGTGCTATAGGGCACAGTACTAAGCCATGGGACAGTAAAAGATACTACCCAGATCATGTGCCGATGATGTTGCCATCTATTTTCCCTGGAAAAGAGTTCTCTAAACAAGTAGAAATGCCCATCTCTACACACGAGGAAATTAGTACCAGAGCTCGAAGTGTTAGGTTAGTCTCCGAACAAATAGCTTCTGCTCTTTGAAATCGCTTACAATTTCTGAACTCAGGTGTATGAAACTATTGTAGTATACCAACTCACTCACCCCATTAATAAATGTGTTCCCTTGACTTCCATGATTTTAGGGAATTGATTCAAAGCTTTAGTCAGCAATGCTCAAATGCTGTCACCACCTCGCAAATGTCACTGTCTGCCATGACTGGCGGGAAATATAGTAGCAGCAGCACACTTGGAAATGATCAATTAGCTGCTCATGCTTCTGCATGTGTGGAGGAGGTGGTGGAATCATCATCGTGTTTATCTTCTGACAAAAACAAAAACCCTAGCAGCATATTACCAAGATTACATGCATCAATGGCACACAACAGAATGGAAACACGGAGTTGCAGCAGCGTTAGGTCAGTTCAGTCCATTTGGAGTTGTTTCGGTCGCACAAACTTTAGTTTTGTTTGTTTGACTCTTTCAACTAACTTCACGTTTTTCATATTTGGTTTTTAAGGAATATGGCTTCACAAGTCAATCTGCAATGCTTAGCAGCTCCTACTGGTGTACTTTCTGTGGGGAGAACTGCAATGGCTACAGAGGACAGAATTGCTGATCCTCGTCTTTTCAGCACAATGTCGGAAAATAATCTTCTGTCAACAAAGAAGTGTGATGTTACGGGAGAGCAGCAACCTTCGACTTCCTCCACACCATTTGAATGTGACAGTCATGAGGTACGCGACCCACTTCAGACATTACAGTTGAACTGCATGCATGAATTCCTAGAATACTACTACTGATTCAATATTCTGTATTACTTGATCTCGCCGCCAGCAAACTCTCGCAGAACAGCCTCCTCCAAAATCGAATTATGGCGAAAAGCAAAGATCATTGCCAAATAGAAAAATGGAACAACGACCGGCAACGACAACCTCTGATTGTACTACGTTATTACCAATTTCAACTGAAAAGCTGAAGCTGGATAATGATTGTGAGGTATATGAAGCATGATTGTGAGCAAGAAGCCTGAAATGATGAGTTTAGAAAATGCTGTTACCCTGATACAGTTGACTGCGCTTGTGCATCTTCCCTTCGCCAGCAACCTCTAGCAGGACATCTTGAAAGAATTAATAGTTTCAGGGGAAAACAGCAATCGTTATTGCCGCCAAATAGGAACGAGGAACGAGAGCCAGTATCCAATCACTCTTTGTATCCAATATCACCACCTGTGGCATTGAACAGTCAGGAGGTATGAAGCAGGACACCACCTACACAAAGTTGTTATACAGACAGCTGCTCTATCACTGATACAATTGATATATTACTTGTACCTTGTCACCAGCAATCTCCGGTAGGACGACATCCTCCAACAATGATTTGCGGGAGTAAGGTATGAAGGATGGTTATCTAGATACATTTGTGCAGCTGTATTATTACTAATAAGATTGACCCTAACCCTAACCATCCTAATCTACGTATACTTGAGCAGCGGCTCTAGTGCTGATATAATTGTTTCTTTGTATGCCATCACTAGCAACATCTGTTAGGAAAGCCTCCAACAACAACTACTACGAGCATGGGAAAGAATCAAATGTCATTGCTACATAGGAAAGAGAAAGATACCATGGTCACGAATGGTATACTATCTCCAATTTCACCTGAAAAATTAAATGATCAAGAGGTATGAAGGATGTTACCCTCATCAAGGTCATACCCCGCGACCCAAAATCTCTAGCCCTAACCTTAACCCAAATCCTAAAATTAACCCTAACCCTAAAATTAAACCTAACCCTAACCTTAACCGTAACCCGAACGAACTTGAAGCCTAAAACCCTAACCCAAAAACCTTTTATACCCTAACCTTGACTCTGTTTCTGATCTGATTTATACTGCTCTTGGTCTGTTGCAATGGTTTGCATCTACGGTGGTAGTTTACTTCATTCTCTTCTCAGTTGAAGTTTCGAGCAGAGTCAGCGAAAGCACTGAAGGTTGGGCAAAATGATCCATCATCAATTTATGTTAGACAGACTACTTCAATGTTAACCCCTTCATGAAATCCCAGGAACTAGGAGCCACGATATGGACGATGGAAGAAGGAGGAGAGTAGAAAATAATATGTTCTCCACCCGGCCTTGTCTTACCTGCTGACAAGGTGTGTCCTAGATGATGAATGAGAGAAGAAAAACTTAATTGTGAAACGTGGCACCACATAGGTAGCCACAATGTAGCTAGCACTAATAACCCCTTGTCGATGGACACACATCGTGTTCTATTCTACCAATTAGGAGAGATTTGAAACCACCTGCGATGCTGCAATGAAAACACTGGTCAAACTTCTGCATCATGAACGTTTGGAGCAATTTAATAGCGAAGATAATGATCAGAAAGAGGCTGCTGCTACTAGTTCTCTCGATGTAGAGATGGAAGAATTAAGGGAGTTTGTTATGGCATGTGCAAAAGCAGGAGTGTTTTCGGGTTGTGCTCCTTCCAATTGGGTGTTTCGTTGCAAGAAAATTCTCAATGTATATAGGAGAAGCCCTATTGAGCGGGAAGCAAAGCAACTCAAAGCCCAAGCACTACATTTTGTTCGCAGAAATGACTTGAAGGTGTGCACCTGCCAGTTTATAAGACTGCATTGATCCCATTCATGCTGCACTCTAGGTTATTGCATATAGCTGTGCAGAATGATCCACGAGATATGTTGATGAATGGTGATGTTAGCTGCTCACGCGATCGATCGATCGATCTCTTTTGCTACTACAGAAAGCTATCGAATACTACACGAGAGCCATTAATATTTCTGGAGATGGCCCGAAAGCACACATTTATCTATTACACAGGGCTGCCTTATACTGCCGGACAAGATCCTTTGAGGTGTTATATATTGCTTTGTTCTTGCTTACTGCTACTGCTCTATGGTGTGCTTGCGCTTTCTCACGTATGTAGTGGTCTTCCATTCACCTCAATAAGAGGAGTGAGTGAGGTGTTTTTTGTTACTCTAACAACATTCATTGACAAATATCTCCGTATTCAGGCAGGAATGTACGACTGCAATGCGGCCATTGCTTTATGTCCAGAGTTCAGTCAGGCTCACTCCCAACTTGGGTTTATATTTAGTGTCACCGGGAAGTTTCAAGAGGCCGTTGATGCCTACAATGAGGCTGCTCGTCTGGATCCAGATAACACAGCCTATGTGCAGCTAATCAGAGCAGCAAGGGTAAGACTTAACTTGCCGCCGCTCCAGGGGGAGGATCAGGGGAGAGAGTGAGTGGAATGCTATGCTGCTACATCATGTAGAAAGCCACCTATAAGAGAGTTAGTTATCCATTTCAAAACCTATCCCCAACGCAAGACACCTGAACACCAGGCTTAGGAAGCAGGAGCACAACAGTAAATCAGATATGATAGGCGCATACGATGGAAAAATTGTATTCATATATAATATGTGTAACCTCTCTCAGTGGGAAAATAGATTATTCATTTTGCAATACGCAAGGATCATCTAAAGAAAAAGTTAGCTGCTTTATTACAGCAAGGAGAGGGGTGCTCGTATATTATGATTAATCGTTGTGCCAAAGCGGAACAACCCCAATCATCGCTCACGAGGGGTTGGTTCAAAATGGTGAACCGAGCGCCGTGACGTGCCACACCTACTGACCTTACACCTATGGTGTGTATGCTATTACATGAGGATCGAAAGATCTTCTAAAGCTGGCTACTTTCCGATGTTCAAGAAAAAGCGCATCACTTTACACTGCCGTTGCAAGGGAATGAACGAAATACTACTATTGCTTGCCATTCTGCTGCATCTTAAAAATAGAAGGGAAAGCGGAGATGAGGAGGATCGATAAGACCCCTACTCTTTAGCCACCATCCCATCCAGAATAGTCTGGTGGGTGAGTGATGAAGTAGTATAATCACTGGATGGTATATGGAAATTCTGCAGAGTTAAGCAGCCAGCAACAGATGAATGATAAATGGCAAGCGAGCTGGAATGTTGAAGGATCTGCTATTGAGTGCGATTGGCATGGATTCAATGGCTTGTAGGCCCGCATCTGTGCAGGAGCATCTTGGACTGGAGCTGCAGCAGTCCAGACGAGCCGAGAAGGGTTTAGCTACAGTATATACAAATGGAAAAACACGGCGGAATGAAGAGTGAACAATACTGTCCAGGTGAGCTGCCGTGCCTTCGCATTGAGGGGAAACCACATAAACTTGTCATTCATTCCTCTGCCAATCCAGACGACATCCCTGAAATATGAGGAGCTGAGAACAGCAACAGTATTGGGATCGCAAGCGGTTGGCAGCAATGCTTGAACAATATAAGTCGTACGTGCAGAGGAAAATGTTGAATGGAGGGAGGAAGGTTGGTTGCCTGCCTTACAAACAACAATTTACGTAAATGGAGCAGCTATCTTGCAATATGAGCAGCACCCCAAGGAAACTGAAGCAGTCAAAAATGTTTGATGGGATATTAATTCCATCCTCCGGAAATTTTGGGTCACACAAGAGAGGAGAGGGGGTCTACCCCAGGATTCAACCCTGATCTACTTGGTCATTGTGGTGGTCAAGAATTATACAGCATTCGAACTCCAGGGAGCAGCAGCTGCAATTGTCGATACTGACTGGTCATATTATGGTGAAGAAGGGCAGCTTTCCATTTGTGTCCGGCCATTGTGTATTACGGGGCCTTCAGTTTGTGAGCGAGTACACGTCAATTGGCTTCACTAGATTGCAGGGACGATGAGGTATCAAGGAGAGACACACAAGGTGGTGGTACATTTCTGCAGATAGCGCAGTGCAACTTAATTTCATTTAAACTGACGGCGGAAATCACTACGACATAAGAGATGATGATTTCAATGTATCCATTCCTGAGTCAAGATCTCGTACTTATCTGCAGCCACCCCATCTGAGAATAAGGGCCCCCCAAGACAGACCTGCTCCAAAACCAGCACAGGCAACTATATCATCTGTTTTGACTTTACCTTCCTTCACAGCCTCGTCAAGGGCCAAGGGAATAGATCCAGCACTTGTATTACCGTATTTTCCGAGGTTTGACAGAATCTTTTTGGAAGGAATGTTAAGCCTTGATGCAACTGCATCCATGATGCGAATGTTAGCCTGATGAGGGGCAGGGGAGAAGAGAGGAAGGACTTCAGAACAAGATATATATAGGTGCAACATGGAGTAATAGTGGAAACAAGCCGAAAGCCAACCACACCTGGTGAAGTAATAACCAGTCGACGTCATCCGCAGTCATACCAGCATTTTCCAATGCCTCAGTTAAAACTAATGGAACTTCTTTTGTTGCAAAGCGATAGACTTCTCGACCATTCATTGAGACACGTGAGTATTCCCCTTTGGTGACTATTTTACCAGGTACAAGCTGCTGTTCTCTTCCATTGTAAGGTATCGAGAGGTTCTCGTGACCTACACCATCACTATGCATGGCAAATCCCAGCAGGCCGTTCTCAGCAGCGGCCCCATTTTTCCCATTTGTTGCAACCATGACTGTTGCTCCTGCGCCATCACCAAAGAGGATACACGTGTTTCGGTCATTCCAGTCCACCCACCGGCTCAGAGCATCAGCTCCTAAAACCAGTGCAGCACGATAAGTTCCGGTTGTTAAAAATTGTCCTGCTGTCACCGCCGCAAACACGAAGCCAGAGCAGGCGGCCGTCAAATCAAATGCTGCGACTCCTCTCTTGCACCCCACCGCCGTTGCAACTGATGCAGCATCCCCAAACAGGTCATCGGGTGTAGAAGAAGCCAAAATAACTAAATCAATATCCTCTGCCGTTAGGCCTGCATCTGCAATGGCCCGCTTTCCGGCCTCCGCTGCAATGTCTACCAACCTGGAAGATGGCCCTAACAGCCTTCGATTGCCGATACCTGTCCGTGTTCTGATCCATTCGTCGGACGTGTCCATCAAACCCTTCAAGTCATTGTTTGATAAGCCCTACAATGAGAAGAAACAGAGTGAGAGTTTCAACCAAAATAAACTTTAGCACATTTCACGATGCCACCGTTTCTCCTAAACCATAAACCCTAATCCTAATCCCAACCCTAACCACATAACTCAAAGCCCTAACCCCAAAAACCATAGCCCTAAACCTAGAACCATACCTCATAATCCCCCTAACTGTACTAAGCATTTACACACCCTCAAATACACTTATCACGCTTGTATTATACAAACACGTCTGTCTAAAACCATCAACACTCACCACTTCAGGAGTGCAAGATCCCACACCCACAAGCCTCGCTCTCAGTCTGCTGCCACGTTCTCCTTCGCTTGCTTTAGCCTTCAATCCCGTTACGACGACCTCTCGACCCCGCATGGGCAAGGGTGACGACTGAGCCATATGATTCACATTTTTCACTATTTTCTTATTAACCCTACTACTTCCCCCTAAGTCTATTCCAGATCGATTACGCAACCTAAACCTAATCCTACTAGTAACTCTATAACCTATACAACATGGTGGGGCGAACCCCAGAGACCACTGGAACACTCCCACGACTAAGAGAACCCCAACCACAGGCCAATGACGCCTAATTCGGACCATTGAGCTTGGCTATAGTCTACACTCTCACCAATAGCTCTAAAACTCTAACATTGGATTAGACTGGTGGTGACTGATGGCGGCGTTGCGTTGGGTGCCCGGTTGCAGGTTGGGCTGTTACAAGTTTCAATTTGGGGTTAGATTAGTATACATATACCTATAGAGGTGTATATACACTATAACATTCCCACAATCGATATATTCCCAACCGGAGGTTACCAACTCTCTCACCAAGACCTCTGATACTCTAGGGTTAGGCGGTTGGTGGTAGATGTCGGCGGTATTGTGGTGGGTTTTCTGTTGAGGTTGGGCTGTTACAATAGTGGCGGTTTGGGAGGTTCGAGAGTATTATATGTATACCAACAAAGGTGCACATTCCCACCCCCGTCGTTTTATGTTTGTCTTCTTAATACACTGCTTTCCTAACCTTAAACCCTAAACCTAACCCTAACCCTAACCCTAACCCTAACATTCACCCTAACCCTAGCCCTATGTACACCTCTATTGATGTAAATGTAATTACACTCTGTGCCGACACTAAGCATCTCAGCCCTAATCCTAGCCCTAACCCTAACCCTAACCCTAACATTAACCTTAACATTAATAACCTTAGCATTAACCCTAATCCCTAATATTAATTGTAAACCCTAACTCTAGCCCTAACTCTAAACCCTAGCACTAACCTTAACATTATCCCTAAAACCCGAACCCTAACCATTACACGTTAAGATGGATGCACATTCGAGTCTCTAAATTTGCTCATGGAGGGTTGTGGCTCCCTAAAGTTGAGGAGCAATTATGGCTGAACACTTGTCCTGATGGTTCATTCCCAGATGATGATGCCGTGATAAGAGCTGCTGGTTATGATGCCGATAAGGACTTGGTGGTATCTGCGCCTGATTGCAGCCGTTATGATTGCAGGATGGTTAATGATGGACAGAAATGATGCCAACGCTTTTTCTGTGCCTTCCCCAAACGTTTTCCCGTGGCGGCAGCTTCATGGAGAGAACGCAGCTGCTGAATCAAAACCAGTTTTCCTCGTTGGACCGGTGAGCCCACGAGATGAATTGCGCGTCCTTGCCACGGAACTGAACTCAAAAGATATATTGTACATGGGATCATTGGTGGGTGAAAACTGGAGTGCAAAGCATGTTCACAAAGTATTGGAGACAGTGTCTGAATCCACTGTTATTTTGGTTACTGCTGATGAACTTATTCAACCAGGTGTGAAGCAGTTATTGGCTTCCCAGCCCCTTACAGTACACGTAGCAGTAGACCCAACCCTCTTGAAAGGAGATGACCATTTGAGGAAGGATTGCAAGTCTTGTACTAGATATACCGTGATTGCAGGGCAAGATTTGAAGTCTTCTGCGCTTCAGCTGAAGACAATTGTGCAGTTTGCAAGACGACCACACCCAACTAAAGATGAGATAATGCTTGCCATGGGACAAAACTCATTCTTTTTGTGCCTCACATTTCCGGACATGAAGAAGCATACCTCACACATTTCGAAATTAGTGAAGGGATTGGATGCCGTGGAGCTGCGAGTGGACTTGCTTGAAGACCGCTTGGATCCATACAAGGTGTTGGAACAGGTCCAAGTTCTACGATCTGCTATAGATGGCTTGCCAATTGTCTTCACCATTAGGAGTGAAGGACAGTGTGGTCAATGGCCAGATGGTGACATGGACGGGCTCTTTGAGCTTTCTGAATGGGGTCTTCGTGGCGGGGTAGAGTACCTAGATTTGGAATCAAATTGGCCCATTGGCTATCGACGGAGTCTTATCAAGCTAGCTCGATGCAAATATCCTGCGGCTCTCTTAATAGGATCGTACCATGCTGTAGGAGTGAAGACATCCAGGCAGAAGGTGGTGAGGCTCTTCCGGCAATGCCTGCACAATGGATCTGTTGATGCCGTTAAGGTGGTAACAACGGCCTACAACAAACAAGATAACTGGCTCGTCCATGATGTTGCCTCTACCCTTAACATGAAAGTTCCATACATTGGTTTGAGTCTGGGTAGGGAGGGACAATTATCTCGCGTGCTCAATGAAAGGTTCACTCCTGTCACACACACGGACCTTCCCTCTGCCGCCGCACCCGGGCAACTGACTTCTGATGAGATCATGAGCCTGAGAAAGAGGCTAGGATTACTACCACCTCGTAAGTTTTATCTGTTTGGCTTTCCTATATCTCACAGCCCTAGCCCAGATATGCATAACTCTGGGTTTCAGGCAATTGGTCTTCCATACGACTATGGTATTGCTGAATCGTCTAGTGAAGAGCTCATGGCATCTACACTGGCAAGAGAGGACTTCGGTGGTGCCAGTGTAACAGTGCCACACAAGCAGAATGTTTTGAAGTTACTGGATGTGATTGAGCCGGCAGCCAAGGCTATTGGAGCAGTTAACACTATTGTGGTTGACAAGGACCCCGAAAATGGGTCACGCGTGCTAAGGGGCGAGAACACGGACTGGCTTGGAATTGCCCGTCCCATTCTTCGTAAGCTTGCTGAGCATAGCCGGTCAGGAGAAAAGGGTATGGTAGCGCTAGTCATTGGAGGGGGAGGTGCAGCCAGGGCAGCAGTATATGCCATGAAGATGCTTGGCCTAACGGTTGTGGTCTACAACCGTACTTTCTCCAAAGCAAAGGCTCTGGCTGAGTCATTTGGTGTGAGAGCAACCGATTCGCTTGAAAAAGATGCTATGGAACTTGTGGGAGTTCTAGATCGGCCTGATATTGTCGTGTCCACCATCCCAGCAACAGCAGAGTTTACCCTCCCTGACTACATGGTATTTAAAACAGATGCCCTGCTTCAACCCGTGGTGTTTGATGCGGCATATAAGCCAGTAGAGACAGCCCTTCTTAAACAGGCAAGAAATACCAGGTGCCCATTTGTTCAGGGAGCAGAAATGCTGATAGAGCAGGGCGTGGAACAGTTCCAGCTGTGGACAGGGCATGTGGCCCCAAGGGCCAAAATGACATCAACTGTTTATGACAAGGTGGATAAGCTTGCACCTTTTTCTGAGTAGTATCAGGGCCCAGAGTAGCCCATTGTAAGGAACGTTGATACGGGTGGCAGTGTTTCAGATAGTACAGTTCAATTGGGTTAGAGTTATATCTGGTGCTTTGGTTGAAGCAAACCTAATAGCCCTGCACTTTTTACTTGGGGATCAAACCGTGGATGATTATCAGTTTCTCTTTTCTGTTCTTCAAACCTTGGTGCCACATTATTCGTAGCCCCATCTTCATTTGTGTTTATCCATGGCTAAAGCGGTGTCCACTTAGTCTTGGTCTGTCAAGAGAGGGTTCCATTCAAAGGGCCTGCCTTTCCATTTTGGATTGTTTCTTAAACTGTCATTTCCAAGTCCCCATCCCCTTCTTGTTATATCCGTGCAAAAGCAACAGCACGAGAAAGTGATCTGCTGGGCAGGCGCTCCATCACGCTGTAGTTCTACACATAGTGCGTTTCATGTGGGACATATGCTACCATCATATCCCTTAAACTCTTTTGCATCCCTCCCTCTCTTGTTATCCCCATGCACTAACTATTTGAATCTCTCCCATAAAACGCAAAAGGACTTGCACCCTAAACATCACGAAGTACTCATTGAAGGGCATCCATCAACTTTCCACTGCTGCTATCGAGGAATGTAGTGTGGGTAGGTTAGATATGATGAAGACTGAGGAGGCTCGACATCCTCTGACGAGCTCATTTTTTCAGTTCAGCCGCTATAAAAGCCTCCCTTCGTTTTCTTTCACAGTCCTCCTGTTCAATATCAGTTGCACGTTCACATCCTCAGAACCCGCATCCACAGTGGCCATTGTGTTGGAAATTGCCAACTCAGAACAGTGGCGACCTCTGCAATGATGTGCGAGCTGCCGCCTGGTACCTTTGACTCTTCCAGGTGACTGAGGCATGGAAGGAAGCAGCGCTTCAAGATTGCAAAGAAGCACTAAACCTATGAGTAGCAACAAGACTACCCCTCGTGGTAGTGCAATCATGTGTGTACTAAAACCACAGACTAGATGACAGCAACAAAAGGAACGGGAAATCCCAAGAACGTGCCTCCTCTGCCCCTTGAAGAGAAACCCTAATAGTCATAGTCAGTCACATCAACAACCGTAAATGAGCAGTCGCCTCATATTAGAATGAATCACCATAGGAAGAGCCAGAACCAGGTGCTCAGGCAGAACACACAGTTATTACTGAACTCTCTTGGTACATGGTACTTTCTCTACAGCCTGTTCTCTACACGTCTATGTTTTCCTACCCGACATATATTGTTTACGTGTAGCACCAAACCCCAACCATGATTTATCAGCACCCCCTAACGAGCAGTTTATACACTTCTATACCATGTAAACACTGTAAGCAACGACGCACTGAAGCCAATTATAAACAAAAAATACTCAGTTTGCCTTGGATTCTCACAACACCAACCCCATAACCCTAACTCCAGCCCTAACCCCATAACCTTAACTCCATAACCCTAACCCCATAACCCAACTGCACAACCCTAACCCTAACCCTACAACTTGCTCTTATAAGTTACCTCTTTTTATTTTAACTCTTCAAGGATGAGCCTAAGGTCTTCAGAGCAATGCGTTGGGCCCAGATACGCCGGTCTGAGTACTCTCCAAGCCCAATACTCCAACCAATGCATTTGTGGTTTTGAAAGTGGTTTTGAAAGT
>PJEL010004324.1_pt1 | contig 11796 bp, 11 predicted proteins | sample 1853271 | NCBI WGS metagenome assembly PJEL01 (sample SAMN08108733, study PRJNA415343) | Invertebrate metagenome, whole genome shotgun sequencing project. | host: Globobulimina | place: Sweden: Gullmar Fjord | collected 2015-08 | reverse complement strand
TTATCACAAAAACTCGGTTTTTTAAGTGATCTGGATTCTTTGCAGATCGAACCAAAGGTCACTGAAACCGAAAAGGTCATGAATGGTCTGATTCGAGCTTTACGAAAAAACAGATGAATGGCTTTTTCTTCAGCCTTCAGTCTTCAACCTTTAACCTAAATAAAAATGTACTATCCGTTTTTTCTGACATATATCCTGACCGGAGTTATTATCGCCTTGGTGGTTTTTATCTGGGCTCTCAGAAATGGTCAGTTCTCAGATCAACAAAGAGCCCGGTTTCTTGCTATTGAGGATGAAAAGGGCGTGGTCGTTGATCATCATAGTAAAAAAAAATACGAGCTGGTTTTCATATTTTTCCTGGTTCTCGCCGGGATTGGCAGCAGTTTTGCCCTTGTAGCCTATGCTCTTTTATCCGGTTAAAGATAATCGGTGGTCTGCATGCAGACGATATATCCAAAAATGAGGATTCGAGATGAGGTTTTTTGAGCTATTAAATTATCAGCACATGTTTGCTTCAATTCTTGTCGCACTGATTTTTATGGTGCTCTTTGGCGTAGGGCTATCATTTATGCCTTTAGTCAATCCAAAAACTGGAGAAACCGGGGCAAAAGAGTCCCACACATTCAATGATAACATAGAAGAGGGAGAAAGCCCATTTCCTTTGATCATTGCGTTAATAATTATCGGCACTTTTTCGTGGGGATTGTTTTATATTTTGTATTATGGCTTCTCGGAGGTTAAATTATAAAATGAGTGAGCTGAAAATAAAAGAGACGGTGGTGGGTACCTGGATCTGGATAGCCACATGCGTCTGTATTGTTCTGGGTGTTGGAATCTTCACTTTTTATGTGGTTGGTGATAAGGAAAGTCTGTCATGGGACTACAGACCAGTGAAAAGCCTTCCATCTGAATCACCCTATGCGGAGTACCAAAAGGCTCCATTTCCCCAACATATAAGAGGCAAGGGAGGAGAATAGATGAAACAGGTCTTATTTCTGGGAGCCTTTGTGACGATAGCCGTAACGGGTCTTATGTATGGTATCGACTTCTATGATGCAAATATGAAGTGGAGTCGAATGTTCCAGACACCAGCCATACGCCCGCATGAAGAACCAATGCTGATCATGGAGAAAGGGATTGTGCCCATCGATGGTGGAGAAAGAGTACTGAGGGCTAGTTTAAAAAACCACACTCTGGTCCGGCCGGAATACTCGTCCCAGAACTTGGTTGCTAAAGGTAAGGAAGAATATCGAGTTTTCTGTTCTCCTTGTCATGGCAATCATCTTGACGGTATGGGAACAGTAGGGCAAAGCTTCAATCCCCTACCCACCAGTCTGTATAGCCAACCAGTTGTTCAGATGAGCGACAGCGAAATGTTTTCACTGATCAGCGACGGCTCAAAAAGATCTCCCGCTTTGGCCTCCAGTATGACTGCCGAAAGCAGATGGGCTGTTATTAGTTACGTCCGCTCAAAACAGGAGGAAAATAGATAGGTGAGGTCCAAACGCCATCTCTCCTGTAAGCTATGCGGTTTGCCCATTCAGGAAATTGATCACACCAGTCCCGCAAAAAACAGAGCCGAGTTCTGCTGTACCGGCTGCAGCATGGTCTTTTCAATGCTATTGGAATCAGACCAGTTCAACGATGCCGAAGATTACAAACAGACCGAGCTCTATAAGAACTGTGTCGTCGCCGGGGTTATCCCTGACACGAGTGAAAAAAGCCACCAGCGCACTCTAGCCGATTCATCCCCCAAATCTGCGGGGTTCCCGAAATCCACTGAAAACACATCTACGAACACGGAGCATTATCTCTCCTGGTCATTTTCTATCACCAATATGTGGTGTCCTGCCTGTGCATGGGTTGTAGAAAATGCGCTCAGCAAATCTGACGGAGTTGTCAACGCCAGCTGCAATTTTTCTAATGATCGAGGTAAGGTTCTCTACAATCCGGTTAAAACCTCACCGGAAGCGGTCATCAAAACCATTAACAGGCTGGGTTATGGTGCTGTTCCTCTTGAAAAAGCACACAACAGAGAAATCGGGGAGTTCATCCGGCTTTTCATCACTTTGTTGTGTACGATGAACATCATGATGATCAGTTGGGCCATCTATACCGGATTTTTTTTAGAGCTTTCGGCGATTTCTGTGCAGATGATGTCATGGCCGGTACTGATTATGGCAACCATCGTCTTAATATACGGGGGATATCCTATCCATAAAAGAGCTCTGACCGGTATCAAATCCGGCTTGCCCGGTATGGAAACCCTGATTTCGACTGGTTCGATTTCAGCCTATGTGTACAGCCTGTTTCACATGTTTGAAGGCAGCATCCATCTTTACTTTGATGCCTCCTCGATGCTGATATTGCTGATTTTGATCGGCAAAAGGCTCGAACAATCAGCCAAAAGTAAAATTCAATCCGGCCTGGCGGATTTCTTCTCTTTGATTCCCGAAAAAGTAAAGATATGCACTTCACAATTTCCCCGCGGTCGGTACGCTTCCATTAAGCAACTCTCCAAAAAAGACATTTTTCAGGTGGAGTATGGAGAGATACTGGCTGCGGATGGTGTGGTGATCGAAGGGGAGGCGGTGATTGATGAATCCTCTATCACGGGGGAAGCGAAACCGTTGAGTGCTTCGGTTGATGATAAGGTCAGGAGTGGTACGCGGGTTTTGTCAGGCCTCATCCAGGTGCAGGCACTGCAGGTGGGGGATGAGTCGGTTCTTGGCAAAATGATGTCGATCATGGAAAACAGCCTGTCCGGAAAAACCAGGCAGACAGCTCGTTTGGAAGGATGGCTGAAATATTTCGTGCCCTCCATAATAGGGCTGTCGGTCCTGACTTATCTGTATGGCCTGCTGATTGGCTTGTCATCATATGAGGCCTTGAATCGGGGGCTCTCCGTGATGGTTATCTCCTGTCCGTGTGCTTTGGGGATAGCCATTCCTCTTGCTCTGGTGGCGGGAGTCTCCATCGCCGGCAAAGCCGGAATTCTGGTTCGAGACTTTGAGGCTTTTGAAAAAACGGATGGGTTGGACTGCGTTGTTTTCGATAAGACCGGAACGCTGACCACAGGCCGCATGCAACTGCTGGATGTTCAGACCTACAAGAACAGTTCAAAGGAACATATCCTGGGCCTGGCCTCTGCCATGGAAGCAGAATCAAGCCATTTTATCGCTGATACAATAAAAACCTACAGCCGGACACAGGGAATCAAGCCACTGCCTGTTGAAGATATTCACCAGCAATCGAACGGTATTGAGGCGGTTTATAGTGGTCAAAAACTCCGACTTGGCAGCAGGGAATTTACCGGGGTGGAGAGGTTACATTCTAAAGACCTTTCTGAGGCCGACATCCATGGGCCCCAAGTGGTATCAGAAATATTTCTGACAGTGGATGATACCCTTATATCAACAATGATATTTGGTGATTCAATGCGTTTAGGTGTTGACCGCTTGATAGCAGAGCTACGGAAAATGCAATTGTCAGTCTATTTGATTTCAGGGGATTCCCAAAATTCAACTTTGAGTGCTGGCTTGTCAGCAGGTTTCGAGACCGAAGCATGCCGAAGCAGGATGCTTCCCCATGAAAAGGCAGAATTCATCAAGGGCCTTCGTGCGTCCAGTAAAAAGATTGCGATGGTGGGGGATGGGGTTAATGATGCGCCTGCCATGGCGGTGTCCGATATGGCTGTGGCGGTTCATTCAGGATTGAATCCCGGAGAGGGTGTGGCAGCTATCACCCTGATGCAGGAGGATCCCCGCCAGCTGCTCGATTTTATTTTGCTGGCAAAAAGGGTCAACAGAAAAGTGAATCAGAATCTGATATTTGCCTTCATGTATAATTTGATCGGCATACCCATTGCCGCCAGTGGCATGTTGAACCCGATCATAGCAGCCACCGCTATGCTATTCAGCAGCCTTTCCGTGACGATCAACACACTGTTCCTGGTGAAAAAAGAGCTGCCAGATCTGTAGAAAACATGTCAGTCAATCTGAATGATTTGGGGAATTCATCACTTGACACCGAAATGACGATTACTTATCATTTAGCTACTGATGCAGCCTTATAACCTGCACACTAATCTTTGCTCAAGAGCCTATGTTTACTTTCCACACTCTTGAATAGCCATTGTCAAAAATCCCTCACTCTGGCAGTAGGATCGAGTTAATTTTATTTTGAAATAACCATTTCATCGGCCAAATGATATTTAACAGAAGGTACTGAATATGCAGGAATCCCTTCCAGTTGTGCTGGTTACCGGCAGCAGCCGTGGACTTGGCCGTGGCATCGCTTTTCAGCTTGCAGAAGAGGGATACTCCGTTGCCATCAACTATACCAGTAATTCAGATGCGGCTGAAGATACTGTGTCCGAATGCTTGAAGCGGGCTCCGCATGCAGCACAGCAATTCTTTCCGGTCAAGGCAGATATCAGCGATTCCCGAGCTCGCGAAGCCATGATCGGTGGCATCATTTCAGAAATGGGAAGGATTGATGCACTGGTAAACAACGCCGGAATTGCCCCGGCCGCGAGAGATGATATACTGGTTGCCAGTGAATCCTCATTTGAGAGTCTAATCAAAGTAAATCTCCAGGGACCTTATTTCCTGACTCAACGAGTCGCGCGATACTGGACCGAACAGAAACGGACGTCTCTTCTGAAAAGTGGATTCACTATTATATTTGTGACTTCCCTCTCTGCCTATACGTCTTCTGTTATGCGAGGTGAATACTGTATTTCCAAAGCGGGGCTTTCAATGGCCAGCCAGCTGTGGGCAGACCGCCTTGCTGGCGAGGGGATCAATGTACTCGAACTGCGGCCCGGTATCATGCTGACAGATATGACCGGTAGTGTAAAAGAGAAATATGATAAGCTGATCGCCAATGGGCTGGTTCCCCAAAAAAAATGGGGGACGCCGGAAGATATGGGGCTGGCAGTCACCGCCATCCTGAACGGTCATTTCCCTTTTTCAACCGGCGCTGTGATCGATATTGACGGTGGATTCAGGATAAGAAGCCTTTAAGAATTATAGCTATGGGTCGGCTCAAAAATTAATTCACATTCTATTTGCAAAATGTCCAATTCTTTTAGGACTTTTACAAATAGATTATGTGAAGTTATTTTTTAACGATCCTTGAAGGAGACAAGATAATGCTTACGATTGATTATGACATTTCTTTAAAATCACTTCTACCGCAGTTAAATAAGCTGTTTGAATCTGCCGGGCAAAAAATTTCTAGTATCCAGAAGCAGTGGAACCCGGAACAGGGGGCTCCGGTTTTCACGGAGAAAGGAAAATACACTACCAGGGGTTGGACAGAGTGGACTCAGGGCTTCCAGTTTGGATGTGCCATTCTTCAATATGATGCTACTGGAGATGAATCCTTTCTAAGCTATGGTCGCGAAAAAACGATTGACGTGATGGCACCCCACGTCAGTCACACGGGTGTACATGATCATGGATTTAATAACGTCAGCACCTATGGTAATCTTCTCCGTCTAATGAATGAAGGCAAGATTGCAGAGAATGAAGAAGAACGGAATTTTTACGAACTGGCGCTCAAGATTTCTGGTGCCGTGCAGGCGTCCCGCTGGACTCAACTCCCTGGAGAATTGGGGTATATACACTCGTTTAATGGTCCACAGTCGCTTTTCTCGGATACGATTCGTTCGGTACGGGCACTAAGCTGCGCCCATCAATTGGGTCACGCCCTCATGGGGGAACAGGATCTGAAAGTAAACCTGCTGGAACGGGGGTTGCAGCACGCCGAAACAACAGCAAGATACAATGTTTACTTTGGAGAGGGGCGGGACGTCTATGATATCCGAGGGCGAGTGGTACACGAGTCAATTTTTAATGTGAATAACGGCTCATATCGCTGCGCTAGTACTCAGCAGGGTTATTCTCCGTTTACAACCTGGACGCGCGGTCATGCGTGGATATTGGCGGGTTACCCAGAACAACTGGAATTTCTGGAATCGTTGTCTGCAGAAGAGTTTGACCATGTATCGGTGACTTCTCTGAACGGCAAATCGGAAATTTTAGAACGTTTCCAATCTGTATCTGAAGCGACAGCGGATTTTTATATTGAACAAACACCCATAGATGGAATTCCTTACTGGGATACTGGAGCGCCGGGGCTGGTGAACATCAAGGATCATCTTAATCATGCAGCTGATCCTTACAATGCCTATGAGCCGGTTGACAGCTCATCAGCAGCCATTGGTGCGCAGGGACTGATTCGTTTGGGAAATTACCTGAAATCGAAAGGCGATCTGGAGAAAGGCGCCAAATATCTTCAAGCTGGGTTGACTGTTGCACGTCGACTGTTTGAAGATCCATATCTATCCACTGATCCGGAACATCAGGGGCTACTGCTGCATTCCGTTTACCATCGACCGAATAACTGGGACTATATTCCGGAAGGACAGAAGGTCCCCTGCGGTGAATCATGTATGTGGGGGGATTACCACCTGATGGAGTTAGGGTTGTTGCTTTTGAGAATGGCAGAAGATCAAACTTACTATACATTCTTTTCCTAGTATCGGCTCAAAAATTAGTCAAGTGTTTCCTTTTCCGGCGACGTGTTTCTGGTGAAACACTGGACCAACGGGAAACACTTGGTAATTTATTAACGATCACCAGAAATAATTATGGCAGCCTCAATTCTAGAAGATTACGCCAGGCTTTGCATTCATACCATCACAACCAAACCGTGGTCCCTTGAAACGGCGATCGAGAAATATGCCAACGCCGGTGTCAAGGGTATTACTGTCTGGCGGCAGTGGTTGGACGGAAAAGACCCCGGACAGGCGGGTCAAATGATCCGGGATGCCGGGCTGGAAACCGTTTCCTATTGTCGTGGGGGATTTTTCCCGGCGCAGGATGGTCTGGGCAGGCAGGCTGCCATTGATGATAATCTGAAAATCATCGATGAAGCAGCCGCTCTGGGAACAGAATTGATCGTACTGGTTTGTGGGGCAGTCCCCGGTCAGACACTGCCAGAATCCCGGAATCAGATTGGAGACGGTATTTCTGCAATAGTTGATCATGCCAGATCAGCAGGCATCAAACTTGGGATCGAGCCGCTGCATCCCATGTATGCCGATGATCGCTCCGCCATCAACACATTATGTCAGGCGAATGATTTGTGCGATCAAATCCAGGACCCCCATGTTGGGGTTGCGGTGGATGTTTATCATTTGTGGTGGGATCCGGATCTGAAACGGGAAATTGTGCGCAGTGGCAAGGCGGACAGAATCATGGCCTTTCACATTTGCGACTGGTTGACACCCACGGAAGATATTCTGAACGATCGGGGATTGATGGGTGATGGTTGCATTAATATCCGTGAAATTCGAGAATGGGTTGAAGATGCAGGCTTCCGGGGATTTATTGAGGTGGAGATTTTCTCCAATAAATGGTGGCAGAAAGATCAGGACATGTTTCTGGCGGCCATCCAAAAAGCTTACTTGCAATGCTCGTGATGAATTGAGAGATTTAAGCCAACGACACAAAGAGGATAGACATATGAAAGAACATCGTGTTGGAATTATTATGAATGGTGTCACCGGTCGTATGGGAACCAATCAGCATCTGATCCGTTCAATCTGTGCAATTCGAAATGAAGGGGGAATTCAGGTTAGCCCGCAAGAGACAATCATGCCAGATCCCATTCTCGTTGGCAGAAATGAAGGGAAGCTGCGGAAATTAGCAGCTCAGACAGATATTGCAGCATTTTCAACAGACCTGGATCAATGTTTGGCAAATCCGGAATACCAAGTATATTTTGATGCTTCCACCACGAATCTCAGGGCGGAAGGCGTTAGAAAAGCAATTGCGGCCGGTAAGTCGATTTACTGTGAAAAACCGACTGCTGCAGATCTGGAGACAGCGGTTGCTCTTTACAACGAAGCTACAGCAGCCGGCTTGAAAAATGGCGTTGTGCAGGACAAACTCTGGCTGCCGGGGCTGATGAAGCTTAAAGATCTCATCAGTTCAGGGTTTTTTGGAGAGATTCTTTCAGTACGGGGAGAGTTTGGCTACTGGGTTTATGAAGGAGAAAACGAACCACTACAACGGCCATCATGGAACTACCGTAAAAATGAAGGTGGTGGCATGATCATCGATATGTTGTGTCATTGGCGATATATGATTGACAATATTTTTGGCAACATCAAATCGATTTCGAATATCGGAGCCACCCATATTAAAAAGCGTTGGGATGAAAACGGCCAGGAATTCTCGGTGGATACCGACGACTCCGCATACTCAACCATGGAACTGGAAAACGGCATTATTGTCCACATTAACTCTTCATGGTGTGTCAGGCCCCGTCGGGACGACCTTTTGGTCTTGCAGGTGGATGGAACGAAAGGATCGGCTTATGCTGGCCTGCGAAAATGCAGGGTTCAACCCCGGCAAACAACACCGCGGGAAGTCTGGAACCCTGATGAGGACCGGAACAAAAACCTTTTTGAAGACTGGTTGGAAGTTCCGGATACTAAACCCTATGACAATGCGTTTAAAATCCAGTGGGAAATGTTTTTAAGACATGTGGTGTTTGATGAACCATTTCGCTGGAATTTGCTGGAGGGCGCCAAGGGGGTTCAACTGGCGGAAATGGCACTTGAATCCTGGGAAAAAAGGAAGTGGGTGGATATTACACCGCTCGCATAGATGGGATGTGAACATAATGATAATTTTATCTATTCAGAAATTGCTTGAGAGAATCCGCTCTGCCTTTGCTGTCGCTTAACTTCCAAGTGTTTCTCATTTGGGTAAAAGAAACGCGTCGTCGCTCAAGCAACACCAAAGGCAACGCTCTGTTGGTTTAAGAATAAAAGTGGTGAATAGTTACTGAAAACTAAAAGAAAACCATGATTGAAAAGCGTTTCAGACAACTGGGGGTGATCCCTGTGGTAACGATACAGAATGCAGCTGATGCTGATCCATTGGGGGATGCGTTGATTGAAGGCGGACTTCCTTGTGCGGAAATCACTATACGCACGGACGCTGCTTTGGCTGCCATCCAAATTCTTGCTAAAAGATCGGACCTGCTGGTGGGTGCCGGGACGGTTTTGTCTGTTGATAACGCGGCAGCCGCAAAAGACGCCGGAGCAGCATTCCTGGTGTCGCCAGGCTTCAACCCGAAGGTCGTGGGTTGGGCGTTGGAAAACCACATCCCTATTTTTCCGGGTGTGGCAACCGCCACTGAGATTGAAATGGCACTTGATTTTGAATTGAAATATCTGAAGTTTTTCCCGGCTGAGCCGTCCGGAGGTATTAAAACGATCGATGCGCTATCCAAACCATATCATATGGTAAATTTTATTCCAACGGGTGGCGTCAGTCTGAATAATCTGGAACAGTATCTTTCCAAGCCGTATATTCTGGCCTGCGGTGGGAGCTGGATGGTTAAATCGGATTGGATTCAAGAAAAGGATTTTGCAAATGTTTTAGAGGAGACTAAAAAGACAGTTCAACAAATCAAACAGATCAGGCGGGAATCTGGTATTATCTCATAGCAGGGAATAAGGAACACTGCTGTGAGTTATTAACGGTTTCATTCTAACACAACGTTTTTAAGGCATTTATCGTGGGACTGATAATCAAAGAAAAAAGCCAGTGTAAATATGACCTCGTTTCATTGGGGGAGGTGATGCTGCGCTTGGATCCTGGTGATATCCGGATTAAAAATGCAGATACCTTCAAAGTCTGGGAAGGCGGAGGGGAATATAATGTTGCCAGGGGATTGCAGTCCTGCTTTGGGAAACGGACAGCCATTCTGACCTCCCTGGTGGATAATGAAATTGGAAAACTCGTGCAGAACCTGATCCGAAAAGGTGGCGTCGACGATTCATTCATTAATTGGGTGGCGGATGACGGTATCGGTCAGTCTGCCAGAAACGGTCTTTATTTCTGGGAAAAAGGATTTGGGATTCGAGGCGGGGCCGGCCCGTCTGATCGTGGGCATACTGCCGTATCTCAACTGAAGCCGGGCGATATCGACTGGCAATATCTATTTGCTGATCTCGGGGTGCGCTGGTTTCATACAGGAGGAATCTTTGCCGGCCTGTCGGAAAATACATCAGAAGTGGTTACAGAAGCTGTACAAGTCGCCAAAAAATATGGGACGGTTGTCTCATACGACCTGAACTACCGGCCATCCGTCTGGAAAAGACGAGGTGGTAAAGCTGAAGCCGATCAGGTAAACGGTCAAATTTTAAGTGGTGTGGATGTTTTGTTTGGTGTCCAGGATTTAGAACGAGAGCCAGAAGGACTTGAAGCCGAGGTGTTTAAGGATGCCATCTTGAGCATGATTGAAAATCATTCCGGATTGAAGGTCGTAGCATCTACGATGCGCCATGTCAAAAATGCAAACGTTAACGACTGGAGCGGGTTGTTCTGGGCAGACAATAGGTTTTATCAGGGTATAGACCTGGAGAACCTGAATATTTTAGACCGAGTAGGCGGCGGCGACGGGTTTGCTGCGGGATTGATTTATGGGTTTCTGGAAGGCCTGACACCGGAAGAGTCCATTAATTACGCAGTTGCCCATGGCGCATTGACAATGACCACTCCCGGTGATAATTCAATGGCCTCGCTGAATGAGGTAGAACAGTTCATCCATGTCCAAGGTACCGGAATCAGTAGATAACACCCTGGGCCATCCATCGTGAATGCCCCAGTTTAAAAAATAGTTAATTATTCAGTACACGCTCCACCGAGTGGATCATGATTCAAAACACGCATGAATCCATCCTTGGAGCTGTTGGAAAACGTCCTGTTTCCCATCATTTTGAATCATAATCCACTCGGTTCCGGCAAAGTGGTGAATAGTAGCAAAATAGTTTTTTATAAAAACAGGAAATATGCTGCATAAAAACGATCTCCCTGCTGAGGTTCTGAAAGCGATAGAGAAAGGAGTTGTTATTCCGGCTCACCCTCTGGCATTGAATGACCAACGCCAGCTGGATAAGCGACGGCAGAAAGCGTTGACTCGTTACTATCTCGACTCCGGATCGGGCGGCGTGGCGGTGGGTGTTCATACCACACAATTTGAAATCCGTGATGTGGGGCTTTATAAACCCGTATTGGAACTTGCTGCAGAAGCAATAGACGAATGGTCTGATAAGCCCATTATCCGGATTGCCGGGCTGGTTGGACAAACCAGTCAGGCGGTCGCCGAGGCCGATATTGCTCTCTCCCTTGGATACCATGCCGGTCTGTTAAGCCTGGCGGCGTTTAAGGAAGGCAGTGAGAATGAAATTATTGACCATTGTCGTCGTGTTGCCGCAAAAATACCGGTGATCGGATTCTATCTGCAACCGGCAGTGGGCGGCCGGTTATTGTCATTTGATTTCTGGCGACGGTTTGCAGAAATTGAGAATGTGCTTGCCATTAAAATGGCTCCTTTCAACCGATATCAGACCCTGGATGTGATCCGTGGCGTTGTGGCCGCTGGCGCAGAAGATAGAATCACGCTCTATACCGGGAACGATGACCATATTGTCCTGGATCTTTCGATACCGTTTGACATTATGCGGGGTGATGAAAAAGTCAGGATACGGATTAACGGCGGATTGTTGGGACATTGGAGTGTCTGGACCAATAAGGCAATCTCGCTTTTCGACAAAATCAAAAAGGCGACTTTGCAAAACGATATTGCGGCCGATCTGTTAGCCCTGGATTCGATGGTTACAGACTGCAATAGCGCCTTTTTTGATGTGGCTAACGGATTCAAGGGTTGTATTGCCGGGTGCCATGAAGTATTGAGGCGACAGGGGCT
>PJEL010004323.1_pt1 | contig 11797 bp, 11 predicted proteins | sample 1853271 | NCBI WGS metagenome assembly PJEL01 (sample SAMN08108733, study PRJNA415343) | Invertebrate metagenome, whole genome shotgun sequencing project. | host: Globobulimina | place: Sweden: Gullmar Fjord | collected 2015-08 | reverse complement strand
ATCCACTAAAAAATATTAAATTTAGAAAAATGATATCTTATCGTCAGTTTATGTGCAATCGCCAAGAGCGGATAGGACGAAGGAAAATTTCCCAGGCGGTCGGTGCTTTTTCAAATGGCAGCACAGCACTCCAATTTTGTTGTTGTTGCTAAACTAGTTAGTTGTGGTATTGTTTGATCAGATTTTATACTACCTACCTATGTTTGATGCCGTGCTGGTTTCCGGGCTAGATGATGAGGAGGAGAAGAAGGGCTGGCTGGTGAGAGAGGGAGATAAAAATGATACTACGGAGAAATAAAGAGCGACATCATTTAGGTTTGCAGGTACGTGAATCAAGGTAGAAACGAATCAAGAGCTGATGAAAGAAGAACATGACTTTATTCAAAAAAGCATATATTAGCACTCAAGCGATATGAGTTCAAAAGAAGCGCACCTTGGGGCATCGAGGTAAGGTGCAAGTTGCTCTGCGCTCACGGCACCGCCATTCTTCCTATACAAGAGCTGCATGGTTAAAATCATGTATGCTGAAGCTAAAACTAAAACTGCGTGCGCTATAGCCCAAAAATATGGTTTAAAATTGCGTGGGCTAGGTTAGCCAAAATTTCAAAAGTAACCATGCTGTGGATAAAGGGACCTAATAACAGATGCAATGAGCTTTAGCCTATCTTTGTCCCTATCTTTCTGCTGGTCGCCATCACCAAATACATAACTGAAGACAGACTGAGAGGATAGGGGGAAAAATGGTTAGGTGTTATGACATTCACGTCCATCAGCAGCAACAGGTGCTAAATTATCCACGTTGCAAAATACAAGATATGAACAACTGGGCAGCTTTTTCGTGAAAGGAGGAGAATTATGAATTAGAGACGACACCACTGCCACAAACTCGCTCGCTTCAAATTGCATACCAGGTGGTATAAGTTTAGGGTTAAGCACTTCGCAAGGCACTGCCACCCGCAAATCGTTTGCGGTTTGGACAATCATCCAGAACGCTGTTCACGATTAGAGCATAATACCTACCTCTATGAAGCCTTGTGTTTGAGGGTCTGTAGGGCGCTGGTTCAATGGCATAGAGTAATAACCATAATACGGCCTAAGGCAAGGGTCGCGTCAGGCATGGCGCAGTCAGTGCAATGTGACTGTAGTCTGTGTCTGAAATAGAGGGTTTGGTGTTTCATTTAACAACAGTACCTAGCACATGTAGTATATATTCAGAGCAATATTGAAATGTCCAACCCAACACAGTTGAAGCAACGAGAGATTAACAATTCAAAAAAAACTGAGCTGAGTAAGTGTGCTGCTTGGTGCACCAAAATCATCAGCTTGTTAAATCGTCGTCCTGTAACATTGTGATGGAAAAAAGCCTCAGCCTCACGCACCTAACCCTAACTGTAATTCTAACCCTAAATTCCTAAGACGATAACACCTGTAGTAGAAGATGCTGAAAGGGTCTGGCCCAAAGTACACGTTCAAGAAGTTATTCCCACCAAAGGCGGTACCTCTATGTCTGTAACTGCGAGGAGTCAATCAACGAGAGGGCAATATATATAGTTGTTAGTCTAGAAGAACCTAAATGCAGAGCATTCGTGGTGCTAGAGTGGGCGGGTGTCAGGGCATGAAGAAAAGATTATTACGTATTGGAAGTTTATTGCTTGGTTACTACATTACCGATGGTAATTAGATCCGGGGCGCCTGTCATCCTCTTCACTGCTTCTCTGCTACATATGTTCAAATGAGGGGATGATGAATATAATAACTATTCATTCCTCGATGTAGTAGATCAGGCAGGGACCAAGAAAAATTGCCATCTTACTTGCGTTGAGAGAATATAAATTGTCGAGAACACCAAAGCAATGGATGAAATAAGAAATACTCCAAATGTTACACGGACACACCAGAAAGTGGTAGGCCAGGTCTAAGGCAGCGGCGCAATACATACTACCAATTAGCATATCAGAGGCGAACACACAAATCATTACATGTCCAGACCAGAATTATATGATCAAATATTTTTTCTTTTTCATTTTTTTAACTTCAACCACCTTTTCAAATTTTGCCTTTGCCTTTCCAGCAGCGGTTCTGGTTGCCAGTTTAATACGAAAGTCTCTGGGGAAGTTGAACATCAAGCTACCATCTTTCGACACTTCCAAATCACCACCTGATTATTCAATTTACTTCACCAGTCGCTCGGAACATTATTTGCACCAATATTCCACACATGACAAAACAACCCAACCAAAAAACAACAGTCTCAAAGCCCAAATGAACTAGGCCGTTATGTATCACCAGATTGCAGTGGTAGGCAGGACGCATAACATTGCAGCAGAGATTTTAGACACAGGAGAGTTAGAATTGGGATTACCTGCAAGTACAGCAAGTGATTGAAGGCCTGCCTGAGGTAGTCATGTTACATACCGTTGCCTCTCGTGCAGGAATAATTCGATAATTTTAACGAATAAAACCACTACCATTGATAAGAAAGCAACGATTTACACTAATGTGAACCGAACCGAACCGAACCGAACCACAGCAGCTTGAAAAATAAGATTGTGGGAGAGGAAATCAACTACTTTTTGAAATGCTTCTCCCCTAGATCCACAACTTAAACACTTCCCAAGTATAATCTGCAGTGGATTACACTAAACCCCAACGCGCCTAGTAGGTTGACAAAATAGCAACAGGCAAGGCAACACGGAGCCAGCGAAATAACAATTCAACAATCTCTCTTCCATCTGGCTTATGTGAAGATACATAATCAAACCTGTGCAGTGGCAAGATTAACCCCAGCCAGCTCGGCTATATCTTGAGGAAGAGCACGGTACCCGGCCTTCTCTACAGCTGACCTGTACATAGAGCCGAGTTGTATACAACATTGTGACAGTTTAGTAGCATCAAAGGAGGGATTGGTGCACACCAGAGGCTAATGTTGCAATCTTCAGAAAAGACACACTACCCACAATCTCATCGATGACGACCAACACTGGAAACTACTTACAGTATTGAATGGTCTGGTATACTCATGTAGTCTTGCACCACTTCTGTTAGCGACATGGATAGAGCACTAAAAACACTCTTTTCCCAGGAGTTTCGTGAACTCCTTGATGGGAGTGATGGCATCCTCGGTGTCCACGCTAAAGCTGGAATCTTACATCCGAACGAATAGAATGGGTTCAGAGTCCATGCGGTCCTCGATATCGCAAGAGCCATTGCAATGGCTGTTTTAAAGGGCCGTCTCAATTTCATGAATCCTATCTCACTCAGTCTTTAGTACATTCGTTCTGAGGCTCTAATGGCAGTACCGGAGTACGTAATGACGCCGACCACGACCATAACAACGCTAACTTGGGGGCATGACGAACCCATGCATTGGAATAGCTTAAAGCCGAGAGATTTTTTTTTGAGGCTAGTAGCTGGATTTCCTGCAATTCAATGACACAATCGAGTACATACCCAAGACCCAGGTACCATACTTCTACTACTTCAGTTCCTGAGGGTTAGGGTTAGGGTTAGGGTTAGCTTTCCCCCAAACAATGAGTCATAACATCGACGGCGCAAGGAAGAGTGAAAGCGGACTCCAATATCTGAGAGCGACGATGGGGGGAGGGGAAGAGCAATCGCGACCACAAGAAGTGGTGATGAGCCTACCCTATACCTGGTGAGCTTGAGTCTCAGTATTTTCTGTAGGGTCGTACCCCTTGGCTAACAGCCTTTCGAGATAGATATAGAAGTATGAGAAAATTGATTTATATTGAGCCTAATCCGAACTCTAGCCCTAACATTAACCCTAAAGCCCTAATGCTAACCCTAAACCCTAAATCCCTAACACTTAAACCCTAACCCTAACCTTAACCCTAACCCGAAACCCGAAACCCGAAACCCGAAACCTTAAACCCTAATCTGCTGGTGCACGCCATGAAATTATTGTTGTTGTAATTTTTTTCCCCTGCTACTGCTGATGCAGTTATTGGTGTCTTAACGGTTACAGTTAGGGTTTAGGCTACTTCTGTTGCAACTGCTGCTGTCTTAACTTTGTCCGATTCGATAATAGTGTGGATAAAGCGCACCCGGATCTAAATGATTTTTTTGATTTTTTTTTTCCTGCGGTAGTGACATGATAATTCGATTCCACTGCGATACACATGCTTCGTATGCCAAGGCCGCCCTTAATGCAAGAGACCATATATCGTTTAGCTAGAATTTTTGAATTTTTGTAACCCTTTCTTACTATTTTCTTGCTATTTTTTTCAGGTAGACAAGGAACTACGCCCGGAACAATCCCCCAAGATATTTATACTGACTGGAAATGTTCTGACAATGTAAGTTATCTGATATATAGAAGATCTCTTGAGGACCGAGCAGGCTGCTTGGAGTTACAATAGAGTGTGAGAAAATGATAAGCAAAGAGGGTTGTGAAGAGAGAGAGAGAGAGGGGGAACAGTATATCGTTTAGTATATGTTGTTGCATACCGCCGAGTTTAGACACATTTACAATCTGTCCCTCTAATGCGGCGGATGCTTCCACTCAGCCAGTTTAAATCCCGGGAAGCTAAGTGGCTTCGAACTGCAGTAAGTAGTATGTGCGAAGCAACATCATTAGTATGTGATGTCCTGAGAGAGTTTGGTGGTGATATTGATGGCAAAGACTCCAACAAACACTGATCCATCTGACCATGTGGATAGATGTGACCCAATAGAATAGCTGTTTAATTTTTTGTACAAAGTTCTGTCTATATCTATATATCTATACATAAACAGAGCAGGACGTATTATCATCCGACGAAAGAACATAATTTACTCCTATCCCTTTCTTGCCTTAATCAAGCCTCTATCACTGTGTCAAGTACTACAGTACCTCATCTACTTCAGAATATTGCCTCACGTCTGTGTTGTCCCAAATTCAAAGCCTGGATTCAACGAAGTACTGCTACATGCGTGTGTCTACACCACCGCACACAACTACTCTATTTATACCAAACACTTCGTCAGCTGTTGGCTCCAACTCACCACAGTCAACCCCCCCCCGGATGTTACACACGAATGTTACACACGAATGTTACACTTTCGCGGATGTTACACTATCTGCCTGTTCAACTTCCTTTTTATATCGTCGTAGTTAAGCATTAACCCAAGGCGGCCATTTCATGTCCAATCAGGACTTAACTTGCTGATACCACTGCAATTGGCGGATTACCAAGTTCGTAATGCCCAGTCTTTAGCATTGGTTTACTGCCTGGTGGTCGCATTTTCTTCTGGGACGAATTGTTGTGAATCATCACTGCCTCGTTGCTGGATTGTTGACTGATTCGACGCTATTCGGCTCGGATGAGGGTTATTCAGGTGGATGCATGCGTTTATCTCTGTTTAGTAAGTGTATTCATGGAAGAATAGTGAATATTATCTGAAATTGTTGCATGTGAAGCGCTTACGGTAACCATTATTCATTCAGGACACAATATCACCACCATGGAGCACTCTTACGACGGCTCCAATTATGTTTTGTATGTGCGCTTTATGGGGGGTACAGATTTTTGTGTGAAGAGCGGAGGCGTAAGGTATACATCGACACGTTGACTGTTGCTGACCATTTACATATCGTACGTATTTTGATGAATTGGGACTCTGAATGAACGAGGCGGCGCGACTAAATTGTTTTAAGTGCCACAACACTCGCTGGGTGGTATATTTAGCTTCCGTGGTGGCAAACCGCTATTACACTGAGGTTAGTCAGCTTCCTCTGGTAGCTTACTCGTCATCATTGTACATACAGTTCTTCGGACTATTACTGTTGTATCAACAGCAATACTACTCTCTTATCCATGCCACGCGAGTATAAGCCTCGGTGCTGTAAAGACAAAGCTCTTGCGGTGGCCTTATTTGAGGGGCCATGCATACCAGCCCCAAAAAGGAGGAAAAGGCCTGCTACTGTGAAGGGAAAGTCGTCTTACTCTGAAACTACTAATAAAGCAACAGTGGTCATACCAACACGACATCCAAAAGGGCGTGTATTGAAGAAAAAAACTAGAGTTAGTGTCAGACTAAATGAAAATGTTCCCCCGAAATACGTTGCTACTTACCAAATGCACCTAACGACGTATTTCACCGTGTATCCTATCAATGTTGTGTTATTACGTATGTTTCAGAAGATAGAAAGGAGATCGCCCAGAATGCAGCAGCAAGCTCAGAGTCGGTATTTGCTTGAGGGTGATACAGTGGGGTGTAAATCAAGGATAAGCACTGAAAATGGACAGAGGGTCTGCGGTGTTCCCAAGAATAAGACGAAGCGATTGGGAGGGGTTGAAACGGACCAGCTACAACAGCTACACACAACATTGGTGAGAATAATAGCGTTTCACTGTACGTACTGTAGATTGGGCATAAGATTCTTTCAACTCATAGAAAAAAATAGATTATATCTTTATATCAGCCTTCAGCGTTGGCCTGTTCTCCAAGCGGTGTTTACTCTTAGCCTAACACCAGCTGGAGACAGTGGCAGATGGTATTCTGAACTCTAAGCCATTGAGGTGCTCCCCTTAGGAAAACCGATGTTTAGAGGATGTTGCTACTGCCTCAATTGGAACCATAAGCAACCAGCAGCTACTGCCCACTACCTCTCTTTCCTGTATCACTGATGATGTTGACGACTTAGTAGTAGCTGGGACTAAGGAGAACATTCAGGATACGGTAAATGGGGAGCGGGGATCGTTGAAACGAAACTCAAACCAGGAGGCGGCTGATGTCAGACTTGGTAGCAACCCTGAAATTGATCTTATGCTGCATCATACCACTTCTCCACGCAGCACTCGACCGCCAGTTAACAAGGTACGACTCCTTTTATTTTGCGTCAAGCCAAATTCAACATCTTAAAACTGTAAGTATTAGGATGAACGGTTCAGAGTGGAGCAGCAGCGACTTTTAACGAGTCCAGAGAACAAATGTACACCCCTGATTGACAAAACACCACCGGCAGAAGGAAACCATCAAGAGAATGGTGGTGGTTTTATCAAGGATTTAGCAAGTGAGTAGAAGAGACACACGCTCTACCGCCTGAAAGCCAAGCTACGTAATAATATAATATCTCTTTAACTATTGCATGTCTGCAGCAACATCAGCCAATGATTTGTGTACTTCGAGCACCACTGAGGTAGTATTAGATGTCATTCCAATACTATATCTGCATTCGTAGCCTAGCCCGTACCAATCTTTAATCTCTTCCAGGTTGGGAATATTGACTCATTGCCATTAACATGCACCAACACCAATAGCAAGGTGTCATGCCGCCCAATGCCGCGTGACAATATGTGTCTGAACACTTTCTTCTTGCCGGTACGTCCGCTAGCTTTTCTAACGCCACCAGAGTTCAATATGAGGTGGTGTTACACTACTACTTTTCAGTGCGTGTTTGTGTGTTTTGTTTGGCTTTGGCTGTAAATCTGCTGTCATAGGCAAGCCAAGATGCCTTTCCCTTTCTTCTAACTCGTATTTCTTTTTTGAAATGGTATTAAAGAATATTATATCTGCAAATGACTTATACGTAGCGGGAGGGGGTGGGGGGGTAATAATGCGATTGTGTTGTATATTCGTGTGTGTAATCTATTTTGCTTGCTTGTACCTCCTTTTGGGCCACCACAGGCACACGAAAGCGATGACAAAGGCACAAACAGTTATAAAATAAAGCCAGAAGCCAACAGCACAACATCCAACTGCACTATATCACCGTGTACCAACACAGGTCATTGAAACAACTACACCCGCTACACCTTTTGCGGCCTATAACGCATACCCTGAGTCCTTTGGCATCTCTCGAATGTAATATATAATCTTATCTCACGCTTTGGAGATTGGAGACTTACGTGATTGACTAATTTTTGTTGTGCTGATTTGTCTGTGTGTTTGATGAAATAGACACTTAGTTCCTATACCTAACTTTGGAATAGTTAAAGGTGGGTCGTCTGATTTTGCTACCATTATTCCGGAATTTGCAAGGGGTGAAATACGTATGTCGAAAAGGTGAAGCTGCTGCTTGTAACCCAATACTCATCTGATCTGAAATGCAGCAGCACTCCTTTAGCTCGTAATGATATTGACCACCTCTTTTGGTGTCATGACAACTCAGAGGGTGCATTGTCAGCAAATGTTTTGGTGGTGATGACAAAGGAGACGGAATGAAGAATCATGGAGGATATAGCACAGATGATGGTTATGGCCATTGTCGTTTGGAGCCTGTAGATATACGTATTGTATGTTGCATGCATTTGTTTATCTATACTGCTGTAGTTACTACACGCTAGCCTATATAACTAACTAACTGCCCCTCTGTCCAGGTGCCACTTCCAAAAGGTGCTTGATTTGGGGTCAATTATTGGTGTTTGTGTACTTGGACTAGCTCATAGTGATAACACGATACCCCATTGTGTATTCAGACTAGCTCATACCCCGATATTGCGACACCACAAACACCTATTTAGGTTACGTGTTATACATTGCGATGATGATTATATTTCTATATTTCTATATTGTATTGCGTATGTGTGTGTTGTTGCTGCCTCCTGTAGGTTCCTGAGGCAATAATGCCACGTCAGGCACATCGGCACGTTACTCCCATTGTGAAGCTGCTAATTCCCTCCCTGCCTTCACCACTCTTCACGCTTTATTACCAGGTAGCAGCAGTCTGTTGGCTGTGTGTCACAGAGGAGGAATCTCTGGGTGGTTTCTTGATGGAGAGAGACAGGATCAGCAAAATAGTAGTTGCCTTCATGATCGACCGCTGGTTCACACACACTATTGTAGTCATCTAATGCATGGAAAACTGGAAGTGAGAGTAGTATAAAATGCTTATTTGTTTTGCTGTGGTCTGAAGAAGCTGAAGCTGTTACTTATGAGACCATCCCTATTGTACAAGGTGAAGAATAGCATAATTTCTACTTATTCAGCTATTGATGCATGGTATCCACCTCTCCATCGATCCACGAAAAGCCGCGTAACCGCTGCTGGAGGAGGGTTGATAGATGATAATATAGACCAAAAATCTAGCTGTAGCACTGTTGTAGTCGTGGCCGTGGGCCTTGCGTATTGTGAAAGACGAGAAGTGGAAGAGTGTGTTGAGAAGAAGCCAGTTCAGCACAGGTGTGTGTGTTTAGAGGGGTCAGGTCAATTCTTTATTTAGAAGGTCACTCACACATATTGTTGACTTGATTCTTTTTTTTTGGAGACCTTTCATTCGCGTTGCCCGATTGAGAACCTTCAGTCCCTCCAGAGATGGTGACAATGCGCTTACCATTAACAACATGTCCATGGTGAGTAAGTATAGTATTCTTCTGCCTATGCTGAGAGTCTGATCTGACTGTCCATACTAGTTCTTATGCCTACTCGCTCGTAAATTTCTTTCCATTGTAGGTTCATTATGACGTAAACAAACGCTTTAATGAGACAATAATGAATGAAGAGAGACGCGCTGCGACTGTACCATCCACTATACCCGTTAAAGTGTGCTGTGCTGGAAGAACTGGTCCCTATATCCAGGTGGTACTGAACGCTTTGCTGGGTCGGGTCTATAACTTGGTTTGAGTTTGAGCGGCCTTACAATATTTGAATTATTATTTTTATTGTGCGAATCGTAAATAGAAGAGATGACTGACTTTTCTGAATGATGACTTCTCAGCTTTGTGCTTTTTTTTTTGGTTTGGTTTCTGCTGCTTCATCGAACACACTTGTACTGTTCGCCCTATTCACTCACTCACCTAATTCTTCTTCTTTTGTCTTGGATACATTGCGTGTATTTGATGGTAGGTGGTTGTATCATTTGGAGCTTGTATGCGAATAATAACATTGGGCTTTCGTCGTTCCAAGAATTTGAAATCGCGGACCACGGCAAACATTAGCAGGTTTTGCCGCCGTACTCTCAGCTTTCTGCCATTTGATAAGAAGATAGTAGTGGTATTTTAACAATTCCGTATTTCTCGGCAACTAATAAATAATCTGTTTTCATCTCAGGAGCAACGGGGTTGATACGTGTGATGAAAAGCAACCTCAAGTAAAGAACATAAGATTAGGATGATATGCTAAGTAACCTGTATAGGCTTATATCCTCGCCAGCACTTTCCTTTGCCTTATATTATGTGAAAAGATAAGAATGTATGTGCTTGCGTGCTTAGCCTTTTTTTCTACAAACAGAATGAACTCCAAGCATGTATTGTGGGCCCCTCCAAGAAGCTTGGAGGTGAGGTGTCTTCTTCTCTCTTGAGCAGCGTCCCTCCTTTAATATGATGTTTTGGAATTGAGTAGCTTGAACCTCCCCTTAACCCTACCCCCGTACGCCAAACACTAACCCTACTAACCGTAAATTTCATTCCGCTTGATGCATTATGGGCTGCCACAACCAAACTCCTGTGCTGCTTTCTCATGTCAGTGTTAGGGGAATGTCAAGGGTGGATCACATCACTTCAACCATTGCCTCAGAATGCTTTACTGGTCCTAGTCACTAGGTAGAGAGATCGACCGTACTATTATATTTGCCGGCTGCCATGCCTCAGAGCCAGCCAATATAATGTATATTTGCGACTCTCTCTCTCTCAGCACACTGGTTATGATGTGCCCACTGTCTTGACTGAAAAACAGATGATGATCATTGGCCCACTCTACGTTCTTCCCATTGCTGACTCAACGATTGAACCCTGAGCAGTAGCAAGCAATGCCCATTTATGAATGTTCTACAATTCTGAATCTAATCTTGCCTTTATTATCTTCCCGTCAACCTCAGGGAAGGTGAAGACTTGGAACTCTGGCATGTAAGAACATAACAGGAGTCCATGCCTATAATTTTTAAACCACCTCTCTCTTCGCTCAAACTCAACAACGTTTGATAGGTGGGAACGGGGAGTTTGCTCTGCTTGTTTCCTGGTATCAGTGGTCCGACGGTCGGGCTAAGTTGCCTAAAGGTAACTTAGCTGGCTATGATGATAGTGACGTTGTGCAGATATAAATGGAGGGAAGGATAACTGTCACTTAATTCTCTCAGAATGCCATACCAGTCCATATGCACGCTTTTGACGTGTGGTCTGGTTCATTGGATCCATTGGATCCTGATGATGAGGATGATGGGGAGGGCTGCTTAACAAAAGACACAGCAGCAGCATTGTTGTTGCCTGTGGAAAGCATTTCTACTATGGCACTGTTTATGTCGCTAAATTGTAAAGAGCTCAGGTGAAACATTAACTGCTTAGACTATTCTCGGTTTGCATACTAATATTGATCCAATGCAGTAGTCTAAGCTTTATTACTCCCAAATTCAGGTTGCACTATCTCTGCTGTGTACGTTCTAGGTGTGGGAGGCAGAAATTATCTCTCCTGGAAGTCAAGGCACGTCTTTCACCACTCACTTACCCCTGTTTTAGAGGACGGTACATGTTGGATCTATGTTACCATTGAAAGTTAGATTTCTCGACAAGACGACAATCCTTCTCCCTTTCCTGAAATCTGTGTCCACTGCTTGCCTCTGTAGCCAAACATTGATGGTGCCAACGTGGGAGAAGGCTGTATGAGCGACCCTACAATCCGTGGCAATCTTGAGTCGGTACTTTTGGCTGATCCCAAAGATGGCAGCATGCTACTGTGGTTGCAGGTACGTAGTATCGGTAGTACAGGCAATAGATCTTGCTGCTACTCCCCTACTACAATTCTGCCTGTAGTACATGGCCGTAGGGTTTGCGTTAGAACCTGATTTAGGCATGCCCATAGTATTCTAACTATTGTATTTGTGTTCTCTCAACACTTCAGAAATTTAAACAGGGGGAGGTTACAG
>PJEL010004322.1_pt1 | contig 11798 bp, 9 predicted proteins | sample 1853271 | NCBI WGS metagenome assembly PJEL01 (sample SAMN08108733, study PRJNA415343) | Invertebrate metagenome, whole genome shotgun sequencing project. | host: Globobulimina | place: Sweden: Gullmar Fjord | collected 2015-08 | reverse complement strand
CACGTAAAGCCTACGACACTATGATGACATTAGCTGAAGAAACAGGTACCGGGGCGATAATTGATTTAGGTAGTGGTTGGGGGAGCTTTGTTATACGTATGGCTAAAAGGTGCCCACAAAGACAAATAGTCGGTTATGAATTGTCTTTACTGCCTTGGCTTATATCGACATTACTTAAAAAGGCATTGAATTTAAAAAACCTAACATTGCATCGACGAAATTTTTATAATGAAAAATTGCCGGATGCATCGGTGCTAGTTTGTTATTTATTTCCAGAGGCAATGGATAAACTCAAGAATAAATTATCATTAGAACAGCCCCGCGTTAGCTTTCTAATAAGCAATAATTTTGCTCTGCCATCATCGCAAGCCTACAAAGTGATACAGCTAGATGATTTTTACAAATCACCCGTTTATCTATACAAAATTTGCCAAGGAAAAAACTGATTTTCGATTTAGCATGGGAGTATTTAAAGGGCTTTACTAATAATTAAAGGGGCTTTGTGCTTTGTTGACATTAGCAATATAATTTTTACCATATGTTTTATAATGAATCCTCAGATTTATAGGAAATGATTCAAGTTCTATAAATCAAGGGTTTAAAATATAGGATGTTTAGACTAAGTTCTTAAGTAGATAGAAAATACTGAGACTTAAATCAAAAAAGGAATTGGATATATTATGGGTAAAAGAGGAATCATAGTTTCGCCACCATTTGAGGTTTACCCTAATGGAGCAATTAATGTTGGCGGTTCAATAAATAGTATTGAACTAAGAAAATATCTTATGTATTGGGATGAGATTGACTATCCTGATAATAATTTTATATCAATTGGATTGAATCCTGATATGACTTTTCTTCAAGAATGTGGAGTATTGAGTAGGACATTTGTTAGATTTCAAGGACCCATAAGTTCTCATAATGGTGAAAGTTTTTTTAGAGCACAGCAGGAAGCTTATGATCAGAATGAGAAAAACAATCCTGGTGCTTGGTCCTTAGGTCAAATAAGCGAATCACCAATTCATTCAAATGGAAATGTATTGCCATCAGTTGAATTTAACTTATTTAATATGCTGCCTGTACCTAATGAAGACGTTCCATTGAATGATATTCTTGAATTTAAAGAAAAGCGTTGTGATGAACTAGTTGCTTTACGCATTTATTTAGATGAGGTCTATCAATCGATTATCAAGTCAGGTGATATCCCAAGAGCAATGAATTCAGAAATAGCAAGATTAGAAGCTTCTTTAAAAGCTCTAAATATTTGTTTATCTGAAAGCAGCATCAGAAAGACTATTACATCACTTCGTTCATATGTCGCATGTGAATTCGGTTCTGCTTTAGGGGCTGGACTTGGTGGCGCTGGAGTTTCTACAGTTGTCCAAATGTCACCAATTCTTTTAGGTACGGCATGTGCTGGTTTAGCATTAGGAGTTAAACCAATGTTATCTCCCAAGCAAGAGGTCAAGCAAACTCCGTTCACATATTTAAAGTCACAACGTGTTGAGTTCGGTGATTAACAAGTATCTGCATTTTATCTTGGGTCACATCGCTGGGTGTTATCAATACAAAATATAATCTTAATCTACTATTTCATATAAATGGCTATTGTCGTCTTTGTAGCATCATTGGTCATAGCTCTTAACTCTAATACCCACCTCCCTATCAATCGTGCTAATTAGCCCTACAATGAGTTCTTATTACAGTAAGTGGCTTTTTCAAAGTCACTGATATTCATTGCTATATTTGGAACGCTGGGAAACAGCGCCGTGAGCTTTGTCACGATTAAACGAGAAAGTTGTGCTTTTTGCTCCACCGTTCGACCCTGCATAATGTGTGAAAATACATGGATAAAACTCTCCTTCTTATTACCCACGATATAAGTAGTAAAAGGGTTTATGCGTACTTTAATATCATTTTCAACAAATAGGCCGGTGGAATAAGCAGTTAGGTGTACTTGCTCAGCAATGGTTTGCTCGTTGTGAATTTGTAAAATATCTGCTGAGCAATCTAAAACAAAATGTGGCATCTAGGTTTACCTTTTTGATAATAATGAAAAGAGTTATAAGTAAAATTTACTTTCAGACATAAAAAAGCCTTACCAAAGGTAAGGCTGAAATGCTCGCTGTATTGGCTTGTATATCAAGCTTCTTTTTAGTTATTTCTTCGTTTTTATTATTATTATCTTTGCGCGGGGTATTTTATAGCAAAGCGAAATTTTGCTTGCAACAACTTTAATAGAGCTAAAACTCGACGATTTTCTTCGTACTAAACGGTTGTTTGACGTTAGGCTATGTAACAGCTTGTTACGCGGCGAGGTGTCTTTTATTTATACAGTGAAATAAAATTTTATTATTTCTGCTTAACAGAATTGATTTGTGTCATAGATCATAAATAATGCTAATGCTAGAATACGCGCCATCAAAGTTAAGAGGAAACTTGAGTGACTGAATTAAAAAATGATAATTACCTACGTGCGTTGCTACGCCAACCTGTAGATTACACTCCAGTATGGATGATGAGACAAGCAGGGCGTTATTTACCAGAATATCGCGAAGTACGTAAAGATGCTGGCGATTTTATGTCAGTTTGCCGTAACGCTGAACTTGCATGTGAAGTAACAATTCAGCCACTTCGTCGTTTTCCTTTAGACGCAGCTATTCTATTTAGTGATATTTTAACCATTCCAGATGCTATGGGCTTAGGTCTTTATTTTGAAACAGGTGAAGGTCCTAAATTTGAACGTCCTATTACATGTAAAGCCGACGTTGATAAAATTGGCATTCCTGATCCAGAAGGTGAATTACAATACGTAATGAACGCTGTTCGTACTATCAAGAAAGAACTAAATGGCAGTGTGCCGTTAATTGGTTTCTCTGGTAGCCCGTGGACACTTGCTACTTATATGATCGAAGGTGGCAGTTCTAAAGGTTTTACTAAAATCAAAAAAATGATGTTTGCTGAACCGCAAACGCTTCATTTATTGCTTGATAAGTTAGCTGACTCAGTAATTTTATACTTGAATGCGCAAATTGCTGCGGGTGCTCAATCAGTAATGGTATTCGATACATGGGGCGGCGTATTGTCACCACGTGATTACAAAGAATTCTCATTGCAATATATGCATAAAATTGTTGATGGCTTAACGCGTCATAATGACGGTCGTAAAGTACCGGTAACACTATTTACTAAAAATGGTGGCATGTGGTTAGAAGATATCGCGGCAACAGGTTGTGACGCGGTTGGTCTTGATTGGACTATCGATATTGAAAACGCGAAAGCACGCATTGGTGACAAAGTTGCGCTTCAAGGCAACATGGACCCTTCAATGTTATACGCTCCATTGCCACGTATTGAGCAAGAAGTATCAAAAATTCTTGCTGGTTTTGGCGAAGGCGGTACCGGCCATGTATTTAACTTAGGCCATGGTATTCACCCTGATGTGGATCCAGAGCACGCAGGTCACTTTATTGAGTCTGTACATCGTTTGTCTAAGCCTTACCATAAGTAAGCCTTGTCAGCAGACACAGTAAAATATTGAAATTGAAAAGCCAGCGTTATTGTAAAAATAGCGCTGGCTTTTTTTGTGCTTGTAGCTTGCTCTATTCCTAAAACTTACTGCCCTGAACTTTCACTAAACACCATGACAATGTTTAATTTCTGCAATGAGCGCTTCAGCTAATAGAGATTGGGCATTGTTTTTTGACGAGATCAGCATCACCGGAATTTGATAGGAGTACTTATCTGGGCGAATAGCTTTGAATAAGCCTTTGTCGACCCAATAATTCGCATAATGTTCGGGTAAATAGCCGATAAATTCTCCAGACAATATCAGGTGAGCGATACCTTCATCGTGGTACGCGGTTGCGCTGTTTTGATAATTCAAGCCGTCATTTCTCACTTCTTTGTCACGCATATAGTTACTGATGATCACTTCAGCCGACTCCAGTAATTTATTCACTTCTGTCGGATTGCAGCTGAATAACTCATGCCCTTTGGCGCAATATAAAAAGTTCGTTTCATTGTGTAAGGGGTAATAGTCTAAGCCGCGCAGATGATGACGACTAACACCTAGGCCAACTAATGAGCGACCACTAGCCACGGATGTTTCTACTTCACGTGCTTCACAAACATTAATATCGAATTGAATGTTTTCTCCTTTGGCCTTTAATGCTGAAATAACACGCGCAACCCCACAACGAGGATCACTGACGAAAGTATCAATGGTGGCAATAGTTACTCGGCCGGAAAGTTCGTGTTTTGAACTAGCAACAGTACTAGCAAAAGCTTCACATTGTTGTAGTAACTCTAATGATGCTTGGTAAGTTACTCGCCCAGTTTCGGTTAACTCAAAACCACTTCTGCCACGTTTACATAACTTAATGCCTAAGCGCACTTCTAAGTCTGATAAGTGGGAACTTATGGTAGATCGACCTATATTTAAACGGGACTCTGCCGCGGATAAACCGCCACATTCAACAATAGCGACGAATATTCTCAGTAAACGTAAATCTACGTCATGTACCTGCATTTTTTAACCTAACCTTAATGTTTGGTAAAGCCGGAATGAATAACGATTATTATGTATTTATAAAACTATTAGAGCAAGCTAAAATAATGGCATAAATAGCACTTTGCTACACAAAGCATATAAATAATTAGGAGCATTAAGATGACATTTAAATACGGTGTTGATCGCCTAAACCTTGATATTGTAAATGGTATTGCTGATGGCAGTATCAAAGCTGAACTTTGCCAAGAAGCTATAGATAAAATCAATACAAGCCGCCAAAGAGTCGAGAAAATGGCCGCTTCAGATAAAGCGGTATATGGTATCAACACGGGTTTTGGCCCGTTATGTGATACACAAATTTCACCTGAAGATACTAATTTATTACAAAAGAACTTGCTTATCACCCATGCAGTTGGTGTTGGTGAGCCAATTGCTAAAGCAATTTCTAAGTTAATGTTAATCACCAAAGTGCATGCGTTAAGCCAAGGCTTCTCTGGTATTCGCCTTGACGTTGTAGAGCGCATGTTAGCGTTTATCAAACTTGATTTGATCCCCGTAGTACCAGAGCAAGGCTCAGTAGGTGCATCGGGTGATTTAGCGCCACTTTCACACTTATTTTTGCCACTGCTAGGTGAAGGTGAATTTTGGCAAAGTAAAGAGGGGCAAGCTGACAAAGTAGTCGCTGCTGCACCGCTACTTCGTGAGCATGGTCTAGACGTTATGGACCTACAAGCAAAAGAAGGGTTGGCGTTAATTAACGGCACCCAATTTATATTATCTCATGGCATCACCGCGTTAACTAAAATGCGTTACTTATTAGACCTAGCAGATATGACGGGTGCAATGAGTATTGAAGGCATGCAAGGCAGCGAATCTCCATTTAGAGAAGAGCTACATCAAACACGTGCCTTTAAAGGTAACCTTGTTGTTGCGACGCGCATGAGAGAGTTCTTTAAAGGCTCACAAAACATGGCTGATCATGAAGAATGTGATCGTGTGCAAGACCCTTATTCATTACGCTGTATTCCACAAGTGCATGGCGCATCACGTAATGCCTATTATCACTTAGAAGAGTTAGTTGAAATTGAAATGAACTCTGTCACTGATAACCCTATTGTTATCAGTAGCGAAGAAGCGATTTCAGGTGGTAGTTTCCACGGCCAACCTCTTGCCATGGTGCTTGATTATGCTTCAATTGCCGCATCAGAATTGGGCAACATTTCAGACAGACGTTGTTACCTCTTATTAGAAGGTATTCACGGTTTACCAAGATTATTGACCTCTGCTGGTGGCTTAAACTCCGGCATGATGATCCCGCAATATGCAACAGCTGCACTGGTAACAGAAAATAAATCGCTTTGTTTTCCACCATCGGCTGACAGCGTACCTACCTCTATGGGTCAAGAAGATCATGTATCTATGGGGAGTATTTCTAGCAGACAATTAAATCAAATCTTAGGTAATTTAGAGAAAATATTGGCTATCGAATTAATGTATGCGGCACAAGCGATTGAATTTAGACGCCCCAATAAATGCTCTGACATTATTGAGTTCAACCACCAAGTGATCAGAGAAAAAGTGGCTAAGCTTGAAGAAGACAGACTGTTAAAGCCTGATATTGATGCGATGATCAAATTAGTTAAATCACAAGCGTTTAACGTAAGCACTACCACAGACGTCAAATAAGGGAGCCTTTACCATGGAAACATCGATGAATTTTCAAGAACAAGCGCTTTTTAAAGAGAGCATAAAGCAAGGTATCCCAAGTGACTTGCCACAAGCAAAACCTTACCCAGCTGATGCCAACCGTGCGCCAAAACGTAAAGACATTCTTAGCGTAGATGAAAAACAGTTAGCGGTAAGAAATGCCTTACGTTACTTTCCAAAAGAATGGCACCAAGAATTAGCGAGTGAATTTGCACAAGAGCTTAAAGATTTTGGCCGCATTTACATGTACCGCTTTAAACCAAACTATCACATGAAAGCCCGCTCAATCGCTGACTACCCAGCAAAATGTCAGCAAGCTGCGGCGATTATGTTAATGGTCGAAAATAACTTAGATCCTGCCGTTGCACAGCACCCTGAAGAGTTAATCACTTATGGCGGCAATGGCGCAGTTTTCCAAAACTGGGCGCAATACTTACTAGCGATGAAGTATTTAAGTGAGATGGAAAGTGACCAAACGTTACACCTTTATTCTGGTCACCCGATGGGTTTATTCCCGTCATCAGTAGATGCTCCTCGTGTGGTTGTTACTAACGGTATGATGATCCCTAACTACTCTCAACCAGATGACTGGGAGAAATTTAATGCCTTAGGTGTAACTCAGTACGGCCAGATGACTGCCGGTTCTTTCATGTACATTGGCCCACAAGGCATAGTACATGGCACTACTATTACGGTAATGAATGCCTTTCGTAAAGTTTTGAGTAAGGGTGAAAACCCACAAGGTAAGATCTTCCTTACCGCGGGTTTAGGCGGCATGAGTGGCGCACAACCTAAAGCAGGTAACATTGCTAACTGCGTAACGGTTTGTGCTGAAGTTAACGCTAATGCGGCAACTAAGCGTCACCAGCAAGGTTGGGTTGATGAGTTAATTGATAACATGGATGAGCTAGTTGCCCGTGTTAAATCAGCGCAAGCGAATGAAGAAGTGGTATCAATTGCTTACATTGGCAATATTGTTGATGTTTGGGAAAGCTTTTATGAACAAGAAATTTATATTCATTTAGGCTCCGACCAAACCTCACTGCACAACCCTTGGTCGGGCGGTTATTACCCAGTAGATATTAGCTACGAGGAATCAAACCGCTTGATCCGTGAAGAGCCGGAAGTGTTCAAAGTTAAAGTACAAGAAACACTTAGGCGTCATGCTGATGCAGTCAATAAACACACGGCACGCGGTACTTATTTCTTCGATTACGGCAATGCGTTTTTACTAGAGGCATCTCGCGCAGGTGGTGATGTTATGGCTGAAAACGGTATTGATTTTAAGTACCCATCTTACGTGCAAGATATCTTAGGCCCGATGTGCTTTGATTATGGTTTTGGACCATTTCGTTGGGTATGTGCGTCAGGCAAGCCTGAAGATTTAGATAAAACAGATGCGATCGCTGCCCGTGTTTTGAAAAAAATTATGGCTGATTCGCCAGAAGAAATTCAGCAGCAGATGCAAGACAATATTACTTGGATAGAGGATGCGAAGCAAAATAAGCTAGTGGTTGGCTCGCAAGCGCGTATTCTTTATGCTGATGCCCAAGGCCGTATGGAAATTGCTAAAGCTTTCAATGACGCAATTAATAGTGGAGAGGTTGGTCCGGTAGTACTTGGCCGTGATCATCACGATGTTAGTGGCACAGATTCTCCATTTCGCGAAACATCCAATATTTATGATGGCAGTCGTTTTACTGCTGATATGGCGATTCACAATGTTATTGGTGATAGCTTCCGTGGCGCAACTTGGGTTTCTATCCATAATGGCGGCGGCGTAGGTTGGGGTGAAGTTGTTAACGGCGGTTTTGGTATGTTACTTGATGGTTCAGATGCTGCAGAGCGTCGCTTAAAATCAATGTTATTGTTTGATGTTAATAATGGTATTGCTCGTCGTAGCTGGGCGCGTAATGAGGAAGCCAACTTTGCTATCAAACGTGAAATGGCCCGCACGCCTAAGCTTAAAGTGACTTTAGCTAACTTGGTTGAAGATGATATCTTAAATAACTTATCGCTTTAATAGTGACTAGCGCGAGCTAGTCTCTTATTTTTTTGAGCAAATAAAAAGCCTTAACGTAACTGTTAAGGCTTTTTTTATCGCTATTTTTCTTGTCGATTTTCTACTAATTTTGCCATTTCGTCGGTATGTAAAAGTTTTATCGATAAGGGACGGATAATGCATTCAGCGATAATTGCAGCATATAAAAATATCAACGCATTTACTGCAAACGCTGCATATAGCTCGGCATCAGAGTTAATATTGCCAATATTGCTATATATTGATATTAAACCGATTAAGCCCCCAATAAGTGCACCCCCATAAATAAACCAGATTTGTTTAGATAATATATGCGCTAAATATCGGGTTGTTGGAGACGCTGAAATATCTGAAGCAAAAATATACTTCAATCCTAAAATTGATTTAATTAGTCCGACACTACCAAAAGAGATTACTGTTGCTGCGCAGGTAAATAGTGATAAAAATATTGCAGTATGAATGTCGGCGAACATAGTAATTCCACCGGCTAATGCGAATAAAAGAAACAAAGCGCCAAAGACTATTAGGACTGCGATTATATTTTGCATAAGTATTTTCCTTTTCCATTGAACATCAAGTGTGGTGGAAACAGGAAATAAGTCTTTTGGAGAGAGGTTAAGTGCTGCTGAAAGCGACAATTGTGTTTCTGCTGAGCTGGTGCCGTCTTTTTCAACTCGTTGAATAGTTCGAAGACTTAAACCAGCCGCCTTTGCTAAAACGTCTTGCGACCAACCGTTATTTTTTCGGTAATACTTAACTTTGTCCGGTGACAGATTACTAGACAAAATATCCACTGTAGGCTCCAAATTGCTTACTCCAAAATCATATTACTGTTTCGCCAGCAACGATGCGTGAAAAAAACATTAATAGAAACAAAAAGCTTACGTCAAACTAACGACAGTGATGTGACAGCCGATATATTCTCTGGGCTATAGAAGAACCGCTATTTTAACCACTAGCTGACAATGACTTGTGTTATAAATTAGCTTAACCGCAAAATGATAAAAAAGCTCACAAAAAGGTGAGCAAATTCTTTGTTGTTCTTAGGTAGTTAGCTGGCTTTAGTTATGTGTGACTTTCTGAACTTTAAAATAAAGCCATGCTTGTGTTTATCGGGGCTAGAACTTTAAATGACTGCCTAAGCGATATTTTTCACCCGGCGAAGTTAATACGGCGAAACTAACCACACCTTGGCTTGACCATGTTCTACGTTTTACCTGTAAGCAAGCATTGGGTTGGTCGATAGCAAGCGCATCACAAGTGTCGGTACTTGCTAAAATGGCGGTTACTTCATGGGTTGCTTCAGTAAGTGGTGCAACTAATGAAAGGTATTCATGGGGGGTAATTTGGGTGAATTTTTGTTGGTCATACTCGGGTATTAACCTAGCATTAACATAGCGTTGTTCTAACTGAATAGGTTCGCCATTTTCAAGGTGTAAAACTTCAGAATAAAAGGCCCTTGTTTGGTAGGGAATATTGAGTAAGATAGCAATTTCATCATCAACTAATACTTCTTTAAGCTCTAGTTGCAACGCATTGTGACGGTGGCCGCGCTCTGAAATTTCATCAGCAATGTTACGAATTTCAAGCAGTGAAGATTGTGTTTTAAAGGTGGCAACAAAAGTACCTGCACCTTGAGAGCGCACTAAAACTCCTTGCTCAGTTAGCTCTTGTAGTGCACGACGTGCTGTCATTCTGCTAACATTAAATGAGGCGGAGAGTTCGTTTTCAGACGGCACTTTTGAATGCTGAGGCCATTCTCCAGATTCGATATTTTCACAAATATGTTGTTTAATTTGGCTAAATTTAGGTAACGCCATGGGCTTGTTTCTTTGAGTATTTTGTATATACAATTAACCTTATTGTACTCATTTTAGTTGTATATACAAGCTTGCTTGTTAAATTCTTATCGGGTAAAGTTGCGCCTCAACATTTCCTTTGAGTTGATAGAGTATAGTTGCTCTACAGCCAGAGCCTTTTCCTTTGTTTTATCGCTGAATTTAGTTGGAGAAAATAATGAGTAATAATCCTTCAAACTGGCAAACCGTCTGGGTTAATTGTCATCTCGCTACCATGACTGACGGCGCAAATAGCTATGGCGCTATCGAAAATGGTGCCTTAGCAATTGCTAACGGAAAAATTGCTTGGCTTGGTAAAGAAGAAAATTTGCCAACTTTTGATGAAACCAAGGTACATGTTATTAATGGCAAAGGCGGTTGGTTAACCCCAGGTTTAATTGATTGTCATACCCACCTTGTTTATGGTGGAAATCGTGCCAATGAATTTGAAATGCGTTTAGAAGGTGCTAGTTACGAAGATATTGCCAATGCTGGCGGCGGTATTGTTTCTACTGTAGCGGCAACGCGCAAGGCGAGTGAAACCGAGCTATTTGACTCAGCATTACCACGATTAAAAGCGCTGCATCAACAAGGTGTCACCACGGTAGAAATAAAGTCGGGCTATGGCTTAGACACCGCGACAGAAATTAAAATGCTTAATGTTGCAGGTAAACTTTCAAGAGCTTTACCTGTATCTGTTCAACGAACATTTTTGGGCGCTCATGCTTTACCCGTTGAATATAAAGATCAACCTGATGCTTATGTTGACCTTGTTTGCAATGAAATGATCCCTGAAATAGCAAAAGAAAACCTAGCGGATGCTGTCGACGTTTTTTGTGAAGGCATAGGCTTTAGCCTAGCGCAAACAGAGCGTGTGTTTGCTGCTGCTAAAGCGCATGCTCTGCCAGTAAAAATTCATGCCGAACAATTATCAAACCTAGGCGGTACTGAGCTTGCTACTTCTTACAACGCTTTGTCAGCAGACCATATTGAATTTTTAGATGAAGCTGGTATTAAAGCAATGGCTGAGGTTGGAACAACGGCGGTATTATTGCCTGGCGCTTTTTATTTTTTAAGAGAAACCCAATTGCCGCCAATCCAATTATTAAGAAAGCATAAAGTAAATATGGCAATAGCAACCGATGCAAACCCTGGCTCGTCACCTATTTGTTCATTGCCATTAATGCTTAATATGGCTTGTACACTTTTTAGGTTAACCCCTTGTGAAGCGTTAGCTGGCGTAACTTGTTATGGTGCAAATGCGCTTGGGCTGTCGGCTTCCAAAGGTCAATTGGTTCAAGGTTATGATGCTGACATTGCACTTTGGCATATTTCACAGCCGGCAGAACTTAGTTATCAATTTGGTGTGAATACATTAGTGACGTTAATGAAAAATGGTGAAGTTGTCATTGATCATGCTTAATGTCTTTTATTTTAAGGCTATATGGGTAATTAAGGCTCTTAAATAGAGGCATTAAATAAAGGCATTAAAGTAAAATTACTGACGTAAAACTGTTAAACGAAAGAACTTAAGTTAGCGCGTTAAAACCAATAAAAATTAAACCTTGTAGCTATTATACCGCTGTACAAAAGTGCAGGTATTGAGTAGTCTAAAGCTATGATTGCAGAGTAAGTTTTAAGTGCAAGGTTTTAATATGAAATATTGTTGTCGCTACCTTTTAAATCATCGACTGCGTTA
>PJEL010004321.1_pt1 | contig 11799 bp, 6 predicted proteins | sample 1853271 | NCBI WGS metagenome assembly PJEL01 (sample SAMN08108733, study PRJNA415343) | Invertebrate metagenome, whole genome shotgun sequencing project. | host: Globobulimina | place: Sweden: Gullmar Fjord | collected 2015-08 | reverse complement strand
TCATTTCTCATGTTTCATGCTGCTGCGTGCAATCTCAGAAAGATCACCATGAAATGGCATGGCTTGTATGGCAGAAAATTTGGGAATAGTGAAGCAGCACCGTGCCCCCCACTAGGACACAAAGCCCGCACAAGGTGAGGCTTTGAGAAGGAAAGGAGGCATTTTAACGTGCCAATAATGTTTTAGAACAACCAATTGCAGGTACAGCTGGCGGATTGATGGAGGTGCCATTCAAGCAGCTAGGACCGATCGACTTAAGGCTAATAAAGGTATGCAATGAGTCTTGGGTTTGTGTAAAGAAAGCTCAACAACTCTGATCCATACATCCAAAATCTGAAGGCAGGGCTCGAAAAAACAATAGGAGAAGAAAGTGAAGCGTGTTGAGGGAGGGGACTTCTTATCGCGTGCTTATCTCTAGACGTCACGTCTCACCTGCTGCCGTCGTCTACATAATGACTTGTTGTTGGGGTAGAAAGTAACGTCCAGTAGGTTATGAGCTCGTGAGATTTCCATTCTTGCAGGTTATGGAGTTATGGAAAACTATTCCATTTCTAATGCGCACGTCGGCGTAGAGTATTTGATTTGAAAGTAGTCTCTCTCTGTAAAATCCAATAGTAGTGGATTATTGATTCAAATTAACTGCAGCAGGACAAAATACCTGTGTGGACCACCTTGTGTGCGGTTGAGGTTGACAGTAGAGGGAGAGAAATCTAACTAAATCTTATCTGTTTAGCTGTATTACTGCTACAGTAAATGCTCAATAACCATTGTTCAATTGTGCATCCAAATGGAAGAAGGAAAAATACAGAAATGATGATTACAATCTTTCTCAGAAGAAAACCAGCTAAGATTGAGGATCACAGTGATAAAACTGCCTAAAAATAAGGATCTTCGGTAGACGGTGACAAGAGCTGATGAGGTGAAGTACAGCCTAGTTCATCAACTACAGCCATCATGCGTTCCAGAGGATCGGCAAATTCTGCAACATTTTGCACAGGATAGCAATCTCCCAACATAACTCGCATCTCACGGATTGTATCGGAGACCCTTCGCCTCACAGGGTTCATCAGAGTGGATTCTGTTGCATTGTTTTGAAGCCAAAGAGAAAGTATCTCCTTTGAAAGCGTGAGGTTGGATAATACAGTTTCATAAGCTTCTCTGAGAGCCTCCATAACCCTTACAGGCTCAGCAAACGGCTGCTGCAGCAGTGGAGAGCTTTGGGAGAGGTTATCATCTCCCTCAGGGGAAATGGCCGCGTGATCTTGAAATGCCTTGGCTTTCACCAAAAATGAACTGATTGGTTTAGTTGATGCCTCCACTGCGGCTTCTACAAATCTATTACATGACTCCCTCAATGTCACTTCCATGTCACGCCTCATATCCATCTCTACCTCATAAACATGTGGTAGCCCTTGGCTGACGTTATTAAGCCTACCTCCAAAGAGCCTTCGTATAGCACTGCGGGTTGTATCAAAGCTCAAACGACGATCATTCTGAAGAAAATGGATATGAAAAGGTACAAGCTGCTCTTGGAGGGTTAGGAGATGCTTGATGAGAAATAGTTGCCTGTGGAGGTAAGAAGCTGGGCCATCACTTGGTAATCTTTCACTGCTATCACTGTTGGTTAGACGGGGGATACTTGGGGCAGCAGCCACCAGGGATGCGGTACAAGCAGCCACCGTTGATCGTGCCACTTCTTCAAAGACCGTCATATCGACCACCCCGTAGAGATTGCTTAGCAATGTCAGTGTGGAATTCAGGGGTGGGTACCATGTCTTGTATGTATCAGAAAGCAGTTGGGTGTCACCATCAGCAGTAATAGAATGATCGACATCATCCCCCTCAGTCTGCTCTGAGTTAGTAGTGAGAATGGCCGGGTACTCTAAATGGTGTACATCAGGCTGGAAATCTCTAATCTCTGAAGATATGATCTTGTGTGCAAGGAGAATCACACGCTCCTGAGTATCTCGAACTAACCTATTGAGTGCTGTTTCTAATGCCAATGCACGGGATTGTCCACCCCTCTGACTCTCCTGTATAAGCTCCTCCTGACACACAGAAATCAACTCAGAAAGCTTGTCGATACTATCTTCATGTAACATCTTTGGTCGCAGAGTATGATACAACTCTTCACACAGTGTTTGCAGGTTGCCCATGAGGAGACTCGTTCCAGCCACTATTGGCAGGAAAGCATCACCACCTTCAAAATTAATTTCGCCAGTCAGATCACTTGCAAGTTCATCATTGAGGTCCATTCCACAAGAAGAATACAGTGCAATTTCTAGCTGACACAATCGCATGAAATAGACGGCTCCAAAGCGAACCATTGACACCAAATCAATGTGATCAAGTACATCGTTGAGGTATGATCGAACTGCAGGTCGCAGGAGAGACAGTCTAATTTCAAAGTAACGCTCCTGGCACTCTGTAAATACTTGTGGAAAACGGGCATCCTGCAGGAGCTTCATGCTCTCAGAAACCTTATGGCTCACAGCTCTGAACTTTGCGTAGATCAAGGAAGCCTCAAACAGATGGGATTTTTTACCACTATTCTCTTCTGCTGATGCCGCATTTCCGGCCTTCTCTAGGTACCCTATAACCTGATCTTTGATGAGATTTAATGCCCTCAACCTGAGTTGCCCAAACTTTTCAAGGTAGATTGCCCCATCTTTGTATTCGGGGTGCTGTTCGAAGTGATTGATGGATGCTTCAGTGAAAGCAAGAGCCTCCAGGAAAGCATCACTTCCAGGACGCACTGCTACTTGCCCAAATTTTCCATGCTGTCGTGCATGTCTCATAGAAGAGGCAATCATAGGCATTCCTAGGAGTCTGCCGAGCTCATCCAGTTTATTGAAGTAACTAAGTGGCTCGCGCAGTTTCGAGGCCCTCTGTTGTAATTCTTCATGCTCCTCCAAAAGCTTATTACATGTTTGGTGAAGATTGGATGTCTTGTCACACGCTAGAGCCTGATAAGCACCGATGTCTCGCAGGAGAGAAGCAATGCGCCCAATATCCCCAGTAACAGCCTCACAACGTGCCTGGTACTCTCTCAATCGACTAAGTTCATGCTTTGCTTCTTGCGCTAGATCATCCTCAGCCTCCTCATTTTCATCTACTTCAGCCCTTAATCGCAGGTAGAGCCCGACCACCCCCTTTGACAAATCATTGTCTCCTGTGGCTCTTTCCGCTTCTTGTTTTTTGTTCTGTTTTAGAGCCCAACCATTCTCAACCTCAGCGCCTCCACAAATATGTTTTAATCTATCTAGTATCTGTATTACTTCCTCGTTTTGCGGTACATAGGCTTCCCACTGGGGGCGATTCATGCTACGGGTGATTGTCCAATTACATAAATTCGCCCTTTTTAAAGTACGAACGATTTCTTTAACCCTCTAAGGACCTTAGAGTGTAACACATCATATTGAATATGTCTACATCCTCCCTAACCGCATTTGAGGGTTAGGGATAGGGTTAGTGGATAGGATTAGGATTAGGGTTAGGTTTAGTGTTGGGGTTAAGGCTAGGGTTAGGGTTAGGGTTGGTGGATAGGGTTGGGATTAGGGTTAGTGTAAGAATATTTAGATGAGTTTTCCCTCCGGTGAGGGACCCCAAGTGACCGTAGTTGAACGATCCTTGGCCCTCAAAATTCCAACTCACAACCTGTACAATGGAAATCTCACGAGCCTAACCCATAACCTACTATGACCTTAGCACAATGGAAATCTTGTGTGTGTTCAACCTACAGGATGTTACTTTCTATCCCAACAACGAGTCAACATGTAGACGGCGCGAGTAGGTGAGACGCGACTAGAGGTGTCAACTGTCACCAACTGTCTCTGTCATGACAGTGGACTGTAATCTGGAATTTAACTGTCCAACTGTCAACCAACTGTCAAAAACGTTTGAACTGTTTTTATCAAGTTGTGTTAGCTTAACGAGATTGGTGAGACCCCTTATCGGTACTTATTCATGTGATTAACGGTTGTGAGACCGAGGTAAGTGTCCGTCGAGTTGCACCAGCTTAACCTTAACGAGGTTAGTGCTGCTACCCCTATCCTTCACTTATATGACTTGTAATTGTGATCGGGGCAAGTAAGTGGCTAAATAGCCTGATAGTTGGTGACAGTTGGGTAACAGCCTGACAGCCCATCTCATTTTTTTCACTAGACTGGTCGCTTGCGCCGTCATATATATGATGCATGGATTTGAGTTGAAAGCTATCATCCTACTCACTGACCATCAGCTCAGAGATGGTCAGTAAAGAGACTTTTAGGGCCTCTAATTGTGCATAGCATGATAGGACAGGCAGGCATTAAGGTTAGGGTATGAAGGTTAGGGTTAGGAGTTATGGGTTAGAATTAGGGTTGAACGAGTAGTCAATATATTATCGGCAGCCGAATTAGCCCAAGTGCTGAGCTGAAATATAAGCTCTGTCCTTTAGAGGACTGTAGTTGCCTGTACTGTTGGTTCTGTGGTGATGCGATGGTGTGCAGACTACCGAGAGCGCATATTCAATTTTTTTCTTTTTATCGATTTTCGTATTGAGATATTTATTCTCTGAGATGATTATAATGCTAACCCTGCTGTATCCCCAACTAGATGCCTCTGCCTTATCGTAACCCTATTGGCTTGTAACTTTTTTTGGTTTACAGATGGCATCGTGTCTAACAACTGTGACAATTTTTTTTTGATTTTTTGATAGCTTATAGGGCTTTTGCTTTTGTGCGGAGCAGTGGGGGGGTTCATTCCTCAACCTCCCACTGCTTTCGGTATAGGCAGGGGGGAATGGATGAGGGATTTATCCCTGGTTGTTCCTCATCTGACTCTGGAGGAGATTGATGCCCTTAGTGTAAGTGCGCTATATTTCTCTCGCTTTTCAACCCATCTGGCGTAGGGCGATAGGCTATCATAGCACAGCAGCTTGTCTTTCATGTTTGTTAGTTTATAGTGTACTCTGCCATTTGTTTGGCTGTGATATGATGATACTGAGCATAGAGACCCTTTTTCAAGGTATCGGAACTGAAGAGGGAGCTTCGTGAAAGAAGGATCCCCTATACTGATTGTTTTGAGGTTAGTGGACACTTTTAAAGTCAAAAGTCAATTAATATTTATGTTAGCCTATACCTCAAAATTCCATAATCCTCTTTTCCAGAAATTCGATTTGGCTTCTCGATTGAAGGAATTGATTCTAAACCCAGAGAAGTGGAAGAAACAGGTAATTGTAATTGTGGTGACTGTTGTTTTCAAAATCTGAATGTTACTTATATGGTTCATCAATATCAATATTAGGACCATAAGGAAGATACCACAAACCACGAAATTCCAATTGGTATGCCACACACACCCATCTCAGCAAGCGCAATCTGTGAATATTTGTTTGTATACTTAACCTGACCTGAGTATAAACTCCAACAGAAGAGGAGGAGGTATCGGCGGAAACACAGGATGGTGAGATGTGTTCACCTGTTATATTAGAATACAAACTTCAATATTCTACAAATTACGTAGGACATGGGGGCTGATTTTTAGTTTTAGTCTGTGAAAGACTGAGCAGCACGGTGACACCGATGCTAAGCCTATAAGAATGTGTAGATGAGGGGAGACGGTGTGCTGTACGGAAGGAAGTGCAGCTCATGAAGACGAAGAATATTAAGGTATGTTAAGTTTCTAAATGGGTGAGTGGTTATTGAGTAATCCATAGCTCGTTTGGAGCTACTATACAGCCAGCCCTTACATGAATAACTGCTACAAGAATAGTTGTATCTTATATCTCTATTGTCACAAAGCCAAATGACTAAATATAAAACGTGCTAATTTAAGGCAGAGCTGTTAGACAGGACTGTGTCAACGGAAGGGCTTTTTGAAAAGACGGAGTTTGTAGAGGTTAGTTACCTTGATTGGATAGTCGTCCCATTCTCGCATTCTCGTTAAACCTTGTAGCCTGTCTCAGCCGCCCTAACTACTCTGCGCTGGGCTCCATGTGGAACTTACTTTTCATTTTCAAGGCTTTAGTTGATGCAAGAATGAAAGATGACATGACCCGTAAGGGTTCAACTTCAACTCAGCGAGAAAAGGTGCTATTTTTCTCTCTCACATGTTACACTGATTGGTGTTGCACTGATTGGTGTTGCCCTATTTACGTGCTGTGCTGCTGCTACAATATATTTAAAACTTCCGTGAAAATATCTAGGAGAAGGCAGAAGAAGAAGAACGCGACTCTTCTTACAAGGCTAGCTAAACAAGAACCCTAAGACTCCACTCCCCGCGTGCATATAGTACCGCCTATGGGCTGCTTTACTTGTAATAGCAGTGTTTTTAGTTTAGCTGGCCGGCTATGCTATAATATAACCACACCATGCTAAAACAATAAGCTCTTCTGTCGTTTAACTATACATAAGTAAACTTATTACGCCTCGCTCTCCCCATTGTTTCAGGATGTTCAAGTGACTCGGATGAAGCACAAAGTAAGTCTACAGTAATGGAGAAGCTTTCTTTCTTTAGTACTCACTCACTAATTGTAAAGTGCTTACTAACAATCCTACTCAAGGAACCGAGACAACCGAGTGATCCTGGGATGAATAGTGGTAGGTGATGGTTCTGGTAATAATTCTTCTTCTTCTTAAGCATAAACACCCCGTTAGTTAGCTTTAGGAGTAGCTGCATGGAAAATGATTCTTCTAACTACGTTTTATTTTTACTATCAGGGAATCCCTTTGACAGGTTTAGGGAAGGGAATCCATTTGGCAGGGGCATGTATGGGTACTTCTCCCATTGTTGCTACATACTACTAAGCTCCTTACTCTACTACTTCTTTCCCTGTAACTAACAGGTAGCCCGTTTCGGGGTGGGAATAAGCCGTTTGGACTGTAGTTTTAAGCACGGGCGGACGGCTCTATCTAATGTGTATTTGTAACACTAAGGTGCCTTCGTGCAACTCACTATACCCCAGGTTCTTTTGTTTCTTTCTGAAAACATAAAGGTTCACATTCGCATCACAGCTGTGCCATTGATGAGGTTGGTCTATGCACCAAAAAACAAACGTAGCATCAATAATATGTCAATTTTTGCTCTCGAAGCCACCACCAGTGCGGGTAGCATTTTTTATATGATAAAAGAGGAAGAAACAATCTACTCTACCTTGCATTGTCTTTCAGTCATAGAATATGGTTGTTTTCAATTTCAACTAAGTGAGAGGGTTGGGTCTGTGGTGTCAACGAATACATCAACACAAACAAGTTAGCACACTCTCACAGACAACGGATATGCAACATTGAGTAGTTTGGTTCCTTTAGACTGAATGAAGCAGCAAATATGGGCTAGATGAGATACGACGGTGCTTAACAGTCTTTGTCGTATATGACTACTATAGTTGACAAGGCAATATTCATCATGCGGCTGCTCCAGGACAAGTATATGCAAAACGAATACACATTGGAACTATTACAATCCACCTAGAATGAACAACTATATAGCATGTCTATGAAGTGGTGATGCGTGAACCTGCAACATTATGCAATGTCCAAGGCAGCATTCAGGGATACATGTACATGTTGGATATCTTCTGCGATGACGTTACATACAGCTGGTAAATTGATGTTTACTGCACCGTGCGGCGGCGGCGGTGTCCGCTAATGAGTGGCACTGTATTTGAGACTGAGGTGGTGGGTTGGGGTCCAAGTATGCGTACGGCAGTTAGAAGCAAGGCAGGGCTTGAGATATAGGCATAGAAGAGGATTGGGTGAGAAATAAGTAGCAGCAATCAGTCGATACAAGAAATGGGGCAGGCACAGCGGCCTTTTCATCGTAGCCAAGGCTAACAGTGAGTGATACTTGGCAACGCAACGCCTCATAGATTCGGTATAATAGAGTAATGAACTCTGAATCGTTAGTGTGCTACAAAAAACAAAAAATAGAATTGAGGACACTAAATATACAATGACACATGGGCAAGAGTCAAGGTTTTTCAAACTTGGGGCTTTTACTTACAGCTTCTACGTCCCATAAGAATGAAGGAATTCAAGGTATAATTCGATGGTTTGAGGCTACTGGCCTAGAGTTTATGAAAGCGTCAGAATGCATTTATTACGACTGCACCAAATAACCCTAAGCAGCATGCATGCGACAAGATTTGTGACAAGTCTCTACAACACCATTTTAGTGTATATAAGAAGGTTGGGTTGTTACACATATACACATACGAATCCTTGCATTCGAAAATGGCATTGGGCAGAATTGGGAAGCAAGGACATGTTAACGTAGGGATATGTACAATGATTGAACACCTCCGATTTGCAGTTATAAGTCTTCTTTCCATGGTGCGAACGGTTGTGGAGCTGATGCTTCCGCTTCTCCTCCTTCTCCTCCTCCTTAGCCTTGGCAGACTCATAGAGCCACCTGTTCTCGGAAATAAAGCGAAAAAGGGTCGAATCAAACAAGAAATGCAGCATATATTTTAGTGTGAGTGACACTTCGTTTATGCTGCTAATCACCTCTTATATAAATGTAACGCATGGGCCAATGAAGGAAAGTACTCCAATTTGGGGGATTTCTTTTCTGTTTGGGAACAATGTTATCGGTTTCACCGCTCATTTACAAAAAGCAGCACTTTTTAGGGAAAGCTTTGGCAGGCTAGCCTTTTTCATTCATTTGTGTACCGCCAGCTCTACAGTACGAATACGAATGACTGTGTCCTGTATATCAATGCTATTCATATTTCAATGACACAGAAGGAGAGCAGCCTGCGTTACGTACCAGTACATGGCAAGGTGTTGGGGCCAGAGCAGTAGAGGTAGTACACCTGCGGAACACAATTACATAAGTACGTGGTGCTCACTCACTACCGCTTTTAGAACCTGCTTATCCGTGAAACTACAGTTATTCTAATGTAGGCTTGCTACTTAATTACCGTAAACAAATTAGCTATGCTGCACCATTTGCTTCTGATGATAGATGGAGACGATGACGACTTTGAGTCCGATAGAATTGCAAGGTTAAAGATAAATAGAGATGCAAGACACTACTACTACTAACCCCCAAGCACCAGGCATAGTTAATATAATCTGTAGTAGAGCTATACCGATGAAAAATTCCAACAGACGTCTGAGGACCGAAAGGAAAATGAAAATGAAAATGCATTTTGAAGTGATGAAGCTGGATATTTACAGTAGTTGAGGTTTTCTTTTCCAGAATCAATCAAACAATCAAACCATCACCATCACCTGCTGTGCAGTAAAGGATACGAAATGAAAACACTGAAAAGAGAGTGTTGGGGTTAGCAGGCTAACTGCTTAGAGGTAGCAGTAGTATCATCGTTCACCCCCTGGTGATCGGGGAGGACCAGAAAGATATTGGTAACAAGGCGTGCGTGGTGGTCTCAACATTGGGTTTGTCTTCTCACCTGTAGAACAAGAAAATCATTATAGGCATTTCAATCCCCCACCATAGAGGGCTTCCGCCTAGGAATTAGAGAGATTAATATGGCAGTGCCATCAGGGACATATATATCAGTTCAGTATACTACTTTTCTACAAGTGTGCTGAGCTATGGATACGGTGTTTGAATATCGGCTTCATATATCTCACCATGTGGGGAAGAGTTGGAACAAGAACTGGATGCGGTAAAGTAGTAAAATCAGAGAGTAGTTGAGTTATTAGGAAAACAGCATAAAAATACTAATGTCGCACGGAAGGATCGGATGGTACATCAAAGAGAAGAAGACGTCGCTGTATTGCCAGCCACCTTACCTGCGAATGGCGTAGTATTCTAGTGTTCCAGAAATACTCTTTAAATACAGTGAGTGAGAGTTAGGGCGGCGGCGATGAATGCGTTTAAAGAGGTTTGAAAGATGAAAACAAATATAGGGAATACAGGTGCAGCACACACATGTTCACTTGGGAGCAACGCCCAACAAAGCACGATGGAAATACAAGCATATATTACTGTCATTTTCGTTGCACTAAATCCCAATTCAGCCTGTCTTACGACGGCTTGGGTCTAAGAACGAACAGGTGTTCAAAAATAGGGCATATCATTCTTGAGTGGCGGTACAAGGAAACGTACGGAGAGGTTTAGCAGTAATAAGAGTTTAGAAATATATATCAAGAGCAGAGCGTGGCATGCATGCAGCAGGCAGGCATTCTCGGTAATATGAAATAATCGTCGAACCTGAAGAATATAAGATAGTAACGCTGTAATAACCTTGTTTGTTTGGGTGCAACTTCCTGGGAGATATAGTGTTAGGTGTGGATGTTGTTGTTCAAGTGTCCCGTGTCAGATAATAAAACCTGGAATCCCATCGATCTGAGACAGGTAGAAGAAGTAAGGACGCAAGCAGCACTCAGACTAATGGCTTATACCTCACCTAGTTTTACAGGAATTTCGGAAACGGTGAAGCTGGAACCATCAGCATGTATAAGAATTTAGACTATTACTTTCCTACAAGTAATATATAAGTCACTTGTTGAATCAATCATGGATTACTAAGCCATGTTCAACAGATCATATAGTTATGTCCATTTATACTTTGAGAGTCTACATATAATCTACCTGATTCATGCCGTCTTTCCACAAGAAAGCATCGCATATCTTGAAGGTGAAAAATTGGGACAGGCACATTAAGATGATTAAGTATAGCATGGCACAGCGGAGTGGTTAGGGAGATGATACACCGGGGTCCAATTTGTTGTTAATTGGGATCATTCGTGCAATTACCAACAATTACAACACCGCGTGTACCAGCCCCTCCATCCACACGTGCCACATTCATCGGGACACTACATACTTGAATTGAAGCAACAGCTATGGTCCATACTGCGTTGGCTCGGTCCCATCTAACCTAAAATAAGAAATGCACATTACTAAGTATTTGGCCGCCATTTTTTCAATCAATGAGTAATAGCCTTTTTAGCCTAATCAGAATCAGAAGAGCTCATCGATCAACAGGTGAGCTATCCCAGGGGCTCACTTGTGAATCAGCATTTCGCAACGCCCAAACAACAAAACGGAAAACAACCAAAGCATTATCTCTTTATTGTCATAACATATTCTACATCTCACACAAGCCCATACTCACGTTTCTCTTCAGCAGGTAGCCAGAGACTCCCACACTGAAAATTGCAGTCACTACAGATACCTCAAAGTTCCAGCACATGGTTAGGTTGCATCACTGTTTAGGAATCAACGCAAACCCATTTGTGGTCTGAGAATCAACTAACCGTTCTCTGTGCGACCTTCTGTAGGAAGGTTATCGCTAAATTATGTTTCGTCAGGTTAGCTCAAGCGAAACATTGAGCAAAACAAAAAAAAAGTGATTTAACCCTAACGCTAAAATCACAGCCCTAATTCTAATATTCTAATCCCAATCCTAATCCCAATCCCAATCCCAATCCTAACCCTAACCCTAACCCTAACCCTAACCCTAACCCTATGTACACCTCAATTGATGTAATTACATATAACTCTGTAACCTTTGTTGTGCAGTCCTCCCTTGGTACTTCCTGTGCGGTTTTGGATTACACGATGAGGACGGACAGTCATTCAATGGTGCCGAGAACACGATAGGAGTTGTCAGACAGGATAAGAATTGATGTTGCTTGAATAGTATATATATTTTTTCTCTTAAGTCCTAATTCTGGCGGTCTATTATTTCGCTTCAACCTATAATTATAACTTTGCTAAATATCTTAATTATAATATCTCGTTACTTATATAATTATTACTTAACTTAACGTCACTCATGTACTTGTAACCCTAACCCTAAATGTTATAATTATTTACCCGTCATTTTAGTACACGCCATTGGTG
>PJEL010004320.1_pt1 | contig 11800 bp, 10 predicted proteins | sample 1853271 | NCBI WGS metagenome assembly PJEL01 (sample SAMN08108733, study PRJNA415343) | Invertebrate metagenome, whole genome shotgun sequencing project. | host: Globobulimina | place: Sweden: Gullmar Fjord | collected 2015-08 | reverse complement strand
TCACTAACAGTTAAAGAAATTGAACAGCATCAAGTAAATGTAAGTTCGCTGAACGAAAGGTTACTCACTTCAATAAAGCGTAATACCAGACATAAACAGCAATTGTTTGCTCAAATTTTAGAGCAGCTAAATATTGTTAGCCCACTAGCCACCATTGCCAGAGGCTACAGTGTCACACGTGATAAAAAAACAAATATTATTCGCTCGACCGAGCAGGTAAAGGTAGGAGACAAAATCCAAGTGCAATTAACCGATGGAAATATAAATGCTCAGGTCATCAACTAAGATTTTAGAAAGTAACTTTAGTTAGCCTCATTCTTCTAGGGTAACAGTATGATGCAGAAGTTTTGTGATCTCAATTTTACTTTCAGGTAAAAACTTAAGCCCCATAGATAAGCCATTCGTTACTTGTTTACTATTACAAACTTCAGCCATAAGTTTTAAGTTATTGAGGCCTTGAAAGTCTTCAATAACTATTTCAATATTTTTATCACTGCTTAATACCAATTGCTCGCCATTATTCACAAAAACTTGGCAACCATTAATGGAAACATCAATAACTTCAGCTTTCCAATATTCGCCATTGATTTTAATTTTCGCCAGAATATCAGTATCAATACGAATACTTGAGCGTAAGGTTTGTAAGCGTACCGATTTGGGAAAGTCTAATACAAGCAGGCGAGAAGGCATTTGCAGTGTTTGTTTTATATTGCTAACAAAGGCAACAACCGCACCTTCGTGCCCTTCAATTAAACCACGTACTGTAACCCCGGTGCCTTGAGACATATATTGAGCAAAATTTCCAAGCTTACTCGCTTCAGGGTATTGAACTAATATGTAGTGCTTTGGAAGATAACCAACAAAGGTGGTACGAAACTTACTTTTTTGACCAGCAGGAGTGGTGACATCTAAGGTAACTCTCGAGCCTGCTTGTAGTAAACCCAAGTTTCTATTTAGTCGTGCGGCCATATTCACTTGATTTGAATTCTCAGCCATCTACTCGCCCCCCACCCAGTTTTCTCATCACTATTATTGCAATTTAGGTATTAATAGTTACTAAATCACAATAAATACAGTAGCGAAATAAGTACTAAAAAGCAATGTAGAGCTAGCTTTGATTAAAACTAACTCCTTACTGTAAAAGAACAATTTCAGGCTGTGTGATAAAGGCTGCCTACGAATCTTGCTTTTTATAGCCCTGCGTTGCCCTTGCCAATTTCTTTTGCTCGGTAAAGGTCAATTTCTTTTTACCTGCAAATGGGTTTAAGGTGTCTTTAAACTGGATACGAATTGGCGTGCCCATCATTTTTAATGACTTACGATAGTAGTTCATTAAATAACGCTTGTAAGACATTGGCAATTTCTTCGCCAAATTACCATGAATGATAATGATAGGTGGGTTATAACCACCCGCATGGGCATACTTAAGTTTAATACGACGCCCTTGATACATGGGTGGTTGGTGATCAAAAACCGCCATATCGAGTATTTTAGTGACCATAGCTGTAGAAATACGTTTAGTTGCTGAAACAAACGCTTCTTCCACTGACTCATACAAGTGACCAACACCGGTACCGTGTAATGCCGAAATAAAATGAATGCGAGCAAAGTCGATAAAGCCTAGGCGTCTATCAAGCTCGGTCTTAATGCGATCTTTTTCATGATCTTCCAAGCCATCCCACTTGTTTACCGCTAAAACTAATGATCGCCCTGCTTCCAGAATAAAGCCCAACAAGCTTAAATCTTGATCACTAATGCCTTCTTGTGCGTCAATAATAAGTAGACAAACGTTAGCATCTTCAATAGCACGTAATGTTTTGATCACTGAGTATTTTTCAACTACATCAGTAACATTTTTACGACGACGAATGCCCGCGGTATCAATTAAGGTATATTCACGACCATTTCGTTCCATTGGTATATAAACACTGTCACGCGTGGTACCTGGCATATCAAAAACAACCACACGCTCTTCACCAAGTATACGGTTAGTTAGTGTTGACTTACCAACATTGGGGCGGCCAATGATAGCTAATTTTATTTTGTCGTTTTCTTGCGGTTCATCTTCAAGTTTTTTAGCCAGTTGCTCTTCTGTTAGTTCAACCTCTAACTCTTCAGAAAATTCATCATTCTCTTCACCTTCTACTTTAGGCTGAGTTGGATTAGCCAAAGCTTCAATGTGAGGAGTTAAGGCTAAAGTTAATAGTTGTGTAACACCACGACCATGTGCAGCAGCAATTTGGTGAACATGTTCACCTAAACCTAAAGAGTAAAACTCTGCGACGGCTGAATCACCATGAATACCGTCAATTTTATTCGCCACTAAGAAAACTTTTTTATCTTGCTTACGCAAGTATTCTGCAATACCGTGATCTGCAGCGGTTAATCCATCACGAGCATCAACCATGAAAAGTACCGCATCAGCTTCTTCAACCGCCATTAATGACTGTTCAGCCATAAGCACATCAATGCCTTTTTCATCACCATTAATACCACCAGTATCAATAACAATAAATGGGTGTTCTTCAACTTCAGCCTGACCATATTGACGGTCACGCGTTAATCCGGGGTAATCAGCAACAAGTGCGTCTCTACTACGTGTTAAACGGTTAAATAATGTGGATTTACCTACATTTGGGCGCCCAACGAGCGCGACAACAGGAAGCATGATTACCTCTAAAAATTCATAAAACCAAGCATCAGAAACAATACAATATTGAATTATCCTTGGGGAGTATTAACAAATAACGGCCCCTCTGTGTTTTGCAGAGGAGCCGCTTTTAACTTTAGTTCAATAACTGTCGTTACGACATTTTACTGAGCAGACTTTATCGCTTGTATGTTGCCAGCACGAGTTTGTGCGTAAACAATGCCGTCAACACTTGTTGGCTCTACATATATACCACTACCATCTACGTAGTGACGTGCAACGATTTCACCCGTTTCTTGGTTTAACCAGTGCAAATAGCCTTGGTAATCACCAACAACAATATTGTCGCCATCAACCGACGGGCCGGTTACACCGCGGTTAGTCAAACTAAGTTGGCTCCAACGTTCAAGACCATTATTACGATCAATAGCGTAAATATGCCCTTTCGCATCAGTTAAAAAGATAGAGTTTCCATCAATTGCTAACTGGCGATACGACGAATATTTACGTTTCCATAAAACACGGCCGGTACGCAATTCAATCGCAACCAAATTACCACGAGATGATACTGAATAAACTTTGTCGCCATAAACAATAGGAGATGAATCAACGTCGATTACGCCTTCAAGCTCAGTTGAACCTGTCGCTTCACCAACTTCAGCTGTCCAGCCTTGTTGGCCTTTCTCAAGAATATATACGGTTAGCTCACCCGTAGCAGTACCAACAATCACGCCGCCAGACGCCATTACAGGAGAACTATTACCACGTAAAGTTAACGCTGGTACGTCTTGAATAACGCTCCAAACTTCTTCGCCATCTTTAGCATTAAAAGCTTTTAATATACCTGAGCCCGAATTGACAACTAAAATGCCAGAGTCAATTGCCGGTGCAGAAATCACTTCACCTTTAATTTTGCCTTTCCAAGAAATTTCACCATTTTCGGCATCTAGTGCGAAAACCTCACCATTTTCTGTACCGTAAAATACCTTATTGATACCGGTAACTGGGCCACCGTTCAATAATGCAGGTACTTTACTATCAAAAAATCCGCGTTCGCCTGCTAAATCACTTAAATCACGGCTCCAGACTTCTTCACCTGTTTCTGCATCTAGCGCATAAGTATCACCATCTCGACTGCCTGTAAAAAGCTTACCGTAGGCGATCGTTGGTTTAATTCTTGAAAAATAGCTTTTGACACCACTGCCAACACTTTTATCCCACAATACTTTCGCTTTAAACTGCTGCTCTATTTCAGTTAGCTCTGCAACTTTATTAATATCTTCTTCGTCGTCAGTTGAAGAGCAAGCACTTAAGCCAGCTACAAGCAAACAGGCGGCAATTAGTTTTTTATTGAAAAAACTCAATCTACACTCCACGCTTTGTTATGTTGTTCGATGTTATATAATTATTTTATGCTATACACGTTAACGATTCCGCAAGAAACCTGATAGCTAGATAACATTCATCTCAGCTATCAATGACTCATGGCTTAGATAAACTAGTTACCTAAATTAATCACTACGGCTAAATCGTCTAACTTAACTTGTAAACCGCTGCTAGTAGCCAAGCCACCGTTATCAATTGCAGCTTGATAAGCATTACGAGCTAAGTCTTTTTTATCTTGCTTAAGGTAAACGTCACCTTTAATTTCTTCGATTGGTGCTTTAAACGAAGCTGGTAACTCAGCTGATAAAGTTGTTAATGCTTTATCATAGCTTTCTTGTTGCACTTGCACACGCGCTAAGCGAAGCGTAGCAATAGCTTTAATACCACTATCCGTTGCTTTTGCAACCGCAGTTGCTAAATGTTTTTCAACTTGTGGCCAATCTTTGTGTGTAGAAGCTTCTTTTGCTAATGCGAGTGCGGTTAATGAAGCATAACTTGAAGAAGAATTTTCACTAATGAACTTATTACCCGCCTCAGTGAACGCTTTTTCATCTTTACCCGCTACTTCCATAACGCTTTGAAAGCTCTCAGCTACCATAAGCTCTTGCTGAGATTGATGGTCTTTATAGTAGTTAAAACCAATAAAGCCTGAAAAACCAATCACTAAACCAGCAATGATTGAGTTTCCGTTTTCTTTCCAGTAGCTTTTAATTGCGTCTACTTGTTGTTCTTCTGTTTGATAAACTTCCACGATATACCCTTAAATTAAACTTGCTAATAAGCTTGGCACTTGCTCAAGTGCAATACTTTGTTGTTCATGTTGTCCACGAAGGTACTTAACGGTAATTTGCTTATTCGCAATTTCATCCTCGCCAAGTATCAGGGCTATTTGAGCGCCTGACTTGTCCGCTCGCTTCATTTGTTTTTTCATATTGCCACCACCACAGTGACATTGCAGTCGAATATCTTCTACTTGGTCTCGCCATAATTCTGCGAGTTTATTGCCTTCAATATCAACATTTTCACCTAAGGTAATTAGATAAACATCGACTATTGGGCGAATATTTTTAACTTTATCTAACTCAGTTAACATAAGAACAAGTCGTTCGATACCAAGTGCAAAACCAAAAGCTGGAGTTGCTTTACCACCTAATTGTTCAACTAGGCCATCGTATCGACCGCCAGCACAAACTGTTCCTTGTGCGCCCAAGCTCTCTGTAACCCATTCAAATACGGTGCGATTGTAATAATCTAACCCACGTACCAAACGGTCATTAAGTACATATTTAATGCCTGCTGTATCTAAACGCTGACAAACACCAGCAAAGTGCTCTCTGGATTCTTCACCAAAATAATCTGCTAGTTTTGGCGCGCCAGCAAGTGCTTCTTGTACTTTTGGATTCTTACTATCTAGCACTCTAAGCGGATTAGTATGCATTCTACGCTTACTGTCCTCATCGAGCTGCTCTTCACGTTCAGTCAAAAATTTCACTAACGCATCACGATAATTTGCCCGCTCTTCGTTTGATCCTAATGAGTTCAACTCTAGTGTGACAAATTCATTGATGCCAAGTTCCCGCCATAATCGCGCAGTAAGCATAATAACTTCAGCGTCGATGTCAGGGGTACCAATTCCAAAGGCCTCTAAGCCAAATTGGTGAAACTGACGGTAACGACCTTTTTGCGGTCTTTCATGCCTAAACATTGGGCCCATATACCAAAGGCGTTGCTCTTGGTTATACAAAAGACCATGTTGATTACCTGCACGCACACAACTTGCCGTGCCTTCAGGGCGAAGTGTTAAACTATCACCATTGCGGTCATCAAAGGTATACATTTCTTTTTCAACAATGTCGGTAACTTCGCCAATAGAGCGTTTGAATAAAGCGGTAGACTCAACAATCGGCATACGTATTTCAGCAAAACCATAGTTACTTGCAACACGTCGAAGCTTAGCTTCTACCATTTGCCATATATTTGTATCTGACGGCAGACAATCATTCATGCCTCTTATCGCCTGAATTGCTTTACTCACTGAAGTAGTTCTCTCTTACAATATTGAAAATGCAGGCCGCATTATAGGCAGTTTGGCGTGAAACGTAAAATGGTTACTCACCAAGCACTGCGTTTAATCGACTTCTTTTATGTTTATTCGGTTTTTCTCGTCCATCAACTTAGCTTTTGCACGAATGCGCTCTTCGAGTTGATCAACTAAATTGGTATTGTCGAAACGCTCTCTTTGGCGCTCGCCATCTAAGTAATAGCCGCTTTTTTTACTACTGCCCGTTAAGCCAAGATCTGATACTTCAGCTTCACCTGGGCCATTAACAATACAACCAATAATCGAAACATCCATTGGTGTTAATATATCTTCAATGCGCTCTTCGAGCGCATTAACGGTTGCTACTACATCAAACTCTTGACGCGAACAACTTGGACAAGCAATTAAATTAATCCCACGGCTACGAAGTTTTAAAGACTTCAAAATATCGAAACCAACTTTAATTTCTTCAATCGGATTCGCCGCTAATGAAATACGTATGGTATCGCCAATGCCTTCAGACAATAACATACCTAATCCAACCGCTGATTTAACACTGCCCGAACGAAGTCCACCTGCTTCAGTTATACCTAGATGCAATGGGTTATCGATTTGTTTAGCTAGCAGTCGGTAGGATTCTACGGCTAGAAATACGTCAGAGGCTTTAACGCTGACTTTAAATTCATGAAAATTTAGTTTATCAAGGATATCAACATGGCGCATCGCTGACTCTAGCAGGGCCTGTGGGTTTGGCTCGTGATATTTTTCTTGTAAATCCTTTTCAAGTGAGCCGCCATTTACCCCGATACGAATAGGAATATTTTTATCTCGTGCTGATTCAACAACGGATCTAACTCTATCTTCTCGGCCAATATTGCCCGGATTAATACGTAAACAGTCAGCTCCGTATTCAGCAACTTTTAATGCAATTCGGTAATCAAAGTGAATATCGGTTACCAAAGGTACATTCACTTGTTTTTTAATTTCTCTAAAGGCTTCTGCTGCGTCCATTGTCGGTACACTAACGCGCACAATATCGGCGCCAACACCTTCAAGTGCTTTAATTTGAGCAACAGTGGCTGCTACATCGGTAGTCAAGGTATTGGTCATTGACTGCACTGTAATGGGCGCATCACCACCTACTGGCACATTGCCAACCATTATTTGACGAGACTTTCGACGCACTATTGGAGATTCTTTAAACATAACAACTCTTACAAATTATTGAGATTTTTTTAATGGCAAGGTAAATTTTGCAATATTGCCTTTAGCAAAAAGTGAGGTATCTATCGCTTCACCTTCAAATATAATGTTAACTAATTCAGGTTTGCCTAAGGTAATAGCTAAAGGAGCAACGCCTGAAATTGACATTTCATAACCTGACTTTTTAACACCCCAAGCTATACGCTCACCCGTTGCATCATAAATATTAACCCAACAATCACCTGAAAAGGTAAAAATAGCAGAGGAAAGCGACGTAGCTATTTCACTGCTATTCTCTGTGGTTTTTTCTATCCGTGGCTGATGAGTTTCAGTTATCAGGTCTTGAGCATTAATGTTGACGTCTTGAGTAGCCGCCACTTCACTAACTGATGGTTTGTCGGTATTAACCGAAACTTCACTAACTGATGGTTTGTCGGTATTAACCGAAACTTCAAGCAATTGTTCTGAATTATCAATAGACTCAGTTTGCATTGGCTTATCTTTAGTATCAGTAATTGGCGGTGTTACTTTAACCGCTTGATTCACAGCGTCACTTGATATTTCAACAGGTTTATTTACATTGTCGCTAGTTATTGATGCGGTACTATCAAGTAAACTTATACCCTGATCACCTTGCAGCCACCACATTGCAGAAGAGCCAATAAGTAGTGCTATAATGAGGTATGTTATCCACATCAAGATGTTATTATGCGTTTGCTTTTCAGTGATTTTTGAAAAACTTTGCATTTCAGCGCATTGGGTCTGGGCAATGCCAAGCATTTCGTAACTATTTAAGACTTCCGTCTCTGAAACTTTTACTAGTTTCGCATAGCTTTTCAGATAGCCACGGTTATATGTGGCCGATATTGCTTTGTCAAAACGCTCATTTTCGATATCATCAACTAATGTTTCACGAAAATTAAGTCTGGTAGCAACATCGGCTTGTGAAAGCCCTGCTTTTACCCTAGCATCGGCTAGCATTTGTCCGGGGCCGATAACTTCAATATCTTCAGACAATTCAGTTATATTTTCTTTATTACTCATTTTTTACTGCTAACCTTTTTAGGGTCACCTAAATAAATCATATCGCCAATTTTCAACACTTTGGAACCATCTAAACCATTCCAACGCTTAAGTGCTCTGATTTGAATGTTGTACTTTTTCGAAATGTGAAACAGACTATCGCCTTTTTTCACTATATGCATTGGCACTGAAACTGAACGCGCCGTAACCGATTTAAGTAATGGGTTTGCATCCACCGATTTTTTTATACTCTCTGCACTCTTTTGCACAGGCTTTGATGCTTTATTTACTTGAGAGTTCACCAAAGTAGGCGGTTTTTTTATATTATTTTTGGTTGATGTTTTTGCGAGAACATCTTTTGTTTTCGGCGTAGTTGTTTCGCTAACAGAGGCTTTATTTTTCGACTTATTTTCAACCTTACTTTCAACTTTAACCAACGGCTTAGTTGTTTTAGCGATTACTGATGTATTCGGGCGATTAGGCGAAAGTACCACGACGCGCTTTTTAGGTTTATTGTTATCTTGTGTTTTACCAAACAGTTGGTATTCATCAGCCAATTTGTCAGCTTCAATCTGCTCTAAACCGTTAAGTACGTACTGTTGTGCTTCAAACGAGTTGGGAAACATTTTCACCAACATGCTTGCATAGTTTTTGGCGGTGCCTATTTGACGCTGCTTTTGATAAACTTTAAAAGCAAGCGCTAGTGCATCTGGCGTAAATCGACGAGTAGCTTTTTCATAGCGCTTTAAGAAAACTTTCGCGGCCTTATAATCGCCTTTAGCATATTGTAGTTGCACCATTTGTAGATAAACATTGGCGCTACTTGGGTTGTGCTGTATTGCTTTATCTAATGAATTTTCAGCATCGTTAAAGCGTTTATCTTTTAACTGACACAAGGCTAAATTTTCATAACTTTGTGAAACCAATAAGTAGCTAGGTACGGCAATTGCTTTTAAGATTTGTTTTTCTGCCTCGCCATAACGTTCTTGACGACACAAAAATACACCATAATTATTTAAAGTATCGGCATCTTCTGGTGCAATACCGAGTGCTTCTTCATAAGCTGTTACTGCTAAATCAGGCTCACCAACGGTTTCATAATAGTGTGCAAAGGCAGTGTGAACCTGTACTAAGTTGGGTGAATGGCGTTTTGCTTTTTCCAAATTCAACTTTGCTTGGGTAGTATTGCCCATTTTTAAATAGCCTAACCCAAGCGATATTCGGGTCATGGCTATTTCATTATTTGTTGATTGATTTTGAACAACAGGTTTTTCGTTATCGTTTTCAAAATTTTCAGTTACACATGCAGAAAGCATAAAAACTGACAATAAAGGAACGACTTTTTTAAGTTGAATAACCATAGAGAGCAAATGCCAGTTAAGTATTTTAATTATTTAACCATTTTTACTGATATTTCATCAGCTTTCACCTGTTTTCTTTCACTATTTTGTCCGGTACGTTTAGTACGGTCCAAAACATCGCCAGCAAGTTGGCCACAAGCCGCATCAATATCACCACCGCGCGTGCGTCGTGTAATAACTGTTAGGCCATAGCTTTGTAGTACTTTGTCAAAGCGATCAATGCGTGAATTGCTTGAGCGCTTATAAGGCGAACCTGGGTAGGGATTAAATGGGATCAAATTAATTTTACTGGGTAAATCTTTTAATGCGTGAGCAAGTTCATGGGCTTGATCAGTACTGTCGTTAACATGATCTAACATGACATATTCAATAGTCGCCTGCTTATTCGCTTTTGAACCGTCGATGTATCGTCCAGCCGCTTGTAAAAATTCTTCCAGTGGATATTTTTTATTAAGGGGTACTAATTCATCGCGTAAAGCATTATTTGGCGCATGAACAGAGATTGCTAAGGCGCAATCAATTTTTTCTTTTAGCATATCAAGTGCCGGCACAACACCAGAGGTACTTACCGTTACACGGCGCTTTGATAAACCGTAACCTAAATCATTTAGCATGTTATCAAGTGCTGGGATCAGGTTTTTCATGTTCAATAATGGCTCGCCCATGCCCATCATTACAATATTAGTAATCGGACGTTTACCCGCTATACGTGTTGCGCCAATATCATTGGCAACTCGCCAAACTTGACCAATAATCTCAGCCGAGGAAAGGTTACGGTTAAAGCCTTGTTGCGCGGTAGCGCAGAAAGTACACTCTAATGCGCAGCCAACCTGAGATGAAACACAAAGCGTTGCTCGATCGTTTTCAGGGATCCACACGGTTTCAACTTCTTGGCCGCCTTCAAGCTTTAATGCATATTTAATCGTGCCGTCAGAAGATACTTGTTTTTCTGAAATTTCAGGGGCTTTAATTTCCGTATTGCGCTGTAATTTTTCCCGTAGCTTTTTGTTCAAGTTAGTCATTTTCTCAAAATCGCTATAACCAAAATGATAAATCCATTTCATGATTTGGTCTGCTCTAAAAGGCTTTTCACCAATAGAGTCAAAGTACTCACGCATCATCTTGTGATCAAGGTTAAGCAAATTCAACTTTGCTTTTGATGGGGTTACTACTTCAGTCACGTCAGTCATGTTTTATATGGTCTCAAACTACAAATTACAGAAAATAAGTTGATTTGCTTTTATTGACAAAGCTCACAATTATTGCGTTTCAAATACGATAAATTTCAATTTTCTCATCAGGTTATTAAACCTTGTTAACCAGAAGTAAAAACTCAAATTTATAGAATCACTAAATGTACAAAAGGATTTTACCGAATTATCAGTAAAACCCTTTTTTAACACACTTTTGTTTGCGTTTAAGTTAAACGCAAATTTAACTCGATATTAACGAGTACGTGGGCAAACTTCTTCGTCAGCAAAGAAGTAAGCAATTTCACGAGCTGCTGATTCTAGAGCATCGCTGCCGTGACATGCATTTTCGTCGATTGAATCAGCGTAGTCAGCACGCAAAGTACCAGCTAGTGCTTCAGCAGGGTTAGTAGCCCCCATGATTTCACGGTTCTTAAGAACAGCGTTTTCGCCTTCTAAAACCTGAACCATTACTGGGCCAGAAGTCATAAATTCAACTAAAGCGCCAAAGAAAGGACGTTCGCTGTGTTCAGCGTAGAAACCTTCAGCTTTCTCTTTAGAAAGGTGAACCATTTTTGAAGCAACGATTTTTAAACCAGCAGTTTCAAAACGGTTGTAGATTTGACCAATTACGTTTTTAGCAACTGCGTCAGGTTTTACGATAGAAAAAGTACGTTCGATAGCCATGATAAGCCCTTTTAATAAATTTGAATAAATAGACGGTATAAATTTTGGCGCGATTATAGACGAAATAAAGTCAAATGCCTAATCTTTCATAATATGAGGCTAATGGCATTGTATTAGCTGGCGTACTGGTTTGAGTTTTTGCAAAAAAAAAGAGCACCTTTTAGCGTGCTCTTTTCATCGTTTACTTATTTAACCTCAGCTCGGGTTAAAGAATGTTTAATTTTTTATAAAAAGCTATAAATATCAATAAACTGATTAT
>PJEL010004319.1_pt1 | contig 11800 bp, 10 predicted proteins | sample 1853271 | NCBI WGS metagenome assembly PJEL01 (sample SAMN08108733, study PRJNA415343) | Invertebrate metagenome, whole genome shotgun sequencing project. | host: Globobulimina | place: Sweden: Gullmar Fjord | collected 2015-08 | reverse complement strand
GAAGACAATGTACCGGTTATCCCGATCTACAAATTATTTAATATCCCTGCACAAAATAAAACAATTAAAAACTCCTTACTTGTTGTTCTTGAAGCCGATGGACAAAAAGTGGGCTTAATGGTGGACGACTTATTAGCTCAGCAACAAGTTGTTGTCAAAAGCTTAAATGAAAACTACCAACAAGTTGAGGGTGTTTCTGGTGCGACTATCTTGGGGGATGGCTCCGTGGCGATGATACTCGATGTACCTAGCATGATAAATATGGCGTTGGAATTAGCTAAAAAACAGCAGCAGAATAATATTGTCGCAGAAGAGGTCATTCACTAATGGATATTCAAGCGTTAGCCCATGAAATACCGGTTGAAGGAGAGTATGCACTTGAGGGGTTAGACTTTATTTCAAGCGGCGAGCAGTACTTAACTTTTTCATTAGGTTTAGAGCAATATGCGGTGAACATTTTAGCTGTCGAAGAGATTAGAAGCTGGGAGCAACCTACGCATATTCCTAATGCGCCTATGTCTGTCAAAGGTGTTATTAATATGCGTGGCGTTATCGTACCAATAATTGATTTACGGCTTAAGTTTGGTATTGGCGAAGCGAAATACAACAAAACCACCGTGGTGGTGGTATTGACAGCTCAACACTTAACTAAATCTCGTACCATGGGGTTTGTGGTTGATGCGGTTTCTGATGTGTTAAATGCACAAGAAAACGACATTAAAGCAGCGCCAGCATTTGGTGGCAGCTTAGCACCGCATTATATCGAAGGTATCGTCAACGTTGCGGATAGCCTAGTCACACTACTTGATGTCACTGCTTTACAAGCTATTGAAAAGCAGCCAAATAATGCTTAAAGGAAGTTAATATGGAGCAAGAAAAAGAATATCTTACTTTTATCCTTAATGGTGAAGAATTTGGCGTAGATATTTTATGTGTACAGGAGTTGCGAGTTTGGAGTGCTGTCACAGAGCTACCTAATAAACCCGAGTACATCAAAGGTGTGATTAATTTACGTGGCGTTATTATTCCAATCATAGATCTTCGTCAGCGTTTTGGTTTAACGCCGTTGGATTATAACGCACAAACAGTGACTATTATTCTGCGCAGCGTAGATAGCAAAAAGCCAATGGTTGTCGGTATTGTCGTAGATGCGGTCTCAGAGGTCTATAAGTTTGCGCTTAATGCTATTCGACAACCACCAGCGTTTGGCCAGCAAATTGATAGCTGCTTTCTTGAAGGATTAGCGTCGGTGGATGATAAGTTAATTATTTTACTTAATAGCTTGTCATTACTTGACCAAAATGAACTTTATCAAGTTAATAGATTGCCTGAAGGGCAATTGACGAATGAAAATACTTTAGCCGTTTAGCGGCTAATTACTTGGGTTAAATACCATGACACCGAAACAAATTGGTTTAGTACAAGTGCATTGGCAAAGTTTGCAAAATAATTTGTCACCGTTGAATGCAATTTTTTATCAGCAGCTATTTAAAGCTCAACCTAGCTTCAAAACGGCTTTGATCGATAGAGCTAAAGTGGATAAATACAGCGTTATTGAAATGCTTGCTGCTGAAATACCTCATTTAATCGCAAAAAAAACGCTTAAAAAATCAATGGTGAATGAGGTTGAATGTCAATGGTTAAGCCTGCAAGAGAGCGCGACACAGGCGCTGATTGACGCACTTATTGAACTTAACAAAGATAGTTTTCCGTTTGCGCTAAAACGAGCATGGACAAACGTAATTCAACACTTAGCTAAGCAACTTATAGAGTCAGCACTACCAAAACAATTATTTGAAGACATTCAATCGACAGGGAATTTTACGACAATGAGCCAAAGTAATGAAGTTTTAGAGACGCAAAACAGCGATTTACAATTAGCGGATATGCTAGCGCAAATAAATGCCATCAATAAAGTTCAGGCAATTATTGAGTTCAATATGGATGGAACAATTATCACCGCCAATGATAATTTCTTGAAAACAATGGGCTATTCATTAGAGGAAGTGCAAGGTCGCCATCATAGTATGTTTGTTGAACCCGGCTATGAAACTAGCGATGAATACAAGGTGTTTTGGCAAAATTTAAATAACGGTGACTTTGAGTCAAAAGAATATAAGCGTATAGGTAAAGGAGGTAAAGAAATTTGGATTCAAGCCTCGTATAACCCTATTTTGGATGAAAAGGGTCAAGCTATTAAGGTTATTAAATTTGCGACAGATGTTACCAAGCAAAAACTTATCAATGCTAATTATCAAGGGCAAATTGATGCCATAGGTAAATCTCAAGCGGTGATTGAATTTAATATGGATGGCACCATTATTACCGCCAATGATAACTTCTTAAGTACTGTTGGTTACACCTTAGCTGAAATTCAAGGCCAACATCATAGTATGTTTGTTGAGCCAGAGCTTAAAGTTAGCGCAGAATACAAATTATTTTGGGAGAGTTTAAATCGTGGTGAATACGAGTCAAAAGAATATAAACGATTAGGCAAAGGTGGTAAAGAAATATGGATACAAGCTTCTTATAATCCTATTTTTGACTTAAATGGTAAAGCTATGAAAGTGGTTAAATTTGCTGTTGATGTGACAGAGCAAAAACTGCGTAATGCAAATTTCTCAGGGCAAATTGATGCTATTGATAAATCGCAAGCAGTGATTGAATTTAACATGGATGGCACCATTATTACTGCCAATGACAATTTTTTGAGTACTGTCGGTTATACGCTAGCTGAAATTCAAGGTCAGCACCATAGTATGTTTGTTGAGCCAGAGCTGAAAGCGAGCGCAGAATACAAATTGTTTTGGGACAGCCTAAACCGCGGTGAGCATGACGCAAAGGAATATAAGCGAATAGGTAAAGGCGGTAAGGAAATATGGATACAAGCTTCTTATAATCCTATTTTGGATTTAAATGGTAAACCGATGAAAGTTGTTAAGTTTGCATCCAATGTTACTGAACAAAAACTTCAGAGTGCTGACTTTTCAGGTCAAATTAATGCGATAGGCAAGTCACAAGCCGTGATCGAATTTAACATGGACGGTACGATTATTACTGCCAATGATAACTTTCTATCGGCTGTTGGTTATACCTTGGCAGAAATTAAAGGCCAGCATCATAGTATTTTTGTTGAACCAGAATATAAATCAAGCCTAGATTATCAACAATTTTGGGACAAACTCAATCGTGGTGAATATGACAGCAACGAATACAAACGCCTTGGTAAAGGCGGCAAAGAAGTATGGATTCAAGCCTCTTACAATCCTATTTTAGATTTGAATGGCAAGACCTTCAAAGTAGTAAAATATGCGACTGATATTACCGCGCGTAAGCATGCTATTTCAGAAATTAAAGATACCTTGATTACGATGGCTCAAGGGGATTTGTCTCAAGGCATAGAAACTGATTTAGTTGGCGAGTTTAGTATTATTGGCGATTCAATTAATGATTTTATGAGTGTTTTAAATGAAATGGTGACTGATATTCGTAATGCTTCAACCAATGTTTTTGACTCTTCTCGTGAAATTGCCCAAGGTAATAATGAGTTAAGTCATCGTACTGAATCCCAAGCATCTAGCTTAGAGGAAACAGCTTCGGCAATGGAAGAACTTACCAGTACGGTTCAGCAGAACGCCGAAAATGCCACTGAGGCCAGTAAGCTGTCATCGACTGTTATTGATAAAGCCAGTAATGGCGGTGAAGTTGTGCGAAATGCCATATCGGCAATGAGTGACATCAATAAGTCGAGCAAAAAAATAGCAGACATTATTAGTGTTATTGATGAAATAGCATTCCAGACCAACTTACTGGCGTTAAATGCGGCAGTTGAAGCGGCAAGAGCTGGTGAGCAAGGACGTGGTTTTGCTGTTGTTGCGGCTGAGGTACGCAATTTGGCACAGCGTTCGGCTGGCGCGGCAAAAGAAATTAAAGGTCTGATAAATGATAGTGTTGAAGCCGTTGGCCAAGGGACTAAGTTGGTTGATGAAACAGGTAAAACCTTTACAGAACTGGCTTCCGCCATAGAAGAAGTTGGTAAAATGATCGGTGATATTGATAGTGCAGGTAAAGAGCAATCAGCAGGTATTGGTGAAGTCAGTGCTGCGGTAAGCCAAATGGACGAAATGACGCAGCAAAATGCAGCATTAGTTGAAGAAGCGGCTGCCTCGAGTAAATCGATGGAAGAACAGGCACAGGTGTTACTAGAGCAAATCGCATTTTTCAACCAAGAAACTGTCGAGGAAAGAGCCCCTAAGAGAAGTCAAACGCGGATTGTAAACCGTGGTAATACTAAGCAAAGGCCAAAACCTAGATTGTCTGCAGTAGAAGAAACATCTCGTCCTATATTTGAAGAGCGAGCAAAAGCTAACTTGGTCAACAGTGATCAAGAATGGGAAGAGTTTTAAGCCTGCCATGACTGCTTTACCAAGAGAGCACTCGGCAAGTCTTACTGAATGTGAGTTTGATTATATATGCCAGTTTGTCTATCAAAGCGCTGGCATAGTGCTCAACGAGTCTAAAAGAGAAATGGTTTATCGGCGATTGACTCGCATTGTTCGCGATCGAAAATTAAGCTCTTTTTCATCTTATTACCAGCTGTTAAAAGAGCAGCCTGCACAAGAAGAGCGTTATTTTATTAATGCCATCACCACTAATTTAACCAGCTTTTTCCGCGAACAGCATCATTTTGATTTTCTTAGTCAGCATGAATTACCGCGATTACTAGCGCTTAAAAAAGATAATAGGCGGATTAGAATATGGTCTTCTGCTAGTTCTACCGGTGAAGAACCGTACAGTATTGCCATTACGCTTTTGGAAGCCTTGGGCAGCCAGTCAATTTACTGGGACGCAAAAATATTAGCAACAGATATTGATAGTAATGTTGTTGCAAAGGGTAAAGCAGGAGTTTATCCGCAGCAAAGTATTGAAGACATCCCTAGTGATTTAGTAAAAACTTACTTTAAAAAGGGGAAAGGGCAGTTTTCAGAGCAAGTTAGAACTGAAAATGTACTAAGAGAGTTAATTACTTTTAAACAACTTAACCTGCTAGAACAGTGGCCAATGGGAGGTCCATTCGACATTATATTTTGTCGTAATGTCATTATTTATTTTGACAAAAAAACGCAAGCTGAATTATTTGAACGTTATTACAATATGTTAGCGCCGGGTGGTTTATTGCTGCTTGGGCATAGTGAAAATCTTGGCTCGTATCAGCAATATTTTGAGAGTGTTGGCAGAACTATTTTTCGGAAGCCTTTTTAGCTTAAAACACGGAATAGTTGGATGTATGACTTATGGCCTTAATAAAAACTAACCATGCAGATGTAGAGTACACAAAAGAACATTGTTTAGCAGAGTTTGTCCATGTAAATCATTATTGGGATATGAAGCGTGGGGCTGTGGTGGCAAAAATTCTTCCAGGGGAATTTTATATTTCTAAAGCAGATATTTCTATTGCAACGACACTTGGTTCTTGTGTATCTGCTTGTATTTGGGACAGCAAATATAACATAGGCGGTATGAACCACTTTATGTTGCCGTTAACCGATAGAGAAGCACACGAAGTTAATTGGGGCCAACGTGGTATGCATTCAGACGCTACGCGTTATGGAAATTTTGCCATGGAATATCTTATTAATTTAATTTTAAAAAATGGTGGTCAAAAGAAAAACCTTAGAGCTAAAGCATTTGGTGGTGCAAAAGTCTTACAAAATATGTCAGATGTGGGCGACCGAAATATTAATTTTGTTTTGGGGTACTTAGAGAATGAAAATATCCCACTTCTTAGCTCAGATTTAGGCTCTATTTATCCAAGGAAAGTGCTTTTTGAACCGCACACCGGGCGAGTATTAGTAAGGACTATTAATCATTTACACAATGATACGATAACGCGAAGAGAGAGCGATTATCGTCAGCAATTGCAAGAATCAGCAAGTGATGGCGAGATAGAATTATTTTAAAGGACGAGTAGTGACATGGAAAAAATCACAGTACTTATTATTGATGATTCATCAGTTATTCGAAATATCATTAAGGAAGTTTTGAATGACGTTGATGATATTACAGTCATTGGTGAAGCTAAAGATCCACTGGTTGCACGGACATTAATTAAGCAACTTAATCCTGATGTTTTAACCTTGGATGTCGAAATGCCAAAAATGGACGGTATTACTTTTTTAAGTAATTTAATGCGCTTAAGACCCATGCCAGTGGTTATGTTATCGACGCTAACAACTCAGGGCGCAGATACCACACTGAAGGCACTAGAGCTTGGTGCGATTGATTTTATTGCTAAGCCCAGTTTTGAAGCGCTAACGGGCGATAAAGAAAGCTTTAAACAGTCCATTATCGAAAAAATAAAATATGCCGGTAGCATTAAACCTCATGATCTTTCCTTCTCTAGGCGATTGCCAGCTAAAGAAAAAACAAATCAGCTTGCTTTTAATGGTAGTAAATCGGTTAACCATTTAATTGCTATAGGCGCCTCTACTGGCGGTACGGACGCGATTAAAAAACTACTTACCGCTATGCCTAAAAATGCTCCCGCTATTGTTATTACTTTACATATCCCGAGTATTTTTAGTGCTCGTTTTGCCCAGCGCATGAATAAAAACGCTTTAATGGCCGTGCATGAAGCTCAACATGGAGAAAAAATTGAAAATGGCCATGTTTATATCGCACCTGGTGATAAACATTTGAAAGTAGAGTCAAAAGTAGGCGGGCTATTTTGCGTACTAGAAGACTCTGCGCCGGTTAATCGCCATAAACCAGCAGTTGATGTGCTGTTTAATTCATTAAAAACACTAGCAACTAATGTTCAGGGCGTTATTTTAACAGGCATGGGGCAAGACGGTGCCCAAGGGCTTTTGGCATTAAAAAGGCTTGGTGCAATGACTATCATTCAAGATAAAAGCAGTAGCCTTGTCTGGGGCATGCCAGGCAGTGCTTTTCAGTTAAATGCCCATGTAAAACAACTAGCCTTATTAGATATTGCTGAAGCACTTTTAAAAAATGCCTCACTGGGTTGGCGTGAAGTAGCAGAGGGAATCTATGAAGAATCCTAATACCTTGGTTTTGCTTGGCATTACTATTTCTATTTTGCTGTTAATTACTCTGTTGATGATAACCGATAATTACTTGTCATTGTCATTAGCGGCGTGCCTGTTAGTTATTTTTATTGTTCAGTTGAAACAGCGTGAAAAGTCAGTGACTTTACCGTCAGCAAAGAGGCTGTTTAATCCAGAAGATATTCAACAGGTTGAGGCTAGTTTTCAACAAATTAGCCTGTTGTTGGCTAAACAAATGAATATTGTTGATACCGAGGTTAATCGCGCGAATACGTTAGTTGGCTCTGCTGTCGGTGATATTTCAAATAGTTTTAAATATTTAAGTGAATTATCTGAACTCCAACAAAGCCTGATCAATAAAGTTGTGCTCAATATTAATAATGCTGAAAACAGTGAGGCTTCTGTTATCGGCGCTTTTGTTGATAATACCAACGAAAGCTTACAAAACTTTGTCGAAGTGATTATTAATACTAGTAAGACTAGCTTAGAAACATTGTCATATACCGATGAAATGATTGCACAATTTGACAGTATTTTTGCACTACTTGGGCAAGTGGAAAGTTTGGCCAGCCAGACTAATTTATTAGCGTTGAATGCTGCGATAGAAGCGGCAAGAGCTGGTGATGCCGGCAGAGGGTTTGCTGTTGTCGCCAATGAAGTTAGGGCACTATCCATCAGCTCTACAGCGTTGAATGATGATATTCGTGAGAAAATATCAGGCACACAAAATATTATTAGTCAATTGAGAACATCAGTAGAAATAATGGCTTCTGCGGATATGACACCAACATTACAGGCGAAGGACAAAGTTGGTGAAATGATTGACTATATGAGTAAGGCTAATATAGATACTAATCGTGTAATCAATGAACTGTCGCTAATTACCCCACAAATATCTGAACATGTCGGTAATGCTGTTCGTTCGTTGCAGTTTGAAGACTTAACGAACCAAACGTTAGCGTCAATTCAGAACAATATCAACTCAGTGAGGAGCTTGAATTGTTTACTTAATGGGCTTGAATTAACGCCAAATTGTGCTGAAGAGCAATTAATGAGCTTACAAATAAAATGCCAAGAAATACTCACGGCAACACAATCACATGACGAGACCAGAAGTGTATCTCAAATGACAATGGAAGAAGGGGAAGTGGAGTTATTTTAACTTCATGATAAACAGGCATTAGCTTTATTTATAAGGGATTAATATGACGGTAGAAAAAACGCTTACAAATGACGGTACTCAGTTATCTATTAAGATCGATGGAAAATTCGATTTTTCACTGCACCAAAACTTTCGCGAGGCATATATTGATTTTCAAGGAAATAATACTGATATTTTTTTAGACTTATCTCGAACTACTTATATGGATAGCTCAGCTTTAGGCATGATTTTGTTATTGAAAGAGCATGCAGATAAAAGCACTAATCAAATCATTATTCAAAAACCTAATGAAACGGTTAATAAGATTTTAGAGATTGCGCAATTCCATCGTTTGCTAACCATTGAGGTATAAATGATGGCCGCAGTTGCCGTAAAATCGGAAACAAAACTGGCTTTGGTTGTCGATGATTCTGCGATGCAATCTAATATTTTAAGTCACCTGCTATGTGAGCAAGGCTACCAAGTTATTATTGCGAATAATGGCCTAGAAGGAGTCAATAAATATATTAAGTATCAGCCAGATTTAGTGCTTATGGATATTAATATGCCGATAATGAATGGTTATGATGCTGCTAGAAAAATCAAAAGCTACTCAGATCAGTACTGTTTATGTCCATTGGTTTTTGTCACCAATGAAAGCTCTGATTATGCATATATTGAAAGCATTGAAGCGGGTGGTGATGGCATTCTCGTACGACCGTTTTCAGCTGAAGTATTTAAAGCAAAAATTAAATCTATTCAACGTATCAACGACTTATATGGTCAAGTAAAAAGGCTAAAACAAGTGCAGGATGCAGATGTCGAAATCGCAGAGAAATTGATGTCTGATGTTATTGAGGCGCGAAATTTCGGTCGTGATCGCATTGGTGTTGTCAAAAAAGCGGCGGCATTATTTAGTGGTGATATTCAACTAAGTGCTTTGTGTCCTAACGGTGATGTAAATGTATTATTGGGTGATTTTACCGGTCATGGATTACGTTCATCTATAGGTGCTGTGCCACTAGCTGAAACCTTTCGAGCTATGACTAAGAAGGGCTTTTCAATACTTGATATTGTTACCCAAATTAATCGACAGTTATTTAATCTCTTGCCTGCGGATTTGTTTTTAGCCGTTACTTTTGTCACGGTCTCGTCACATGAAGAATCAATATACATATTAAATGCCGGTTTACCTGATGCTTATGTCTTTTCAAAAGATGGCGAAATAAAGCATAAAATTACCTCGAGCCATCCGGCGATGGGGGTACTAGCAACACTTTTTTCTGACTTAGAAATATCTGTTATTTCCGTTCAAGAATCTGACCGTATAGTGCTACTTAGCGATGGCATTGTTGAAGCAAGAAATGATCAAGATCAAATGTACGATTATCAACGCTTTGAAGCGGCGGTTATTGCAGGCATTGAAGCGGGTGACATATGTCAAAGTGTACTGGCAAGTGTCGATAGCTTTTGTCAGGGCATGGAGCAAGAAGATGATATATCTTTAGTCGATATTCCCTGTCATGGTTGGCAACAAGATTATGCCCTTGCCAATCAAGTTAGTGATAGCGTGTTAGGCGAAAACTTAGAAAATATTTGCAATAACGTATCACCTGCTTGGCAATGGAGCTTATTACTAACGGGTAGACGATTAGCGACGGTAAATCCCATTCCTATTGTTATGAATCAAATACATGAAATTGAAGGGAATGGTGACCATTGGTTGAGTTTACAGACCATTTTGACTGAACTATTTGTTAACTCGTTAGATCATGGTGTTCTAGGCTTAAGTTCTGAATTAAAGGCATCTCCTGAGGGGTTTGGTGAATATTACCGAGAACGTGAACTTAGGCTTAAGCAATTAGAATCGGGATTTGTTGATATTTCCATGGAGTGTTACGCCTTAGCTAATGGCGGGCGTTTGAAAATAAGAATAAAGGATAGTGGTCAGGGTTTTGATCTCGTGAAATCTTTTCAAAATGAAGAGCCGTCGTCAGGCACAAACCTAAACTTAAGCGGTCGTGGTATTGAGTTAGTTGAACAGCTGGCGGAGAGTTTAGAGTATTTTGATCACGGACGAATTGTTGAAGCGTCTTATCTTTGGGCAAACTAAGACGGTGTTGTTGAGGAGTAGTTTTGAATATTTTAGTTATTGAAGACAGTAGTTACCAGCGGCAATTAATCCACGCGATGATAGAAGATAGTGGTTTTAAAGCTATATGCGCTAGTGGCTATAAAGAAGCATTGGAGGTATTAGCGACAACCCGTATCGAGCTGGTTTTAATGGACATAGAAATGCCTGACATGAACGGGTTTGAAGTCACCAAAATTATTCGTTCAACCTATCCCGACTGGATGCCCATTATTTTTCTTAGTGCCAATGATAGTGAAGCTTATTTAGCCAAAGGAATTGATGCCGGTGGTGATGATTATCTCACCAAGCCAGTAAAACAAGTGGTTCTCGCAGCTAAAATAAGAGCGATGGAGCGAATTTCACTAATGAAGTCTGCATTGGATCATGCCAATAAGCAACTGGTCGCACTGAGTAGTATTGACTCACTAACGCAAGTACTAAACCGTAGAGGTTTGGACATTGCACTCGATACTTCATGGCAAGATAATCTCCAAGGAAATGCTGAACTTTCATTACTTATGTTAGATATTGATTGTTTTAAACTTTACAACGACAACTATGGTCATCAAAAAGGTGATGATTGCTTGGCAGAAGTGGCGAGTATATTTAATCAAGCTTTGGAGCAGCCAAATGATGTTATTGGCCGATATGGTGGCGAAGAATTTATTATAGCCTTGCCTTACACTCCTATAGAAAGCGCTCGATTTAAAGCACAAGAGCTTATTAATACGCTCTTATCTGCAAAAATTTCTCATAAGCATTCGACTGTACTGCCCTATGTTTCGGTCAGTATAGGGATTTCGTCGACTAGTTGTGGTGCTACTGATATTAAACAACTCATTAAACAAGCGGATTCAGCACTTTACCAAGCGAAAGAAAATAAAAGAAACCAGTATGCCGTTTTCAATGCTGCTTAGCAGATATACGAGTCGCAATTGGAAATATATTTAAAGTTATAGGACTGTTGAAGAGGGATATTTATGTTGAAGCCGAGAGTACTTATTATTGATGATGACTATGCATATTTGGAGCTTTTACAAGAAGCGCTTGAAATCGATTTCTCCGTCGTTTGCGCTAAAAACTTGGCTGAGGCCGCTAACATTTCAACCGACTCTGAAGCTGGAGCATTTGAAATTGCATTAGTTGATGAAAATATTGGCGAAGAAAAAGGCTCTCAATGGATAAAGCAACAAGTTGAAGGAGAGCCAATAGCTAAGTCATTCGTACTGTATTCTGGTTTAGCCACCGAAGAGGCGATTCTAAAAGGCTTAGAATGTGGAGCAGATGACTTTTTAGCAAAACCAATTTCATTATTAGCATTAATTAGCAAATTAAAGCGACTTATCGAGTATCAAGATAAAATTCATCTTTATGAAGACGAGCTCTGTTCAAAAGATCGTGTGATTAACATCTCAATGGCGCAGGCGTCAAAGTATGGCAGCTGTATGCAGCTTACCT
>PJEL010004318.1_pt1 | contig 11803 bp, 13 predicted proteins | sample 1853271 | NCBI WGS metagenome assembly PJEL01 (sample SAMN08108733, study PRJNA415343) | Invertebrate metagenome, whole genome shotgun sequencing project. | host: Globobulimina | place: Sweden: Gullmar Fjord | collected 2015-08 | reverse complement strand
TACACACTTTGAAGTCATGCCTATACAAATATGTGAGCGACGGTTATGGCTTTTGCGACTGTCACTGTGAAATTCAATCTACACTTTCAACATGTATAACTCTATCTTCCACATGCAGTAATAATGGCTCAAGCTCTCGCAATGAAGAATTAAACCAATGATCTTTATCTTTTGCTAAAACTAAAACAGGCATTCTTTTATGATATTGACCGCATTTATCATTAGGCTTTGTCGTTAAGGTTACAAGCTCGGTATGCTCATGTTGAAACAATATGCCAGCCATATACAACGGCATTTTATTAGCATGTTCAAACAAGTATTTAACTTTTTTACCTTCTTCTGTTCTCCATTCAAACCAACCATTACAAGGCACTAAACATCGTTGATGTTGAAATGCTTGCTTAAAGGTAGGCTTGCTCGCTACGGTTTCGGATTGTGCATTGATAATCAGCTTTTTAGACCAGTTAGGTTTTATGCCCCACAATGCATTAACTTGAGAATAGCTTGAACCACTATTAATAATTGTCGCTACTGATTGGCTTGGGCTCAAATTGTGTTTAGTTTCTACACTGTAATGTGTATTAAATAGCTCGCTTACTATTGGAGTTAAAGCTTTGTTTACACTGAATCGACCGCACATATTTGCCTCAACAAATTATCTTAGGTATTTCTGACCATTTACTGGTGTAACTAGGAGATAGAAAGTGACGCCTCATTGCCCACTTATCGTTTTTTTCAGCAACAGCCACTTCAATAGTACCACTGCCATAGCGATTATTTACATAATCATAGCATTGCATAAGTGGTTGGTTATTCACTGATACATTAAACATATCTTGTTGCTGAAACTTAGCGTTTTCCAATTCAACCGCACCGACTCCGCAGCGATAAAATAGTACGCCAGCCATATAAATACTATCAAATACAAACGAAATAGCGGCAACTACCTTTAAGGTATTATCTGTAGCAACAGGAAATTCATAGATAATAGACTTCTTGTAATAATTATCATCGTGCGGAGAGCTTGAGGCAAAAATAACTAAGCGTTTAATTAAAGAGTGTTGCCCTCTCGATTTTTTAGCAACAATACTAGCATGACTTGATAATGCGGCTTTAAGTGCGTGCTCATTCGTAACTCGCTGACCAAAACTACGAGTAGAAAATATCTCTTTTTTATCTTGACCTATTTCATCCCAGTTTAAACATGCCACACCATTAAGCTCATTAACTGTACGCTCAACAACAACGCCAAATTGACCTCTCATTGATTTGGGTGACTGGTTTGCCAAGTCCCAACCATTTTCAAGACCTAAAATACTTAACCGTTTGCCAAGCTTTGAGCCAATTCCCCAAATATCAGTTAATGACATTCGAGACAGTATTTCTTTACGTGAACTTTCATCATTAATAACAGCAACACCATCAAAGCCAGAGAGCTTTTTAGATGCATGGTTGGCCGCTTTTGCTAACGTTAATGTAGCGCCAAAACCAACCCCAACAGGTAATCTCGTTTCACGCCAAACAGCCTTTCTTATTAGATGACCGTATTCATACCAGTCATCAATACAAGTAAAGTCTCTAAAGTGTAAAAATGATTCATCAATAGAATAAACATAGTGCCTATCTGAATACCGAGCGATAACGTTCATCATCCTTTCACTTAAGTCTGCGTATAGCTCATAATTAGAAGAGCGAACAACAACATCATGTTTTGCTAAAAGTGATTTTATTTTGAAGTACGGTATAAATTTAGGAATACCAAGTTCACGCGCCATAGGACACACAGCACATATACAGCCATCGTTATTTGTTAGAACAACGACAGGTTTATTACGTATTGTTGGGTCAAACACCTTTTCAACACGTGCATAAAAAGCAACAGCATCAATCAAGCCAAACATGATAATAGTGCCGGTAGTTTTTTATGTAATCTAAAAGAAACATTTACCACGCCCTCAATTTGAAAACTATCAGCTTCGGTTATGGCAATCGGCTGATGCTCATCAGATGCAGATAACAATAAAGCTTTATCTGTATCTATTATTTTACAAACAAAGCAGCCATTAAAGTTAGCCACAACAACAGAGTCGTTGCTTACATGCTCGACTCTATCAACAACAAGAACATCGCCATCAAATATCCCTCGTCCTTCCATAGAACGTCCATTAGCCAAACCAAAAAACGTAGCATTAGGGTGTTGAAGCAATAGCTCCTCTAAAGATAAGTTTAATTCCTTATATTCGGCAGCTGGTGACTCAAAACCTGATATCCCTGCTTCAATGTATACGGGTATCACTTTCATAAGAACATCAAATAAGTGCTGTATAAAGGTACAGTATAGTTGTTTTTGGATAATTATAGAAGAAGTGATTAAATGTAGTAACTCATATTTGATTTACATGAAACGTACAATCGCTTTGGTGTAAAGCTTCAATGGCGGCTTTGGTGGCGCAGGAGCCAGTCAAGGTGACTTTCAACCTAGCTTCTTGGGGCTATGTCTCCTGCAAGCACTTTGCTGTTTGTGGTAAATCATATCGAAACGCTAACCCTGACCAGACAAGGGTCATTAGGTAATAAGCGCCAAATAATACTTTGGATTATATTTTGTATCAATTATTCCAAAAAACAAGTTAAACATTTGGTTCAGAAGTTCAACCTAGAGGGAGTACCATAGTTCTATTTGTTATTGCTTTCAGACCTTATATAGTCGAGGGCGTTTGTTAAAAGTTCATTGAACTCTATAGGCTTTTCTAACATAGGGAAATGACCTGATTCTTCTATATATAAAAGTTTATATTTTTTTATATGTTTTTTATTGCTATCTAGGTTTGTAGGCCAAAGTCGGGCATTGATTGATACTACTGGAATATTTATGTTTTCAAAAACTTGAGCTGCCTCACCACTTACGTATTGACCCAAATAGTGAGTAAAGGCATTCATAGCAACTTCTTTGGGGGCTGAAGACATATCCTCTTTTACCCAATCAACTAATTTTTTATCTGATTTACTTGGAAACATAGTTAAAACAAAGTTTTGCGCGGCATCCTTAAAATCATCTTGGAAAGGTTTTACCATTTCATCAATAGTCTTTTGAGAAACTTTATTTGCAATGTCATGCAATGTATCAACACCTATAATACCTATAACTTTTTTGGGTGAAATTTGTGCTGCTTTGGCTATTACTGCTCCCCCCATAGAGTGTCCAATCAAAATAGCTTTGCTAACTTTTTCTTTGTCAATAATAGCCTCTACATCCTGAGCGAAAGAAAGAATTGTGTAGTTTTTTCTATTTGATGAAGAGTTACCATGTCCAGCAAGGTCAATTGTAATAACTTGGTGATCTTTTGAAAAAATGGAAACCTGCTTCTGCCAGTACCGACTATCACAGCTCCAGCCATGAATAAAAATTAACGATGTTTCACCAGTACCAAATACTCTATAAGACACTCGCTCAGAATCACTTGATATAGCGATATCATGTTTAACAAAATCCCCTTTGCTTGCAAATCCTGTAATTCCACACAAAAAAAGTAACACTGCTAAAAACAATTTTTTCATTTTACTTCTGCTCATCTAATGAAACGCACGATTTCAAACTATTAATCTAAACTATTTATCAGTATTTTCAATTAAAAAATATGTGGTAAAAATATGAAAGCTGATGTTTCTCTAAACTTTAAAGTCATCCCTTGCAACTTCGTTACAGGCAGCTTTGGCGGCAAAATTGACTATTTATTAAGATAAATTCACGTCTAAATTAGAGCGGCTTTGTTGTACTAGTGATCATACTGGAGTTCAATCTCATTGGCTGATGATAATGGCTGATGGTAATGGCTCATAGGTAATCTCAAATATTCTGCGTAGTCAGCTATTCATTTTTATAAAGGCTGGTAATTTTAGATAGCGCTAAAACAAAAAACGATGCCAGAAGCATCGTTTTTTATTGCAGATAAAAAATAATATTGAAGTTATTTTATATCAATAGCGCCAATAGTATTAGTTCCAAACAACACGGGCTGCTAATAGCAGGAGAAAGCTACCGGTTACTTTGTCTATGATATGACTGTTTCTTTTAAGTTTGTTAAGCACAGGGCCGCGAGATAAGCCATAAGTAACTAATACATACCAAAGGGCATCAATTAAACCTACCGTGATCACCATGATCAGTTTCTTAAGCCATGTGGCTTCGGCGTCGACAAATTGGCTAAACAGTGCGAGAAAAAAAATCGCTAGTTTAGGGTTTAAAAAAGCTATTAAAAAACCATCGCGCCAACCATTAATTTTGGCTGTATTTTCAGTAAGTTGATTTTGTTCATTATGGTCATCAAAACTGATTTTAGCTTTTTTACTTAATAGTGATTTAATGCCTAAATAAGCTAGAAAAGCCGCACCAGCATATTGAATAATCGAGAATAAAACAGGGGAGTTAACAATAACTATGCCAATGCCTGTGGCGGTTATTGCAGCATAAAGTGCAACGCCAAAGCCGTGACTAATCGCACTTGCATAACCTTGTGATGCACCGCCTGCCATGGTGTTTTTTACCACTAAGGCTAAACTAGGCCCTGGTGACAAGGCGCCCATAATGCAAATGGCAACCAGTGATAGCCATAAATGAAGCTCCATTCTTCCTCCTGATTCTCGATAAATAATGCTGTATTAGTGAGCTATGTATGGCGTTCTAATACGCATGAAACTGGCGAATCTTGGCACACCTCGTTTGGTTTTACCAACATATTTATAGGTAATGGTTTCACCAACCTTAGGCGGGTTTTGTCGTTGGGCATTACTAAAACCACTGCCTATTTTAAATATAATGCCATCAGGAGTGATAACTTCGATAGAGCCGAGCATATTGTTAAACTTTCCTTTGCCTTCAATGTGTCGAATAACTCTTGCTTCAGCATCTTGATATTTCTTAAGTTTCATTAAATCATTGCTACGGCCCGATTTATATTTGGCGTCTTGATGATGCAGCATCAACCCTTCACCGTGTTGAGCAACGATATTGTCTAAATCTTCAAAAAGTTGTTTTATCGAAAGCGCTTTATACTGCTTAATCACTCTAAGTGTTGGTGATTTAGAACGATTTACTAGGGCTTTCATCGCATTGATTCGTTCTGAAAATGCTCCTTGGTGCTCGGGCAGGTCAAAGAGGTGAAGTTTGATTTGTTGCCAACAATTGCTTGGTATTTTTTGCCTAATACAGCCGCTTGTTTGATCAAACTGATTTCTTGAGGCCCACAGTTCACCATCCATTTTTATTGCTGGCCAATGTTGGGTGAACCCAACTGGCGTTGTTATGATATTTCCTTGTTTTGTTCGTAATTTGTAGCCGTCCCAATAACCACGGACACCATCGAGTTTTTCACTGATCCAATAATGGCTAATGTCATCAGGCGCAGAATAAATGGTGGCAAGTTGAATCTTGGGTTTATTTACAAAAGCGCTAGCATTAATTGTGAGCAGAGCCATAGCTGTTATTAGTAAGCGAGCACGTGTAATTAGGCTGATAACATGACTAAAGTTAGGTTTAGTTGAGCTGGGTTTCGTTGACTTAGGCTTATGGACTAGAGGCTTATGCTGCATAATTTCATCCTTGAAAAGTTGTTGTTATGAATTCATTAATTAATGCGGCTTCCTGCTGCATTAATGTGATTGTAGATTGAAAGTTAAGATTTGCTTAGTTTTTAAAGTTTATTATTTTCAACTAACCTTTTTTAATTTTTAGCTATACTATCTGAATCACAAGTAGGTGTTCAGTTAAATCAATATCAAGGATTGATATGTATTACAGTAAGTTAACTTCTACCAGACTCATCTTTTGTCTCTTCTTTATTGTTTTAGTCACTTTTTCTACTGCTAGTTTTGCAGGTAAAAAAAAGTGCAAACCCTACTTAGAAAAACTTCATCAAGTGCAATCATTGCAGCGGGCTGGCTATTCAGCAAAACAAGGCAATAGATTAAAAGCAAGAGAAGATAAAGCGCGAACTAAATGGTGGCAATGTGAAAGAGGCCTATTAAAAACAAGCAAGGCAAAAACAAAAAAAACAAAAACAGCTAAAACAAAAGAGAAAATAAAAAGGCTAAAGAATAAGGAGATAAAAAATAGACAACTGAAGAATGAAAGGCTGAATAAAGCATTGTTAGCAAAAACAAATGGCAGTGCTTATTCAGTAAAAAGTGTTGTTGTTAAACAAAAGTATCAAGGGGAAAAGCAGCGCAGATGGCTTCGCTTTTATCAAAAACCGAAAAAGTGTGGTCGCCCGAAAAACATGAGCACTTTTACCTATTGTATTGAAGATAAGAATACTCAACAGCTTGCCTTTGAACAGAATGATTTAAAGATAAAAACGATAAGGTTTTAATTGAAAATGTCGACGGGAATAATTTGATGGTAGCGTGAAAGGCGGAGAGCTTTAGCGATTGAGTGCTTTAACACTCTCCATCATCTGCTTTTAGGTTTAGTCAGAGAGACTAACTTGCGATTTTCTGCTCGTTGTAATCAGCTTTTTTCAAATGATATTGCGTGATGATTTCATCAACAGCGTCTTGGTTATATTCACGTAGTCCGCTAAGTACCATGTACTTTTTACCATTGCCTATTACTTTGCCGTTAGCAACTAGGTCAAACATTAAGCAGGCTTTACCGCGTTTACCATCAACGTCTAATACGGTATCAGAAACTAACAATTTTACTTCGTCTATGGCGACGGTCTCTAAACGAATCGACATGCTTTGATACATGATCATTGGGCGTGCAGGGTTTATCATCACACCTTTTGTTTTCATTAGCTTCATTAGCATATCAGGGAATGTATGGCCTGAAAATTCAACATAAGAGCGAACCAAAGACTCAATAACTTTAGTGTCAGTTGTTTTGTCGCCGCTAACGGCAACTTGCATGTATTCTTTGCCTTTGGTATCTGACACGGTGGCTTGGTTTTCAATATCATTTGGGAATATTAAAGAAGACTCTTCAGTGACCATGCCCGAAAAAGTGAAGGTCATTTCTTGGTGAAGACCTGATTTTGATAAGATCAATGAAAAAAGTAAATCGCCAGGCACACAAAAGCGCTTTGCGTTTACATCATGGAGTGGGTTGAAGTCATCGGCAACTTGCTTAGCAAAAGTACTTGCCTGTTCACGAGTGAAGCTTACTTTTCCATCAGAGATACTACAAAATTGGTCTAAAAACATATTTATACTTATTCACTCAATCGATTCAGAAAACCGACGCAGTCTAACAGTGTAATCAAGTAAAATCGAAGGAATAAATACAAATCAGACCAGTAATTCTACAGGTTTCAGCGTACATGTGTGTTTTTTGATGAACTAAATATTTGAGACAAATGTACTAATCAGTTGTTCTTTTTGTTTTTTAGTCATCTGTTTTAATTGATATTCGCGTTTACTGGCTATTGATCTATTTTCATGAGGTTCATAAAAGGCAAGTTTTACTGGCCGGCGTACGCGCGTATACTTTGCGCCCAAGGTATTAGAGTGATTATGCTCAGATAAGCGCCGCGTTATGTCAGTTGTTATTCCTGCATAAACGCTATTATCAGAGCAGCGGAGAAAATACACGTACCAAGCTGTAGCCATTTTTGATGAGCTTTCTTCAATTTTAGTGCTAGCGAATATAGAGAATATTCCCTAAAATGTCAGCCATTACTTTAGCATAGAGAGAAAATATGCAGCATTTTGCAAGCGCCCCCCTTTTTAAAATGACCGCCCAGTTATCATCAGGCGGCTTGGTTGAGTATCAATTGGCTCATGGTGAACAAAGGCTGCCGCTTAATCATTTAATCGGTAAGCAGTTGAGTTTACATTATGATGGTCATATTGCTTGTCAACATTGTGGTAAAAAAACCAAGAAGAGTTATTCACAAGGCCATTGTTTTCCTTGTATGCAAAAACTTGCGCAATGCGACATGTGCATCTTAAAGCCCGAAACTTGTCATCATCATCTTGGTACTTGTCGAGAGCCTAGTTGGGGCGAGCAACATTGCATGGTGCCGCATTATGTTTATTTAGCAAATACTTCAGGTTTGAAGGTGGGTATTACGCGCCATACACAAATTCCTACACGCTGGATTGACCAAGGCGCAACGCAAGCTCTACCTATTTTTAAAGTGCAATCACGCATTCAATCAGGCATGGTTGAAATTGCTTTAGCAGAGCATATAGCCGATAAAACTAACTGGCGAACCATGCTAAAAGGTAGTACTGATAACATTGACCTTAAAGCAAAAGCGGCAGAGTTGATTGAAAAGATCTCCCCTAAACTTGCGAGTATTGAAGCAGCGTTACCGTTAGGTAGCATTGAACAGTTGGATGAAGCAGTAACTGAGTTACATTTTCCGGTAACCGAATATCCAACAAAAATATCATCACTAAATTTTGATAAAACCCCTGTTGTTGGCGGCACTTTAACTGGCATTAAAGGGCAGTATCTCTTTTTTGATACGGGTGTTATTAATATTCGAAAATTTACTTCATATCATGTGGAAGTTACATGCGATTAACGGTGTTTATTGTGGATATCAGCAATTAAAAATTAATTATTTTTAATTTTCTTATTCATTGATCTTAATAATAAAAAAAATTCGCGAATAAAATAAACTGTCTATACTAACTATTACATGAATTAACTATATATTTCATTACCGTTTTTATAAAATCAAGTCTATCTTTATTTGATGAATCGGGCATAAGGAACAGCATTTTATGGATGCGATAGATTACGCAGAAAAAGCCAAAGAAATATTTGTATTATCTGATTCTTTTATTCGGATCAAAGAGCTTATTGATGATGAACGTTCGACAATAGATGATATTGGCGACATTATTTTGCTTGATCCCGCTTTGTCTGCAACTTTGCTTAAACTTGCCAACAGCTCATTTTTTAATTATCCCGGAAAAATTGATACTATTTCAAAAGCAGTCTTAGTGTTAGGCATTACTGAAGTTTATAATTTAGTGATTGCTTACTTTACTACTGAAGCTTTTAAATCAATAGAAGCAGATGAAGACTACCTTGACGATTTTTGGGGACGCAGTGTTGATTGTGCCCTAACCATCAAATATTTGGGCTCGCACCTAAATGTTCCCAATGCAGAGCGCTTGTTCATATTAGGTTTGTTACATAATTTAGGCGAGTTGGTTATTCAGCAGTTTTCGTCTGAACATATTTCAAAATGTGCAGACTTTTCAACCAGTAAAACGCCTTGGAATAAGCAGTTAGAAGTGCTTGAATTTACTTATGGTGAGTGCACCGCTGAATTATTGAAATTATGGCAATTACCTTACAGCCTTGTTGAGCCGATTCGTTATCAAGATAATGATGATTTTGAGCTATCTACGTTAGAAACAAAGTTACTCTATATCGCTAAACGTTCGGCATTTCAGCATAGTCATGGCGGTAATAAATCGCTTTTACATTTTATTACTCAAGATAAATTGGACTCATGCCATGTGAGTGATGACATTGTGAGTGCTGCAAGAACTTATTGTGATATGGAAAGGCTAGGTATTTTAGCGATTCTGAGCCCGAGTGCGAGTATGATTTATTAACGGTATAAGTTTTAATCAGCCGAACCTTGTTTATTTAAAAGCGCGTTAAGCGCTTTTTTTATTTGATAATTTTCTCTTTTATCAAAGTGTCTTATTATGTTTTTTTGCACGGTATTATTATTCTTTAATTCAAATACGCTAGTGTTTTCTCCGTACTTGCTCGGTAATTGCTTTCATATTTAGCCTCAACTTTACCTTCAGGTATTCATTTTGACCTATGCGAACAATTCATAAATACCAATACTAAAATTATGCACCAAACTTTATCAGCTTCATTTTATTGCTGCACCAAAGTTGTGCGTAGTGATTTGTTTTAGCAGCTGTAATTATCTAGTGTTATGTTTTTAATCATTATTTTTACTTGGCATGCGCTTTGTATTGTTAACAACAAATAATTATACCAGTCCAGTCAGGGGTAAATAATGAAGTTAGTTAACGCAATAATAAAACCATTTAAGCTAGATGATGTGCGCGAAGCCATCTCAGAAATCGGTGTCGAAGGTATTACGGTAAGTGAAGTAAAAGGTTTTGGCCGTCAAAAAGGTCATACCGAGTTGTATCGTGGTGCTGAATATCAAGTAGATTTTTTACCTAAAGTTAAACTGGAAATTGCAGTAAATGACGATGTTGTTGACCGCTTGGTTGAAGCTATTACCAAAGCGGCTTACACCGGGAAAATTGGTGACGGTAAAATTTTTGTACTTGATTTACAACAAGCCATTCGTATTCGCACTGGCGAGCAAGATGTAGAAGCCATATAAGGGGATATGAAATGGAACAAAATATTTTTCAATTACAATATGCAATGGACACCTTTTATTTCTTAATTTGTGGTGCCTTGGTTATGTGGATGGCCGCGGGCTTTTCAATGCTTGAAGCGGGTTTAGTTCGCGCAAAAAACACCACCGAAATTCTGACTAAAAACGTTGCTCTTTATGCTATTTCTTGCATCATGTACTTAGTGATTGGTTACGACATTATGTATGGTGGCGGCGTATTTTTATCAGGTATCGAAGTTGTTGACCCAGCAAAAGTATTAGAAGACTTCTCCAATAGAGAAGATGGCTTTACTGGCGCAGCAATTTACTCAGCAGCATCTGATTTCTTCTTTCAAGTGGTTTTTGTTGCCACTGCAATGTCGATAGTTTCTGGTGCGGTTGCTGAGCGTATGAAACTATGGTCTTTCTTAGCATTTGCTGCGGTACTTACCGCGGTAATTTACCCAATGGAAGGTAGCTGGACATGGGGTGGTAATGCTGTTTTTGGTTTATATACCTTAGGTGATTTAGGTTTTTCTGATTTTGCTGGTTCAGGCATTGTTCATATGGCGGGCGCCGCAGCTGCATTAGCTGGTGTTTTATTACTTGGTGCACGTAAAGGTAAATACTCTGCAGATGGAAAAATAAATGCGATCCCTGGTTCTAACTTGCCAATGGCTACGCTAGGTACCTTTATTTTATGGATGGGCTGGTTTGGTTTTAATGGCGGTTCAGTACTAAAATTAGGTGATATTGCCAGTTCTCATTCGGTTGCTATGGTATTTTTAAATACTAACGCCGCCGCAGCAGCAGGTGCCATTTCAGCGCTTATTCTAGCTAAGCTATTATTCAAAAAAGCCGATTTGACCATGGCATTAAATGGTGCGTTAGCAGGTTTAGTGGCAATAACTGCAGAGCCATCAACACCTACTCCAGTGCAAGCAACTATTTTTGGCGCGATAGCGGGTATTATCGTTGTATTCTCAATTATCAGTTTAGACAAGTTGAAAATTGACGATCCCGTAGGTGCTATCTCTGTGCATGGTGTGGTTGGCTTCTTTGGTTTGTTGCTTGTGCCATTAACCAACTCCGCTTCTACTTTCTCTGGCCAATTAATTGGTGCGGCAACTATCTTTATTTGGGTATTTGCTACCAGCTTCATTGTATGGTCAATCTTAAAAGCGGTTGTTGGCATTCGCATTAGTGAAGAAGAAGAGTATGTTGGTTGTGACCAATCTGATTGTGGTATGGAAGCATACCCAGAATTTACACGTGGCTAAGCCGTCTGTTATTAAATGAATTTAGCCCAGCTTTTGCTGGGCTTTTTATTACCTGTTATTTTCTTTCGTCCTAGGGGCTGTTGATCTTTCATTTTAGTCTCTGCTATAGGCTAATTTTAAGATAACAAGGCGAAGAGAGTGCTATGTAGTCATTCTACTTTAACAATTTTCAACGATGTTAGGTTGAAG
>PJEL010004317.1_pt1 | contig 11807 bp, 4 predicted proteins | sample 1853271 | NCBI WGS metagenome assembly PJEL01 (sample SAMN08108733, study PRJNA415343) | Invertebrate metagenome, whole genome shotgun sequencing project. | host: Globobulimina | place: Sweden: Gullmar Fjord | collected 2015-08 | reverse complement strand
CGTCGACACCGACAGCGACGGGGTTCCCAACGACTGCGACATCTGCGAGGGCGGGGTCGACGGGGCCGATGGCGACTTCGACGGCGTGCCGAACTTCTGCGACGTCTGTGCCGGCAACGACGACAACCTCGACGACGACGGCGACGGCACCCCGGACGGCTGTGATCTGTGTGTCGGGTATCCAGACGGCGCCGACGGCGATGGGGACGGGGTTCCGGATGGCTGCGATACCTGCCAGGGTGGCCCCGACAATCTCGACAGCGACTTCGACGGCGTGTGCGACGCCTTGGACGCCTGTCCGGGATCCGACGATCTCTTCGATACCGACAATGACGGCGCTCCCAACGGCTGCGACCTCTGCCAGGGCTACGACGACAGCGCCGACGCCGACAACGACAGCGTCCCCGACGGTTGTGACGCCTGTCCCGGCGACGACAACGCCGATGCGGACTCCGACGGTGTCTGTGATGGCCTCGACGTGTGCCCAGCCGGCGACGACAACGTCGACAGTGACTTCGACGGCGTCGCCGATGCCTGCGATGCCTGCGCAGGGCACGATGATCTGTTCGACACCGACAACGACGGCGTTCCCGGCGGCTGTGACATCTGTGCGGGATTCGACGACAACGCCGACGCCGACGCCGACTCGGTGCCGGATGGCTGCGACATCTGTGCTGGCTATGACGATCTGCTCGACAGCGACGGTGACGGCACCCCGAACGGGTGTGACAGCTGCTCGAGCCCCTTTGATACCGATGGGGACGGAGTCCTCGACGACTGCGATATCTGCCCGGCCGGTGACGACAACATCGACACCGACGGCGACAACGTGCCCGACGCCTGTGATGGCTGTCCGCTCGGCGACGATCTGCTCGATGCGGATGGTGATGGCGTGGCTGATGCCTGCGATGTGTGCGCAGGGGGAGACGACAGCTACGACGCAGACTTCGACGCCGTTCCCGACGACTGCGACATCTGTCCGGCCGGTGACGACAATGTAGACACCGACGGCGACTTCATCCCCGACGACTGCGATGTCTGCGCGCTCGGCAACGATCTTCTCGATGCCGATGGCGACGGGGTGGCGGACGCCTGCGATGTGTGTGCGGGCGGGGACGACACCGTCGACACGGACTCCGACGCGGTGCCCGACGACTGCGATGTGTGTGCGGGCTTCGACGACAACCTCGACAACGACGGCGACGGGCGCCCCAACGACTGCGATCCGTGTCCCATGGATGCCTATGAGACCGACGCCGACAACGACTCCTACTGGTCTTGTGATGACTGCGACGACACCGACGCCGACACCTTCCCCGGCGCTCTCGAGCTCGCCGACGGAGTGGACAACGACTGTGACGGCGATGTGGACGAGGGAACGCCGAATTTCGACGATGATGGCGACGGCTTCTCCGAGGCTGGCGGCGACTGCGACGACGCCGATCCGTACGTCAATCCAGCGGAGATCGAGATCTGCGACGGCATCGATCAGGACTGCGATCTCGTGGTCGACAACGGCACCAACTGCTTCGACGACGACGGCGACGGCTACACCGAGGACGATGGCGACTGCGACGACGCCGATCCAGACCGGAGTCCCGGGGAACCGGAGATCCTCGGCAACAACGTCGACGACGACTGCGACGGGATCGTCGATGACGGCCAGGGCGACAGCGACGGTGATGGCTGGGCCGACAACGACGACTGCGATCCGCAGGATCCCGACACCTACCCCGGCGCGCCAGAGCTCTTGGACGGCATCGACAATGATTGCGACGGGTATGTCGACGAGGGCACCGACGCCTACGATGACGACGGCGACGGCTACACCGAGGACGACGGCGACTGTGACGACGGTGACGCGGCGGTCAATCCCGGCGCACCGGAGATCGCAAACGGCATCGACGACAACTGTGACGGACTGGTCGACGAGGGCACTGAGGCCTATGACGACGATGGCGACGGCTACACCGAGGAGGGCGGCGACTGCGACGACGACGATGCTGACATAAATCCAGGTGCTCCAGAGGTTTTCAACAACATCGACGACGACTGCGACGGCCAGATCGACGAGGGCACCGACGGCTTCGACGACGACGGCGACGGGTTCACTGAGGCGCAAGGGGACTGTGATGACTCCGACGCCAGCGTCAGCCCCGATGGTGTCGAGGAAGAGAACGGCATCGACGACGACTGCGATGGAATCATCGACGAGGGAACCGATGCTTTCGACGACGACGGCGACGGTTACACAGAGAACCAAGGCGACTGTGACGACGACTCTGTGTCGGTTGCCCCAGGTGCTACGGATATCCCCGACAATGGGATCGACGAGGATTGCAATGGCGAGGATGCAACCGAGGGCGGTCAGTCGGTCGACAAACCGAGCGACGGTTGCAGCTGTGATGCGGGTTCTGGCCGTTCCGCGAGCTGGTTGCCGGTGTTGGTCTTCGCGCTGATCCTCCGTCGACGGCGGTAGATCGCAGGGAAATCCGCCTCACATTCAGCGGACGGACATCCATTTCGTGTAAAATGCCCCGGCTCGCCTGCGCAGGTGAGGTGGCCCTGTGGGCTTTGAGGTTTTCATGCGCGCGTCGTCGAAACTGCCCAGCGGCTTCAGTCGTTGCATCGGTAAGTGGTTTGTTGCAGCTGCATTCGCTGTGGGGGCTGCTCCAAGTGCCAGTGCCCAGACCTGCGCGGCTCCGTGGGTGTTGCCCTGCAACGTCACCACGAACGTGATCTACGCCGACTTTGTCAACGACGACACCAACTACCCGAGCTGTGGCACACCTTCGATGCCCGGTGCCGACGACGTCTTTGTCATGAACGAGGCGGTAGGGACAGAGATCTTCGTCGCGTTCACTCAGCCGAACTTTGTGCCACCAGCGCCGCCGGGTGGCTTTCCGACCGCGGACATGATCGTCACCGAAGACACCTGCCGAACGGGCCCCTGCGTGTCCTATGCCCCAGCGGCGAACGGACCTTTCCTCGAGTGGGCTCTCGATCCGAACAACGATGGCATCCCAGACGGCGGCATCTCGTCGGATGGCGGCGACTACTTCGTGCACGTCGACATCGACGGCGCCTATGGTGGATATCCCTACATCATCGATAGTTACTGCAACTTCTGTGATCCGGTCGCCGATGTCGCCGCGGTGATCACCTGCTCGTCCGACCTGCTCGGGGAGACGGCTGCGGCGGGTACCTCCAGCATGAACTTCTACACCTGCGGTACGCCCTATGCGCCACTGGCCCAGGTGTTCACGGAGAACATCTACGAGTTCACGCCCCAGGGCACCGGAATGGTGACCTTCTCGCTGACCAACATGACCTCGGACCACGACATCTACGTGCTCCAGGACCAGTGCAACGAGGCCAGCTGTATCGACGGAGCCACCGACGCAAGCGTGGCGACGGACCAGGTCACCTTCCTCGCAGTGGCGGGCACGACCTACTACATCGTGGTCGAGAACTTCGACAATGGCGGCGGCGTCTTCGATCTCGGTTTCATCGACAACACCGGTGGCTGCCAAGAGGACTGCAACGACGGGATCGACAACGATCTCGACGGGGACATCGACTGTGACGACCTCGACTGCCTCGGCGATCCCTTCTGCATCAACGTCGAGATGATCTGCGACGACGGGATCGACAACGACTTCGACGGTCCGGTGGACTGCCTGGACAGCGACTGCTTCGGAGATCCAACCTGCGTCGCCGAGGACTGCTGCAACGGCATCGACGACGACGCTGACGGCGATGTGGATGTCGCCGACGCCGAGTGCCCGGACGCCGACGGAGATCTGACCTCGGATGTCTGTGATCTGTGCCCGGGCTTCGACGACAACACTGATCCCGATGGCGACGGGGTTCCCAGCGGGTGCGACAACTGTCCCAACAACAGCAATGTCGGACAAGGTGACGCGGACACCGACGGTGTTGGCGACGCCTGTGACGTCTGCCCAGGTTCGAACGATCTGGCCGATAGCGACGGCGACGGCGTTCCAAACGGCTGCGACATCTGTGCCGGGTCGGACGACAATACCGACGGCGATGGCGATGGCGTTCCCGACGGCTGCGATCAGTGCGCTGGTTTCGATGACAACCTCAACGCCGACGGAGACAACTACGCAGACGGGTGTGACAACTGTCCAAACGTCGCTAACAACGGCCAACAAGACACAGACGGTGACGGCGTCGGCAACTCCTGCGATCTGTGCCCCGGCTCCAACGACACCCTCGACGACGATGGCGACGGCGTCCCCGATGGCTGCGATGATTGCGCCGGTTTCGACGACACCCAAGACACGGACACCGACGGGGTCCCGAACGGCTGCGACCTGTGTCCCGGCAACGACGACACCCTCGATGGCGACGGAGACGGCGTTCCCGATGGCTGCGACGCCTGTCCCGGGTCCGACGACAACGCCGATGCCGATAGTGATGGAGTGGCCGATGGCTGCGACGCCTGTCCCGGGTCCGACGACAACGCCGATGCCGATGGTGACGGCGTCGCGGATGGTTGCGACCAGTGCCCCGGCTCCAACGACACCCAAGACACCGACAGTGACGGCGTTCCAAACGGCTGCGACATCTGCCCTGGCAGCGACGACAATGTCGACACCGACGGCGACGGGGTGCCCAATGGCTGCGATCAGTGCCCGGGCAACGACGACAATGACGATGCAGACAGCGATGGCATCGCCGATGGCTGTGACCAGTGCCCCGGCAGTGACGACAACGACGACGCCGATGGCGACGGCGTGGCGGATGGCTGCGATCAGTGTCCCGGCTCCAACGACACCCAAGACACCGACAGCGATGGCGTTCCAAACGGCTGCGATGCCTGCCCCGGCTCGGACGATACACAGGACGGCGACAGCGATGGCGTTCCGGACGGTTGCGACGTGTGCCCAGGTTCCAACGACACTCTGGACGCCGACAGCGACGGTGTTCCCGATGGCTGCGACCAGTGTGCAAACAACGACGACTCCGACGATGCCGATAGCGATGGCGTTCCGGACGGCTGTGACGCCTGCCCCGGCGCGGACGACTCCGATGATTTCGACAACGATGGTGTTCCCGACGGCTGCGACTCTTGCCCCGGCTCCGACGACAATGCCGATGCCGACAACGATGGCGTGGCTGACGGCTGCGACGACTGTCCCGGTAACGACGATCTCCTCGATGCGGACGCCGATGGAGTGCCCGATGGCTGCGACATCTGCCCGGGCTACGACGACAACGCCGACTCGGACAACGATGGCATCCCGAACGGCTGCGACGTCTGCTCCTCGCCCCTCGACACCGACAACGACACCGTTCCCGACGACTGCGACATCTGCCCCGGCTACGACGACTCCCTCGACCCCGATGGGGATGGCTTCCCGACCGGCTGCGACATCTGCATCGGGTACGACGACAACGCCGATGCCGATGGCGACAGCACCCCCGATGGTTGCGACCTGTGCCCCGGTTTCGACGATGCCCAGGACGTGGACGGAGACACCATCCCCAACGCTTGTGACCAGTGCCCTGGCTTCGATGACAACGCCGATGGCGACGGAGACGGCGTAGCGGATGGTTGCGACGCCTGTGAGGGCTCCGACGACAGCACCGACACCGACAACGATGGCGCTCCCGACGGCTGTGATGTGTGTCCAGGCGGCGACGACAGCGTCGATGGCGATGGCGACTCCGTGCCGGACTTCTGCGACGCCTGCCCGGGTGCCGATGACACCGAGGACGCCGATGGTGACCTGGTTCCCGACGGCTGCGACGTGTGCGCGCTCGGCGATGACAATGTCGACACCGACTCCGATGGCAACCCCGACGCCTGCGACCTCTGTCCCGGCAGCGACGACAACAACGACACCGATCTCGACACGGTTCCAAATGGCTGCGATCTGTGTCCGGGCTACGACGACCTGGCGGACGCCGACTTCGACTCCATGCCCGATGGCTGCGACGTATGCCCAGGCTCCAACGACCTCGCCGATGCCGACAACGATGGCGCTCCGGACGGCTGCGACCAGTGCCCGGGCTCCGACGACAGCGACGACGCCGATGGAGATGGCGCTCCGGATGGCTGCGATGCCTGCCCGGGCTCCGATGACTCGCTGGATGCCGACTCGGACGGGGTTCCCAATGGCTGCGATTCCTGCCCGGGCTCTGACGACTTGTTGGATGGCGACAACGATGGCGTGGCAGACGGCTGCGACGCCTGCATCGGCTTCGACGACAACCTCGACGCGGACGGCGATGGCTTGCCCGACGATTGCGACACCTGCGTAGGCGATGACAGCCAGGACGCCGATTCGGATGGCGTCGCCGACGACTGTGACGTGTGCCCAGGCTTCGACGACACCTTCGACGCCGACTCCGACACGGTCCCGGATGGCTGTGACATCTGTGCGAGCAACGACGACCGGGTCGACACAGATGGCGACGGTGTCCCAGACGGCTGTGACATCTGCGCGGGATCGGACGACAACGTCGACACCGACTCAGACAATGTGCCCGACGGATGCGATGTATGCCCCGGCGCAAATGACGCTTTTGATACCGATTTTGACGGTACACCCAACGGCTGCGATCAGTGTCCTGGGTCCGATGACGCCGCGGACGCCGATGGCGACACCGTGCCGGATGGTTGCGACGTGTGTCCGAACTTCGACGACAACGTCGATACCGACGGGGACAACGTGGCGGACGGGTGCGACGCCTGTCCCGGCTTCGACGACACGCTCGACGTCGACACCGACGGTGTGCCCGATGGCTGCGACGCCTGTCCCGGCGCCAACGACGCCTTCGACACCGATGCCGACGGAACCCCGAACGGCTGCGACGTGTGTCCGGGGTCCGATGACTCCGCCGACGCCGACACCGATGGCGTTCCCGATGGATGCGACCTCTGTGCCGGCTTCGACGACGCCATCGACACCGACGCCGATGGCGAGATCGACGGCTGTGACAACTGCAATGGCAACCCGAACCCGACTCAGGACGACGGCGATGTCGACGGCTTTGGCGATGTCTGCGACAACTGTCCCGCCGACAACAACCCCGCCCAGGCCGACAGCGACTCCGATGGTGCTGGCGACCTGTGCGACAACTGTCCACTGGATTCCAATCCCTTCCAGGGCGATACCGATTCGGATGGCGTGGGCGACGACTGCGACGAGTGTGCTGGCTTTGACGACACCCTCGATGCCGACTCCGACGGAAACGCCGATGGCTGCGATGTCTGCCCCGGCTACGACGACTTCATCGACAGCGATGGCGACGGTCTGCCCGACGGCTGCGATCCCTGTCCCAATGGCGGCGTCGGCTACGACTCCGACGGTGATGGCGTCTCGGACTTGTGCGACATCTGTCCGGGCTTCGATGACACCGTCGACAGCGATCTGGACACCGTGCCCGACGGCTGCGACAACTGCCCCTTCGACATCAACTTTCTCCAGGATGACGCCGACGCGGACGGCACTGGCGACGTGTGCGATCCGTGCCCGTCCGATGCCTATGAGACCGACGACGACGGCGATCTCGACTACTCCTGCAACGACTGCGACGACAACGACGCGACCCTGAACAACCTCGACTTCGATCTCGACGGCGTGAGTTCGTGCGACGGCGACTGCGACGACGGGAACTTCCAGATCTTTCCGGGAGCTCCCGAAGTCGCGGACGGCATGGACCAGAACTGCGACGGCATCGTCGACGAGACCACCATCTGGTTCGACGACGACGGTGATGGCGTGGCGGATGCCGGCGGCGACTGCGACGACGGCGATCCAAACATCTACCCGGGCGCCGACGAGATCTGCGACACCATCGACAACGACTGTGACGGCGAAACCGACGAGGGCACAGAGTGCTTCGACGACGACGGCGACGGCTACTGCGAGGGGCCGCTCTGCGGGGATGGTTCGATTCCCGGGGACTGCAACGACGGCGACATCGACGTCAATCCGGGTGAGATCGAGGACCTGACCAACGGCATCGACGACGACTGCGACGGGGTCGTGGACGACGGCGTGCTCGACGCCGACCACGACGGCTACACCGACGACGGTGGCGGAGACTGCGACGACGACAATGTGAACGTCTATCCGGGTGCTCCCGAGCTCGAGGACGGCCTCGACAACGACTGTGACGGCGTGGTGGACGAGGGCACAGACGACTTCGACGACGACGATGACGGCTTCTCGGAGAACGATGGCGACTGCAACGACGACTCAGATCTGGTCTATCCGGGCGCCCCCGACGTAGTGAATGGCATCGACGACGACTGCGATGGAGAGATCGACGAGGACTCGGACTTCACCGATGACGACGGCGACGGCTTCACCGAGGAGGACGGCGACTGCGACGACACCAACGACCAGGTCTTCCCGGGGCAAAGCGAAGTAGAGAACGGCATCGACGACGACTGTGACGGCGCCATCGACGAGGACTTCCTGGATGTCGACGACGACGGGTTCACCGTCTTGGATGGTGACTGCGACGACACCAACGGCTGGGCCTTCCCCAACGCTCCGGAGCTCTGCGACCAGATCGACAACAACTGCGACACGATCATCGACGAGGGGTGCGACGACTCCGGCGGATTCAAGAACCCGGCGGGCGGGTGTTCCTGCGACTCCGCGTCGCCGGCCGGTGTCTTTGCATTCTTGCCGTTGCTGCTGCTCGCGTTCCGTCGCCGGTCGTTCAACGAGGGCTAGAGGCGGGCGGCTCGCAAGATCGCAGTCATTGTGTCTCTAGTTTTTGGTTGAGATGCACGATGTGTTCCTTGTACGTCGTCCGGTCGGCGTGGTTTCTGTGATCTGCTCGCCGGGCTAAGTGATCTAGGTCGGAGGCCGATTGCGCGACATCTGGAAGTACACACTGAGCGGGTCCGTGGTCGTCGCGGGTGTGGCGGTGGGTGTGCTTCTGCGCGTGTCCCAGGCGGACGGCTTCGAACTCCCGCGGCCCCCAGTGCAGCCGTCGGTGGTCACAGAGAGCGCTGAAGGATCCCCGGTGCCCACCTCACTATCCGCCTCGACAGCCGATAACGGTGAAGTCGCTCGCGGATACCAGGTCCGGAGTGCGATGTTCGGAGTCATCTTCACACCGGCCGGCGAGGACTATTGGGATCAACCGTTCTACGACTGCCGCTGGCTCGCTACCGAGGGGGAGTTTAGCGTCAGCTTCGGCTACGACGAGGCCGGCGCTCCCTGGGCTTCTTGCACCGAAGACGGGGAGAACGGCGATCTCTGCGAGTGCGTCGGTCGCATCCTCGAGGCGTCTCCGGAGCGAGAGGATCTCGCCAGGGGGCGCACCGAATACCGCATGCCGGACACCCAGTTCACTCCGATCCTCGAGCTTCGGGATCAGATCGCCAAGCGCCTTCCGAAGCGCTAGCCGACGGTCTTGCTTCGTCGCTCCAGGAGCACGACGTCGCGCCACGTGCCGTTGTGGCTGCCGAGGCGCTCGCGGACGCCCACCACTCGAAAGCCGGCGCGCTCGTGGATCTTCAAGCTCGGCACATTCTCCTGGAAGATCCCGGCTTGTAGGGTCCAGATTCCGGCCTCCTCGGATGCGGTGACCAGCGCCTGCAGCAGGGCCAGGCCCACTCCTCGGCCGCGCGCTTCGGCGGCCACGTAGACGCTCACCTCGGCGACCCCGCCATATACGCAGCGGCTGGACACCCCAGAGAGCGCCGCCCATCCGAGTATCGGGCCATCCACGGCCACAAATCGGCAGTTTGGTAGGTGTTCCGCATCCCACTCAACCCACGGCGGAGCCTTGGACTCGAATGTGGCGAGGCCCGTCGCGATGCCTTCGGCGAAGATCCGGAGAACGTCGTCCTGGTGGTCGGGTCGGAGGGCCTCGATGAGCATGCTCCGCTAGTATCGAAGGGGAGGGGTCTATGCCCGCGATGGTCGCCACATCGGAGCGTCGGGCTGCCCAGGTCGGTGCCAGCGTGCTCGAGGCCGGCGGAAACGCCGTCGATGCCGCTGTAGCGACGGCCGCTTGCCTCACGGTGACCGAGCCCACGAGCAACGGTCTAGGAGGGGACTGCTTTGCATTGATCTGGGATGAAGGTGTCTTTGCCCTGGCGGCCAACGGTGCCGCTCCCGCCCTCGACCTCGAAGCGATCCGCGCCGAGCACGTCCAGATGCCTCTCAGCGGGTGGCTCCCCGTGACAGTGCCGGGCCAGGTGAGCGGTTGGGTAGCGATCCTTGAGCGCTTCGGAACCCGACCCCTCAGCGAGCTCCTTCTCCCGGCGATCCAGGCAGCAAATGAGGGTTTTGTCGTCGGCCCGGTCACCGCGGCGGCTTGGGCGAGATCGCGGGCGCATTTCGGTCACTTCGAGGGATGGAGAGAGACCTTCGAGCCTGTCCCCTTCGCCGGAGAGACCTTCTTCAACCCCGACCTCGGTGCGAGTCTCGCCGCGATCGCTGCCGGTGGAGCCTCTGCCTTCTACGGCGACCTTGGCCGAGTGATCGCCGACTATGCGCGACAAACCGGCGGTCTGCTTCGGGAGGTGGACTTCGCCGCCCAGCGCGCCCGGTGGGTGGAGCCCCTCCAGATCGCGGTGGGAGACTGGTTCGTGCATGGCATGAGCGCTCCAACCCAGGGTGTTGTCGCCCTCGAGGCCCTCGGGATCCGCCGTGGCCTTCCCGGTGGGGAACACTACGGGATCGAGGCCATCAAGCTCGCCTTTGCAGACGCCTACGCCAGCGTCTCCGATCCTGAGTTCATGCGTCTCCAACCCGAGGATCTGCTCGCCGAGGCCTTCCTCTCCCAGAGGCGCGGCTCAATCAGTGAGATCGCCGGTCCCTCGCCGGCTCCCTCGGGAATCGACGGCGGCACCGTCCTGCTCTGTGTGAGCGATGGCCGGCAGATCGTGAGCTTCATCCAATCCAACTTCCACGGCTTCGGGAGCGGCATCGTCGTGCCCGGGACCGGGATCTCCCTGCAGAATCGTGGGGCGGGCTTCTCCCTGGATCCCGGGCATCCCAACGTCGCGGCGCCGGGGAAGCAGCCCTTCCACACCATCCTCCCCGGGATGATCACCGATTCCACGGGTATCGTCGGTGCTTTTGGCTGCATGGGCGCCCAGATGCAGCCCCAGGGCCACCTCCAGCTCGTCACCTCCATGCTCGGCGGCTCCTCTCCTCAGGAGGCCATCGACCGCCCGCGCTGGAGGTGGCTCGACACAGGCGAAGTCGCGCTCGAAGAGGGATTCCCCAGCGACATCGCGGCTGATCTGCGCGCCCGTGGACACCAGGTTGTCGCCGAACAGCCTCCCCGGCTCTTCGGGGGCGCGCAGATCGTGCTCGCCGATGGGCGCTCCGGGAGCGATCGCCGCAAGGACGGGACGGTGGTGCATGTAGGCTGAGGGTCGATGGCCCCTCTGGGAGCTCGAGATCTGCCACAGCGGCGAAGGCGTGGCTGCTCATTGGTGCTCGCGTCCCACGCGAAATTATTTGCGCGAAATCCGCGTACTCAGTGGTGAGCTTGACTGCTTGGCAACCGCGGGAGGTCTCCCTATGAGAGGTAGAAACAGACGCCTGGAGAACGTCGGCTGGATGCCGCCAATTTTGGTCTTCGGCGCAGCGATGGGCGTTCATGCCGGCCTCATCGCGTGTTTCCCGTTGTTCTTCTCCTACGATGGGCTGTCGGCGATGCTTGTGGGCGTGCAGGGCATCATGGTGCTGCTCATGACCCTCGCGACGGGCATCACGTTGTGGCTCACGGGCGGTTCGGCCCCCGTAGGCTGGCGGGATGCCGAGCGCCGACGAGCTGGACGAGGAGGTGCA
>PJEL010004316.1_pt1 | contig 11807 bp, 6 predicted proteins | sample 1853271 | NCBI WGS metagenome assembly PJEL01 (sample SAMN08108733, study PRJNA415343) | Invertebrate metagenome, whole genome shotgun sequencing project. | host: Globobulimina | place: Sweden: Gullmar Fjord | collected 2015-08 | reverse complement strand
TGGTCTCGTGTGCCATTGCTAATTCTTGTTCAAGCATAAAAAATCCCCATCAACGTTGTTGATGGGGATTATCTGCTAACTGCAAGATCGTTCAAGTCTTCTTAAACGATCGGCATTACACGCTAGGTGGGCTTTTTTGCTTGTTCATGAAGAACGAATTTGGTGCCGCTACTGGACTCGACTACCTAGCCTATCCAATTGATATAAATAAATATTATAAAATTAGAATTTTATGATGTTACCTCTGGTGTTACTTCGATAAAAACTAATATAGTAAGATAGCAAACTTAACGCATTAAAACGCTGTGATTGCTTTTAAGTAACCATCACTCACATGGCATAAAGGCGTAACAGATGGAAAAACAGTTCCTCTTTTTACATGCTATACGGCTACCAACCTGATTACCTTTCTATTTTCAAATGACATTAGTTGTGGCTAGAATTTGTTTTAACTTTCCAATGTCCATCGCTGGCTTTTCGGTATGAAGCATAGCATGACAATTAGGACAAACTGGGATTAAATCGTTAATTGGATCGACTTGGTAGCTTTCGCTAATCGTAGCTAAATCGACTTTATGATGAACATGGATAAAGCCTTTACCTATCTTCCCATATTTGCTTTCAAAGTTGAGGTCACAGACTTGGCAAATGGTGCCATGCTTCGCTATGCAAGCCGCTCTAGCTTTGGGGTTACGCTCATAAGCATTGATGGTAACTTGCTTAACCGCTCCTTCGGTAAATTCTAAAGGTTGGTTAGAGACTTCATCAGGGTAGACTTGTTGAGCCAGTTTGGCTCTATAGCAATCCACTTGCTTTTGTATTGTAACTTGTTCACCTTTACCTTGAGCTACGTAAAAGGCCAAATGCTTTTCAACGGATTCTAATACTAACTCAAACTGTGCTGTGGGTAATATTTCCTCATAACACTTTAAGTAATATTTGGTTGCTGGGATATTTATGGTGTGTTTATACACATCACCTTTTGCCATAGCCAATACTGCATCCAAGCAATATTTTGCAGAGGTAGCGTTTAAGCCTGTTTTCTTAGTAACTCGATCAATGGCTTCACTTGCTTTTAACTGACCTGCCTCAACTTTTAAGCCTAAATCAAATACTGGTTCATATTGGCCAGCGACTATTTTCGCCATCCACGCATCCTTGATATCAATTGTGTTGAAGTTAAGATCAGTGACTTAACGCTATCCGCCTACAATAAACTCACCACCAGGTGCGCCGTTCTCCTCTTCGTTAAAACTACATTGTTCCCAAATGGATTCAATATTTATTGAATTAAGGCATGTATAAAGCTTATTTAACCAAAAAGCTTCAGGCTTTCTTGTTAAGGTGGATCCTGTATAGGGGCGTGATACTTTTTCGGCAATAGAAGCTTGAAGAGCGACAAGACTGTCTGGGTTTAATTCGTCCTGAATAAAATTTTCCAGTGAAACAAAACGGCCTTCGACTAGGCTTTTGATTTGGAACACATCATTCCAAGTATTTAACTTTTCGACTTCCAGTGCATCATCTGTCGCCCAATTAACCTGGATCTTTGCCTCCGGATCTCTATCATTTACAAAAATAAGCTCAATACTACCTTCAGCCGATTCGGTATACGGATAAAAAGCTGCTCGCAACCTATTACCCTTTTCGCAAAAAAATAAATCCTTTGCCTTTTTAGCATCCTGATTACAAGTTCGACATATAGGGAATAAGTTCTCTGGATGTACTGCATACATAGGGTATTTGGACTTACAAAGAAAGTGGTCGTAATCTGCTCGCCATTGCTCTTCAACTGGTGTATCAGCTCTGAATGGGGCTACACGTTCCAATCCACAAGCACGACATACCTCACCGTTTACCCGTTTAAAATTATTGAAGTGAGTATTAATTGTCACTGAGCCGCATGCATCAGTGATGGGTTGTAAGGTTTTGGTTGAACAATATAGATGTGAAGCAAGAACTTTCAATGCATCAAAGCAACTGGGCGCAAGAAATGCCTGAAGTTGATAGTCGGGCGCTGCAAATAATCCTTGAAGGTTTTGATTATCTCTAACTGTTTCAAACAGCCGCTGCCGATTTAGTTCTGATAGCTTTTGTAGTTCAATATGTAATGCTTGAAATTTATCTTTGGTTAGCTTCTGCTTGCCTTTAGGCCTTTTTGCATTATTCCAACACGCTTCTCCAATCGCTCCTGCTGAAAGACTGTCTCTGGCGAAAACTCCTTCAGGTACAGCATGTTCAAGAAAATAAAGTAGTTCATTATTGAGTTGCTCAAAAACTGCAAACTTAGGCGTTAAAGGACTTAGCGAAAACAACATTACTGATCCAGCCTCTTCATTAAATACGCTTTTTCTGGCGACTTACCTAAATGCTCCGCAATCCACTGCCTAGCGTGACTATCACCTTGTTTTAACTGTTCACGTATCTCTTTGACGACACTCTGAGAAATTAACGAATGTAATCCAAAGTGCTCTTTAATGAGCACATCAAAGGATGCGCCATAGGTTTCATTGGAGGGATGCCTGTAATCGACAGTTCCATCCTCGCAACGGTGAAACATAAAGACATTCTCTCTTTTCAAGGAGGAAATCATAAAAGGTGAGTGGGTAGAAATGAACACCTGAACATTTTCATTGATCCGTCTCTGGTTAACTATCTCATCAATGTAGGTATGAAAATAGGTTCGCCACGATGGGTTCAAGTGAGTTTCAGGCTCATCAAGGAGGAACATAGTTCGGCGATCTTTGTAAACAGCAGCCATGGTAAGCATTTGTATTAGTTGTGCTTCTCCATCGGATAGATCATCAAACTCTATACAATCCTCCCCGTCAGTTAACTTTAATGACAGGATTTGAATTGGAGACTTCCATTTTTGCGGTTTTTTTACTCCTCCAATGAAATTATCTTGTCGAAGTTTCCTTTTTAATTCACCAGGCCAAAACTCTGAGCCTAGAAGTTGTAACCTATAAAGTTTCTCGAACAAAACCTCTGGCTCACCGAAGACGTCATTGAAAGTACTTTGTATCTCACTTTTTGAAAAATCAATCCTGATTTCTCCAGCGAGATAATCGAGTTCGAATTGATTATAAAACTCTTCTGAGGTTTCATCGAGATTTGGAAGAGGTGAAAAATCAACGGAATCAACACCTCCAATGCAACGTACGAGATTTACTACATCATGCAAAGCACCTGCATCATAGGTAAACTTTCTTAAATCGTACCGAATAGTTACCGAATTGACTTTATTAAACCTAAGCTTTTCGTTCCAAATAGCCGTTTGTTCTTCGTCAGGCATGCTTCCTAAGCTCGTTAATAACAATGCTGTGGCATCATGATCAAGATATTTTAATCTTGGCAATTGTGTCGCGCGCAATCCAAGTTCAGGGTTTTCACTTACCCTGACATTTCTAGGGAGTACTGGAAATATACCTTGATGACGGCGTTGGTAGTAGTTATATGCATCTGATATTTGACTATCGTATATTTCTAAATCAGATTCAGTCAAATACTCCGCTTTTGAATCCCAATTTTTTTTAATGGCCGCTAAACGCAGTTCCCAAGCCCGCTTTGCATTCATAGCGTCTAGATATTGCACCGAGTTTTTCATAAATGAGCGCTGTAAGTTTTCATTTAAACCTGATGAATAACCAATAATTTGGCTTGGTAAAATTTTGTCTATTTCTTCCTGTAACTCAGCTCCCACGATGTTCTCGACATCAACAATTTCATTGTCTCTTAAAAAAATCACCTTTCCGTTTCGATTAATCGTCACCTTGTAATCGTGTGATAACCTTTCTGAATCATATACTTGGTTTGAATAGCTAAGCTCTAAAGACATTAAGTCAAACCAGTTTCGACACTTGAAATCTCCCCGAAGATAACGTTCTATATAACCAAAAGCTTCCGCTATTAACTCTAGTAACTGTGACTTACCTGAGCCATTCAAGCCGATGAATGCGAGTATATTGCCTCCTGAAGAACCAAAATAAAAAGTCTGGTCATGTAGCCCTTTATAATGGCCATCTACACGTATGGATAATAAGCGCATTACTTTTTCTTCCTTACTTTGCATTTAGGTTGTAAGGACTCACGTTCGGCTTTAATGCGTACCAGTAAAGCTTTCGCGCTATCATCCCCAGACATCAAGTCAGGGTTAGCGGCACGCCAATTGGCGGTGAGTTCGCCTTTGAAGGCTTTAGCGAGTATCGACTGGGTGAGGTTATTGACGCGTGCTTGTGCAGCATTAACCTGCACTTCAATTTTATCTGCGAAAGCGAACAGCTCTTCAACACGACGAACTATTTCGGTTTGTGCTTTTAAGGAGGGCAGAACAAATTCTAAAGAAGCTAGCTCTTTTGAGTTAATATTGTTCACTCCACTAGTTGAGCGGGCTCCAATTTCTACAGCATCCCTTACAACTCGAGAACATAGAACATTCAATAGAAAACTTGGTAAGACTTGCTCTTGGTTACAACGAATACGAATAAGATAACCCGCAAAAAGAAAACCAGCATATTGCTTTTCTACCAAAGCTGGCTTGGCAACGAGTTCAACACTTCCATTTGATCGAATTACTAACAAATCGCCTTCTTGAAGTGCCAATTTATCTAACTCTTTATCACTAAAATTTGCTGACTTTAAATCAGAAACATCTAACTTACGATTTCCAATGTTTGGAATTCGTATAACTGGTGTTACGCCACCGTTGTAATCGCATTTTTTGGACGTTCCATAACGAATATCTTGTGCTACCTGACCAAGGGTTGTCACTCTAGACCCAACTGATGGTACAAGCTTCCCACTCACTGCGGCGGCGAGGATGGATTGGCGGAATGATTTTAAGATAGCAGGAATAGCATTGAGGCGTGCTTTGCTGCTTTCTACCTGCGCTAGCAGCTCATCCAGCTTCTCAGCGATGACTTTTTGTTCGGCTAGTGGAGGAAGACTTATGACCTGCTCATATGCATCTTCACGATTTAACCCAGGAATAGCTGTTGAGCGATTAAGTGAAGTAAGAGGTAAATTCTTGAGCTGATAAAGCCAATACATCAAAGGTTGGCCGTAAAATTCATCAACGAAGTAAGTTGTATCTATTGGCGAAAAAGGTTCGCTCGCTAACGTCACTTCTCCGAATGAGCCTTTTCTTCCAACTACAATACCTGGTGTGCTTACCAAAGGTATTGAGTGTTTACCAACAACTCCATTTGAGCCGTAAACAGGAGCTCCTACACCATCTCTCGTTTTGGCTGGTAAAGATTTACCATATTTTAACTCTATAATTTCACCTAGGTTAATATCAACCCAACCTTCAGGAATCACTTGGCTCATCCTTTCACCCCACCCGCTAGTGACGCAACCAGAACTTCAAGATCTGCCAATGCGCCTTTCAGTTCTGTCATGGCTTCACCTACTAGTTCCTCAGGGGTACCTAATGTCGCGGCATCGACGCTGTTGGCATCTTTAAGCCAGCTAATATCTAGCGAGTCACCTTTATTGTCACGAATATATTCACGAGAGAAACAGCGCCAACGGCTGTGCGCTAGGCGCGGCTCGACACCTTTATTAACTTTGATGCTTTCTGCTTCAACGTCTTCGGCATTGAATGACCACTCCCCTTCCTTACGATCTGTAAGTGGCAGGTTATATACTGCTTCAAATGGCTTAAGGTGTTGCTCACCAAACGGGGTGCGCTTGCCAAAATTAGGCATGTTGATACGTAGATCATAAACCCAAGTATTGGTGGTGCATTTTTCTTCCTGATTCTTATCCTTGGCTGAGCCTTTGGTGAAGAACAGCACGTTGGTCTTCACGCCCGCGGCATAGAAGATACCGGTTGGTAAACGCAATATTGTGTGCAGGTTGCACTTGTTCATCAAATCAGTGCGGATACTGGTGCCCACGCCCGCTTCAAATAAAACGTTATCTGGCAACACCACTGCTGCACGACCACCCGCTTTTAAGTTGCGGTAAATATGCTGTAAAAATGCCAGCTGCTTGTTGCTGGTGGGATAAGTTAAATCATCACGAGTAATAGACGCATCGCCACCTTTGCTGGTACCAAATGGCGGGTTAGCAAGGATAATATCGGCTTTTGGTAATGCTGCACCCACTTGACCGAGAGAGTTACCTAGGTGCACAACGCCTTCGTCGTCCCCTTCCATACCATGCAGTAAGCAGTTCATTAATGCTAAGCGTCGAGTAGAGGGCACCAATTCAACACCGACAAACGCATGGTTCTTCTGGAAAGTCACTTGCTTAGTATCGAGATCAAAATGGTCATCCGTTTGAGCTTTAATGTAACTATCAGCGGCAATCAAGAAGCCTGCGGTTCCTGCTGCGGGATCTTGGATCACTTCACCTGCCTGCGGGTTGATCACTCGCACCATAGAATCGATAAGCGCACGTGGGGTGAAGTATTGCCCAGCGCCCGATTTTGTCTCGCTGGCGTTTTTCTCTAGTAAGCCTTCATACAAATCACCCAATCCATCTTTTTGCGCGCTGAACCAATCAATCGAATCGAGTGATTTTATTAGCTGCTTTAAGTGTCGTGGCTCACGCAGGCGAGTTTGCGCATCGGCATAAATTGCCAGAATTAGTGGATCTGCATGTAGGGTATTCCCCTCGCTGTCTTTACCCGTCGAAAGGGTGAGTAGCATGCGCTTGTAATCATTAAGCAAATTTAAGCCGTCTTTATCGCTTAAGTCACTCCAGCGGCACCCTTCTGGCAAAGTATGTTTGTTAAGTAGTCCAGCTTCGGTATTCTCGTGCACCATTTTGATGAACAGCAACAAGACCAACTCGGTAACGTAATCGGAATAGTTAATACCATCGTCGCGCAGTACGTCACAGAGATTCCATAGCTTTTGGACGATGTCGCTATTGTTTGATTTACTTGAAGTGCTCATTTTATGTTCTCAATTTCTTAAATTAGTTTCGATAACCACTAGCCGTTTTGATTCTTATCTGTATTCATTCAAAACGAAAAGGGTAAACATTCATTTACTGCAAATAATGCAAACCGTGACTGGTTGATATCGTCATTTTACGGTCTATTTTTACTTTCGTGAGAAAGCCGTATGTAACCATGGATCTAGCTTCTGGCTTGGCTACTTAGTTGCTTGATGGATTAACGTAATGCGGCTGATACCGAGATCGTACACAACCAGATTAATATTTGCCGTATAGGTAACTAAAGATGCCGTTGAACAACTCGAGTCTCAACGTCGTTCTAGCTCAGGCTGATGCTAGATTATACGCATTGGCCGATGTGTTGTAATTTGGTTTTCTAATCGTATTGTGGTTCTTTTGCATAGAAAACCATCAACCACTATGCATTGCAGCAGAACCACGATAGAAAGCCCTTTAATTACTCACCAACCCGCCTGCCAAAGATACTCATTCAGTTCATCAAGTATTGTATCGAGCTGGTCATCAAGCACGCTGTTAAAGCGTTTCGCCCCGCCCTGATCGGCGAAGCGTTGGTTTACGAAAGACTTGTCGATCACCGCCTCATGGACCAACTGTTTAGCCAAACGTTCTAGCCACTTGCGTTGATTAGGGTTCCAATTATGCTTACTGTAAATGCGCAGCATCGCATTGGCGACACGCTGCTCAAACGGTACTAACGCCTCATTGATGGCGGCTTGTCTGATATAACCGATAATACTGGCGGCAATATCTTGGTTGGTATTCTTCCGCCATGCACTCTTAAGATGCGCTTCGTTGTAACCAGCTTCATCAAGCAATAGTTTTACTTCTTTGAGTTGCTTGCGAGTGAGATCCTTAGGGCGATTGACAACAACCGACAATGCCACCGATTGGTTGATATTTTGTCTGATAAACTGGTTGAAACTATCTAAGTAATCCGCTGGTTTCTCATGTACACCATAGGTTTGCTCCCGACTGAGAAACTCATCTTTACCTTCATAAATCACTGGCATCTTGTCGCTTCCCGCAAGAAAACGTACTTCCGCCAGCTGATTGATTAAGCCTTGATGTTGCTTGAAAAACTGCGCAGCTTGTTTTGGCCCAATTTGATGAAGATATTGGTGGAGTTTGTCAGGTGCAACTCCCCATGTTCCTTCAAGCTGATCTAACTTAATTCTTAGCTCTGGTTTGTTCTCTGCTTTTTTTACGGCTTTGCGCATGACTCGCATGACTTTTTGCGTCAACTGATTCAACACATCATTAGCGTGACTGGTACCGGCTTGCTCACCGGGAGTCTCTAACGCTTGCTCTAAGTAGGCATCATCGCTGATCTCATCCACCAGCTGCTCCAAAGTGATATTCGGATCTTTGACAATTGGTTTCATGGTGTTAACAGCTTCTAGTGCACTGTAGAGATCAACCGGATCATAGATCTTAAAAACGGTTTTCCCTATTTCATCACAGCGACGTGTTGCGCGGCCCATCATCTGCTCGTAGAGAATGCGCGACTTAACGCGACGTAAGAACACTAGGTGGCAAATTTTAGGAACATCAATACCTGTGGTAAGTAGATCGACTGTCACGGCAATATTAGGGTAGCGCTCATTTTTATATTGGCGAATAAGTTGATCGACCTTATCACTTTTACCAGTAATTTTTGCAACGGCAGCCTGATTGTAATCCTCACCATATATCTTGTTAAAAGCACTATCTAGCGCAGTTTTAACCATATCGGCATGCAGATCTGTGGTGCAGAATATTAGCGTTTTTTCATCGCCAAACGGATCAAGCTCACTAACAAGCTGACCGCAAATAACGTCATTAAACCCTTTGGTTATCACGCGGCGATTAAAAGATTCGACATCAAATTTAAGCTCATCTTCTAAGTCGGCTGATTCAACCTCTCCGGTCTGAGCATTAATCGCGGAGACGGTTGTGCCTTTCTCAAACTTAATGCCATTTTTGCTCAGTAGAGTTTCATAGCGAATAGGCGGTTCATGATCGATGAGCCAATCTTCCGCTACTGCTTCACGGTAAGTATAGGTATAGACCGGCTTACCGAAAATCTCACTGGTGTGTTTGGCAGGAGTAGCCGTAAGGCCTATACGAACCGCATCAAAGTAATCAAGTACACGGCGATAGCTTGAGAGGTACTGGCTCGCATCACGATGAGCAAGTTCTCCTTCTGTCATCTGCTGATCGAGTGCATAGCCCCTATGCGCCTCATCGACAATAATGCAATCAAACTCATCAAGTGCTGGTGGCGTATCAGACATAAAGATCCGCTTCACCATCGCTTGTACAGTGGCAATTTGAATGCGGGTTTCTGCTTCGCTGCTCATATCGCCTAATTCGGCAATATTGTAGATAGAGGATAACGTTTTGTTCTGTTCTAGCTTTGCTTCATCGAAGGAGTCGCAGGCTTGATTGCCTAACGCGGTTCTATCGACTAAAAACAAAATACGTTTAAAGCGTTCGACCTTAAGAAAGCGGTACATCAAACCGATAATGGTTCGGGTTTTACCGGTACCGGTTGCCATCGCCAACAGGCATTGAGTTTTATCTTGCTCGAGGGCAGATTCTACCGCCACAATCGCTTTTTGCTGATAATCACGCAAGCCTAAGTAATCAAAACCCTCTTGCTGAAGCAACTTTTCTGCTTCATCTCTACTGCGCTTTAATTTATCGATAAGACCATCAGGGGAGTGAAATTGCTGTAACGGCCTCTTGGCGTTACTTGCTTTACGGGTATCACGGAACCAAGTGCCTGAAAGCTCAGCTAGCTGTTTATTAAACGGTCGTCCATTGCAAGAGTAGACAAATGGAATGTGGTAATGCCCCTCTTCTTCATCAGCCCAAGCTATAGTTCGGTTCTCCAATTCCCATGCACCTTTTTGAGGTAAGTTGAGCTTATAACCTTTGGAGTAACGCTCTGCTTGAGAGACTTTGCCTGCAACATTGGTGTTTTCTTGCTTAGCTTCAACCACGGCAATAGGTGTTAAACCACAAAACAGCACATAATCAGCGCGGCCGATTTTTCCTTGATACTTAGTTGGCCATTCAGCAATTGCGAGGTTTTTACCTTTTTCGGGCCTTACTCCTTTTCGATAATCTAAAACTTCTGAATCAGCTTCCCAGCCAGCATCGATAAGTTGTTGATCGATGAGGATGCGAGTTAACTCTTCATTTAGAGTAAAGCGGCTACTGGCAGTATGGGTGCGCTTATTGACATCTTTACGCTGCGCTTTAATCGCTTTGAGTGTTTCCTCTGTTTGATCGGCTAACTGCTTTTGAAGCTTTGTTAACTTGTTCTCAAATTCAGTTTTTTGTTTCGCAAGAGCCTCTTCATGCGATTTTGCCTGAACGGCCAGTTCTCTCGCTTCTACATCCATCTGCTCAGCAAGTACCGCGAACTCCTCTTTTTCTTGTTCAAGCAGAGAAGTTAGCTGCTGATTAGATTCAAGTTGTTCGTTATTTTCGAGCAATTGGTTTTTAAGCTGTCGTATTTGAGTCTGTAGCTCAGTCAATTGCTTACTCGGATCTTGAGGGATAACAAACTCACCGGCTTTGAAAGCTACTCCTTGCTTGCCAAAAGCTCGGTGATACCAGATCGCAATATCACGAGCGACACGAAGGCCAGCTAATGCCGGTTTATGTTCGGTTTTGAATTGATGTACCGCTTGGTTGCCCGCTTTACGCAGCCCATGGAACAGGCTGATGATCTGAGACTCTAGGCGTAGTTCACGGTTAATTCGAAATAGGAGATCGGCTTGATTCGTTTTATCGTCAAATTCAATGCTACAGCGCATCGCTAAGTCTTGTGCAATTGCTTCGGCAAACTGGCGCAGCTTAACCAATGTTGTATTAGGGTCGCTAGAGAAAGCACGTTCTGCGCTTTGTGCAAGTTGCAGAAAGATAGGATCATGTGACTCTAAAAAACAAAAATTACTTTGAATTCCATTCTCACCAATTTCAGATTTAGCCATCACTACTCCACGTACATTTGTTGATAAATATCAATTAACTACAAACAAATCTTTGAATGATACATACTAATTTGAAACTAACATCAAGTCAGTCGTTATTTAACCTTCAAAAAATTCTTCGTCAATTCGTTTTATATACAGCACTTGCTCATCTCGGCTACCAATGTTGTAACGCAGCATCAGCTTAGCCAACTCTTTACCATTGATAAGTACGATGCGCATGCCTAAGTCTTTCGCTGTCTGAGTTGCTGATGAGGTAAACTCTGATGTAGTGATGAAGATGCCTTTCTGTGCTTTCTTCAGATTAAGTGCTCCAAAAAAGTCTCTGATTTCACCAGCGCCAACATTGTTACCGTCAGCATAACGTTTCGCTTGAATGTAGACCTGATCAACACCAAGTGGGTCTTGATTAATCACGCCATCAACACCGTTATCACCACTTTTTCCAAGCGTATGGGCCATACCCTCATCGCTTCCGCCATAGCCCATTGCTAGTAGCAGGTCGATAAGTAGTTGTTCAAAGAAGGCTGGAGATACTTTACGAGTACGCGACAAAATATCTGACGCTAAGGCATCGTTAATCTGCTTGTAAGCTGCTCTTAGCACTTCATCTGGCGTCGCATCATTATCAGACACAGTTGTATCTTCGACTTTGTCTGAATCACCGTTCTTTTGTTTAGTGAACGCATTGAAGTCATCAAAACGTTTAAGGTATTGGTTATTGATCTCTTCGCCACTGTTTAGAGCGTCTTTTCCCAAGTCTGTTATCACGAAATGACCACGCCTTACGGAATCCAAAAGCCCAGCTTTGGCTAAATAAGTTTTGGCCCATCCAACTCGGTTGGTAAATGCAGCTTGTCGCCCACTAGGAAGAAGCTCTGTTCTCTCGTCTTC
>PJEL010004315.1_pt1 | contig 11807 bp, 15 predicted proteins | sample 1853271 | NCBI WGS metagenome assembly PJEL01 (sample SAMN08108733, study PRJNA415343) | Invertebrate metagenome, whole genome shotgun sequencing project. | host: Globobulimina | place: Sweden: Gullmar Fjord | collected 2015-08 | reverse complement strand
GATGCTGCAATGCCGCCAATCCATCCGTATAGTTCTGCACCGGTATTATCAATCGCTTTTAAAATATACTGTCTATTCCCTGAAGCTATCTCAAAGAGTAGTTCAAGATTGTTCTCAATGTCTGTGATAACTACTGCTGCTGAGGCTGCTGTCTCTGTTAAAGTCCCGAACTGATTTGTATCAGTAATGTCGAGCATCTTATTAAATTGTTCCCCCCAATAAGATCCAACCTTATCTCCTGCGAGATTAAGGACTGGCCCCGTATTGAGAGCGTTTATACCTGTCGAACTGGCTTTTGCGCCACTTCTGAAGGTCACAGTCTCCGTTGGTGCTGTAATTCTGTCGCTTGCTTGAGTAACATCATTCACAGCTAACGGATTTTTACCGTTAATATTGTTGTTGTTTGCGTCTGTTAGGAAATTTGTCATAATTATTAGGTTAGATATATCGCCTTAATTATGGAGTCTTGATTGGGGGCACTAACCCCAGCGCCCCCTGTCAAAACCCCATGTTAGGGTTAGAGTTTCCTCAAATCGTAGGAAATTCCATTCACATCCGTGTAAGCTAGGTATTTGACACCATGGACTACACGTACATATTGTCCAGGTTCTAGTTCTGGACCCTCCTTAACAGGAGTTTCAACTTCTTTAGCGACTTCCTCTATGGTTGTTTCTTCTGCTTTGGCTGGTTCTTTTTTCTTAGGCATTGTTTATGTGATTAAAGATTAAGCTGGTGTTTGAGGTGCTCCGGCATTGACATGTGTAAGAGGCCCACAAACCTGCACTTGGTCTGTTACATCTGAACAGAAGGCAGTCGCGTTATGATTAGGATTTATAAACAATAAATTACCAGCAACTAAACCGGATACTGAATCAACAGCATCGTCAGTAGCGGCAGCACTTGTTGAATTCACAAGAGCATTCATCATAACTGGATTAATAAACACATTGCCAAAGTTCACATCAGCAGTGCCTAACACTCTAATGAAACTTAGGTCTGTTGAGCTTGTAGAAGTCATCCAAAGACAATCTTTGAAAACATTGTTCTTAAATGGAATAGAATTGGTTTGATCGATAGCCATTACCGCTCTACCAGCTGAAGTTAGCAAGGTGTCGTTTCCAAACGTACACTCTTTCATTGTTACAGAGTCACCACCGTGAACAAAATCATAAGCGTCTGTTTGGTCAAGATTGTCTGCAACTCCGAAGGTGAATGAACAGTTTTCAAAGTATGTTCCCTCTCCACCCTCTTGGAAACAAGTAAGTGAAGTAGCTTCATCATCAGTTTGAATAAACTTGATGTTTCGGAAAGTATTTCTGGTTCCAGTGTTCTTGATCACATAAACCGCAGCAGTTCCAGCGGTGCTTTGAACTTTAGCACCTTGCTGAAGGTATCTACCTCCACCGTCCATTCCGATGAAATGAACACGATTTTTAGTAACAGCTAAGCCGCCAACAGCTACGCTATGTGAGCTATTAGCATCTAGCAAAATAACATCATTATTATTGCTTTCAGCAGCAGCATAGGCTGTATCCAGACTTGTGAAGAATCTAATGTTCCCTGCTGGGTCAGGTGGGAATACCCTTTGCATTCTAGTGTAATTTTCCTCATCTGTATTAGCTGAGTTCATTACAATAAAAATGCGCCCGAATGTTGGGACTTGAGCTGCTACCATGTTAAGTAGAGCTTGTCCATATCCTGAATTTTGATTATATCCTGGCATATTAGTTTGGTTATTTGTCTACTCCCCTCCACCACCTCGCCTTTCGGCTACTAGAGTTGACAATGAATTAAAGTTATGCTCCAACACCTGTTGACCAGAGCAGACCTCGACCAGAAATGGTCTCAATCCCGTAGGCACAACGAGTACCGTAAGTCCAGTTGTCGTTGTGTACATCTTCACCGTTATTTCCTGGTGCAGGAGTCTTTAGGTTTGGTTGTTCCCAATTACCCATGTAAGCCTGCCATCCATTTGTACCTTGACGTACTGCTAATAGCCCCCAATATTTGGACTTGGCAGAGTTCAATGCTCCATTAGCATCTGTGTCTAGGTATGGAAGGATAACGTGGCGGTATTTACCACCGTAAACATTAACAACACCTGGATTGTTTTGGTCTACATCTGAAGTTGAGTCAATCAATTGTTTAACTGAATTAACAGTTGCAGGATCACGTCCTGTAACAATTGTGTTGAAGTTCATCACACGTTGCTCTCCAAAGTTAGAGAGAATTTGTGTGTTTCCTTGGCTCTCAGCAACTTGTAATGAAGTACCAGAGAACAGAGGGTTCCCAGTAATAACATTAGAGTATGTTGAAGAGCTATCTGTCAGCGTGTGAGAAGCTGAAACTAGCGCAAGGCCATCACCTGTTGTAGTAGTTACTGGTACTCCATCCATATCTGTGTATGAAGTGGCAGTAGCAAAAGTGAAGCGATGTGTTAGGTCGAGTTCTTGACGTTGTGGACAGAAAGTTGAGAGAGAAGTGAGTTGAGCCATTACCTCTGGGGCTTTATTTAGCCTTCTCATTTCCCAAGTGATGCTGATTTCAGCAGCGAAACGGCGCATGGTCATGTCTTTTTCATAACCAACACCAGCTTGTACTGAGGTTGCATCTTCACCTTCATTCTTTACGCGTGCATACGTTTGAGTGTCTACTTCTCTGAATCGGCGAGAATTACCTGTATGGGCACTTAGATCCATAGGGATGTACAATTGTGATGCCATCCGAGGGATAAGTTGTGGCCCAGTAAGATAAATTCTGTCTACTAGATCTGTAAACTGGCTCAACGTGACGGTATTTAAGAGTGCGGTTGCAGTCATATATAGTTACGTTAAATATTAAGTAGTTGCTACACGTCTATCTGTAGTGTGAGCAGAAACGACCCCTTGTACTACAGTTGTTGAAATGAACTTAGTAACAAGAAAGACGTTTTTAGAGGTTGAACCTACGTCAACACTTATTGAATCAGTGAGGTCGACGAAAGTATTCTCTAAGGTGACTGCTGCAGTTCCAGCACCGACGGCTACTTCCCAAACCGTATCTTCTCCCACGAGAATAACTGGGATACGAGTAGTTGAAGCGTAATCGCTGTCTGTTGCGGCAACAGTTTTTTGACATACCCCTACGTGGTCTCCTGATGTTGCATCAGCAGGTAAAAGTTGACCAGAAGTCGAGTAAGTCAAAGCTCCCACTGCGAATACAGTGGATGCTGTTTTTGGGTACCATCTCATGCGGAGAGGACCACTTACATAATTGAATGCCATCGTTAAATTGGTTAAAGGATAAGCATTAGGTTGAGTTCTTCACTCAGGCTAGTTACGTGTGTCTAGCAGAAAGACCCCCCGTAGGGAGTTTTCACCGAATGCCATCTTTAACGTGAGGTGGCGGAAACGAGTTGTAGTTACACTATGCTCTTAAACAATCTACTTGTAAAGTTTATTTCTTTTTCCTCTTCACAGCCTTTTTAATCAGTTTGTCAATATCTTCCATGTCTACATCATCTGGATCTTTCCCCCAGATTTCTATGTTGGCGATTCTGAGAGCGGCTGTCATGTCCTTCTCTACTTGGTCAAATATAGACTGCAGGTGGGCGAACACTATTGTCTTAAATACAGCCTCAAGGTTTTGCCTGACCACAGCCTCGACGTAAGTGGTGTCACTTAGTAGCAGGTTTGAGTCTAGCATTGCTTGAAGTACTTTTCTGACAACAGGCTTCACTCGTTCTTCACGATCTAATGATAGTTGTTGTAGTTCTTCTTGAGTTAATTCTGACATATTTAATTGGTTATACAGTTAGGGCAGTCCTCCATGATTACATCACTGGGCTTTTGGACTAGTTCAGTTGGTTCGAACTCAACCTTATTCCCACAGTTGGCACAGACTAAAATCATGATCCGTTGATTACATTCTCATCTACATTCAACTCTCTACCGTCTGGTAATTTGATGTCAAAAGTCCTAGTTTCAGCGGTTACATACTGATCTACAGCAGGAGCTGGAGTGGAATTATAGTTGTCGTAGTTGTATTTTTGGCGGTTGATTGTCTTACCTACACGCTGTTCTAACTTCTTGACGTGTTCCTTTTTAACATCAGCAGTTACACGGTCTGTGACCTTAGCGTACTCCAACAGAGTCACTTCTGCCTCTACCTCAGTGTCGTCCTCTTTCAAGTAAGTGATCTTGATAAAAGGTGTCAGTTCACCACCAACCTTTCTGTAAATAGGTTTTTTAGCGTGAGCTACAACTGGGTACATCTCAGCCTCTCCTTCAGGGGTGAATAGTTTAAGCGTTATAGTTCTTTCTCTCACTCTGTCCTTCTTTTCTCTCCAAGTATTTAGTCCGGCCTGTACTCGTTTTCCTCCTCCTTCAAGATTCTCAAGACGTTTCAGCATCTCATCTAGTTGAGACTTGGGCACGCTCACCGTTTCTTCTTGAGCTTTAGTAGGTGCTGTATCTTTAGATTTAGCAGAAAGCTCTCTGTATCTCTCCTTCTGATCCTTTTTAAGGTAAATAAAGCCAGTATCCTTAAGCTCTTTGAGTTCCGTTGTTTCTTCTGTTGATAACATAGTTTGTGGGGTTATTTATGAGCTATTCGTCAGTTTTAATTCCGTGCTGAGACATGAATTCATTCACAAATGAACTCCCTTGCTCTGATTCTGCGAAGTTCTTCTGTTTGGGTTTAGTGTAGCCTGTTGAGATGCCAGAAACAGCGCTGAGTGGGTTTACCTCAGACTTGTTCCCAGTGGCTAACAAATAGGCTGAGTCTATCTTCTTAATTGCTTCCTCAGCAGTATTGACCTCATCTAAAAGCCTGTGCTCATAGTTGAACATCACCTTTTCCTTAAGTTCTTTATCGTCTCCTACCACCCTGTCTAAGTGTTTCTCTACAGTGTCGTTAAATTGAGCTTCCATCCATTTAGTCTGCCTCTCCTCTAGCTGTTTGTACTTCTCATCAAGTTCGTTCTCCTTCTCGTCTATCTTCTCCTTTTTGCCTGCAGTCTTCTTTCGTAGTTTGGCAAAATTAGTCTCCTTCTCTTTGAGCTTCTCCAGCTCTTCGTTCTTTTCTTCTAGTTCCTTTTGTGAAGCCTCCAGCTGCTCTTTTAACTGCTCTGGGGTTTGCTCTTCTTCCTTTTCCTCCTCGACTATAACGTTGTCATCGTCCATAATATATGGGGTTATATGGTCAAAGCTGAAGAGGGGGCTTTGTTGAATTGTGAGCTAATTATACAGGCTTCCAGTAGGTTGTCAAACTACCTCATGTTCATCAAACTCTTCCTCTGTTGTGTCTCTCTCAAATATACTCACGTAACGATCTACCTCAGCCCAGTAGCCTCCCATCCCTTCTATAGTTATCTTACCTGCCATCAAGTCCTTTTCAGTGTTCCCATGCTGCATTGTCAGGTCTTTCTGAGCTGCTACTAAAGCGTTTAGTATCATTTCTCCTGCTTTGTTCTTTTGCAGCTCTATCACTTCATCCCCAAAAGCCCGTTTAGAAGCTGAATCCATCTCATCTAAATTAATGGGTTTAGTGGCGAGCTTGATTCGCTCCTTAATGAGATCATTTATATCCCCTGTCCCGTATTTTAAGTAGAGCCATTTACTGAAACGGCCTAAGAGTTTACGCATTAGCTAGAGCTGTTGCGGATGTACTTCCTTGGTTACTTGGATTAGCTGGAGGTGGTCTTACGCCTTGAGCCAGTTGTTGACTCGGGCCTCCACCTGGGCCTCCTGGGCCTGGTAATTGAGGTTGCTGTTCCTGTTGCCATACTTTGTCGGGATCAAGTTTAGCTTTTTGTGCCCACACCGTAGCGAGGTAATCCATGTTAGGTAGTTTACCCGCAGGTGCAAAGATCTGGAATATCTTACCAAGAGACTCCTCAAACTGTGCTCTATCTAAAGCATCTGATTGCTTCTCGGTAGGCTCTATCCTAATCTCCCAGTTAATCTCCAAATCTCTAAGTAGTTTAGGGTTTAAGTAGGTCTTGCGTACTGATTTACCCATTCTCCTTTCAAGCACTTTCTCTTCACCAAGGACTTGCGAGGGGGAGAACTCCTCTTCAGAGAATTCTATGATTCTAGTCCCCCCCGATCCATCATCAAAGTCAGCATCTACACTGACCTTCTTGAAGGTAGATTCAAGCTCTTCAGTCGCCTTATTGACTCTGGTATCCTGAGCTTCAGTCCAGTATCTTAGTATGTTATGTAATCTCAGCCAGGCCATTTTCTTCTCTAGATTAGTGATCCCCCAAATTGAGAGTCCTAACTTCTGCATGCCTTGTTTCTTGAGTTCAGCTATTTCAGTAGCGGTCTGTGACCCAGGAGTTGTTTGGCCCTCAAATTGAGCTGATACAGACTTCTGATCTATCATGTTTTTGATGAATTGAACCATATTAAACTCTGACTGAGACACCCCGGTAGGGTCTAGAAGTGGCTGTAGTCTATTAACATCAATATCGTCCGTTAGGTTCCCAGGGTCAAAGATCCTTGTAGAGAGCTTTCTCCCGGTATTGTTGGCCATAGAAGGGTAGAAACTACGTTGGGTCTTCTGGATCATTAATCTGTAGAGTTCGTCTAGCATCTGTTGATCTACCTTAGTCTTAGAGGGAATGCTCTTGGAGTACGCGAAGAACCTACTGATAGGATTTACGTCCCCTTTGGCGATTGTGTACATATTCTTTCCAGTCATTGCTGAAAGTGGGAATTCTATAGGTAGCATCATCACTCCATTCACCATAATCATCAACTCGTTCCGTGGTTGACTCTGGTGAACCAATATCTCTGCAAAACCTGGTTCTATCTCTAAAAGGCTCCAATCTCTATGAGTTATATTCTCTCTCTGGTCGTTAAATGGTTTCATTTTGTGGGGTACGTTCTCCCATCTATCCCACTGTCCGAATATTAAATAAGCCTCTTCAATAGACATGTACTGTCTAGTGAAAATGAACGGCTGGAACTCCATGTAGAACTCTTTAATGTTCCCCAAATATACATTCGGTCCAGATAATACATTAGTTCTGCATTCACCTTTAATTTTAGAGTCTCTTTTCTTCCATACCTTCTTCATTTTGGCTCCATCAGACCACTTAAAGCCCTTGTCTAGCTCCTTTCTGATGTCTTCCCACTCTACCCACGTCTCCTCTACAAACACAGTCCCTTGATCTAGTGCTTCCTTATACACTACAGGTCGTTTCACATCATAATCAGGTCTTTCAATCAGCCTAGATTTGTCTATTAGTGATTCCATTGTCTCTCCCAGCTCTCTGATTTCATCATTCTCTTCATCATAGGCTGTGATATTTGGGCCTAAATTAAAATTAAGGAGAGCTGATAAGAGCGCTTCCTCTTTGTTTAAAGTAGTTCCGGTAACTATTCTAATATCCTTCCTGTTTACCTTTGGCTTGATGTATGCGTTAGCCGCTTTGGCGTTGGACTCATAGTACTGTGTGTATGTTTGTCCATCAAATTCATCATGGTTCTGCTCTCTGTCTCTGCGAGCACGATCCATTTCTTTAATAAGCCTACCTCGGTATTCCAGCTCTTCAGGGGAATAGTCTGGGGCCTCTACCTGGCGGTCTTTTTTGTCAAATTCTGGGAAGGGCATATAGTTTGATTATATACACCCTCTTACGCGGAGGCTTCGTGTAAGTATTATACTCTTTCTAGCTGGTCTGTAAAGTCTTCTTCTTGTGATACCTCTCTCTTGCACTCTTACGGTGTCTTTCACGTGCACAAATGAAACAGAACTTCCTCTGAGGGTGTCCAGTTAAAGGTTGTTCACACATGCGACACTTGTTGAAGTCATTCATGTCTGTGTCTTTTATAGAGGCTACAGCCAGTGTTTTTGGTAGTCACACAGATGAATTCATGGAAGTCGTAGTAGTCATTGAACCACCTCTTTGATCCGTCTGCTAGAGTTATGGATTGAGGAAAGCTCCAGTCTAATTTGAAATGCATCTCATCCCCAAAGAGCTTCTGTCTTGGCCTCCAGGTCTTAGGTAGATCTTTGTAGTTTGGGATGTAGTCATTCATCTTTAGTTTGGTTAAGTTTATTCTTACAGGCCTCCCAAAGGGCGTCGGTGAGTTCATCAGCAAAGATGGGGTCTGACCCACTAATGATACAAGGTCCACTCCTGCCAATCTCAATCATGTAGTGTCGGTCTTCCCCCAAAAACATAATCATTTGGCCGATGTTGGGGAGTCTTTCCCCCATGTAAACACCCTCCTCTTGTGCAATTAAGTAGCCACTAATAGGCTTGCCTACCTCCGCATAGTCTTTCCACATAAAACGCCGCATTTTTTCCTCCTGCTCCTCACTCAGCTCATCCCACTGTTCTTTTGTTATGTGTTGTTTCATAATTTATTTGGTTGAGATAATAAAGCCACGGGCATCTTGAGGGCTCATCTTACACTCCATTTCATATTTAGGGTAGCCAAGACCACAGGTCGGACAGGCTAGTTTAACCTCGTCAGGACTTTCTACTCTTATGACTGGACAATTACAGTGTTGCTTCATCTTTTAAATGGTTAAAGTAGTAATCCAAGGGCGACTCACTGAGGACTGCTTGTTGGAGGTGGAAGGCCCATTCATACATATCTTCACGTGGCCTATACTTGTCTGCGCAGAACCCACTACACCATCTACTATCGTCATCCCATTGCACAAGCTCTCCGCAATTATCACACACTAATTCCTCCCCCCAAAAAGCTTTGCTGAATTCGTGGGAGAAGAGGATCTCATAAGTAGACACACGCCAACTTCCAGGGACTTCATGACCTTCATCGTCTAGACCCATTGATGTTAGAATGAGGATTCTGTCCGACTGCACTTCATACTCCCACGCTTCATTCGGAAGCTCCCACCCACCCTCAACAGCACGTTCGATCACTGCTTTTAGTTTGTCTTGGTCATTCATTTCTTCAGGTATTTAAGTAGGTATTCTTTGAGAGACATGTCATTGCGCTTCATATACTTCTTGGCAGTCTCTAACCTGATAGGGCAGATCAACTCCTCAATCAGTTCATTCTGATACTTCTTCTTGTAGAACGGTCTGTGTCTGTACTTCATGTCCAGTACATCATACATGCGCTGGACAAATAAGTTAAATAACAGAGAACGGATCACTAGGTAGTAGTGGTTCTTGTTCCTGTTTCACTCTCTTTCTATAAGATACAGCAACATATCTCATCGAGTCACTGTTCGACACGACTACATTGTTTGCTGTGTACATACCGGAATCCGTCTTTAGGTTGTATACCTCTACGGAGCCTGAGCATTCGCATCTTGCAGTTGAGGCAGCAGAATTTAGACCTCTTAGGGAATGGAGTGACATATTGCTCATCACACGCTCTGCAGCAGTTTGTGGAGTATTTCTTGTTTTCCCAAGACTTCTTGCCAAGCCATTTGTGAAACTCAATACCATCTGGGGAGCCATGCCATTTACTCGCAGCCCTCCTAGCAATTTCAATAGTCCTCCTAGCGTTCTGCGTTTTACTCTCCCTATCTTCAGCCCAATGCCTCTTGCCATGTTCGGAAGAAGTGAGTACCTCAAGATTCTCAATAGAGTTGTCGCTATAGTCGTGGTTAATGTGATGAACATGATTACCTTCTGGAATCTCCCCTTTGTAGAATCTCCAAATGTTTCTGTGAAGTAGCCTGTCGCTTCTATCTTTCTGCTGAGCAGACTTAAAGTAGCGTCTATCATTGAGCCTTTTGGCATTTGGATAGCGGGTGTACGCCCTTCCACAAAAGGCGACACGCTCCACGGCCTTTCCAGACCTGTTAAAGCTTTCAACGGGAGAAAGCCAACCTGGGTTAAGACTGGATGATTTGAGGTAGCCTTCGTTGATAGGAAGTCTTGAACCCTTTTCACCCCCGTCATTTCCATCTGTAATACTTTGCTCCATCCAATTGGTGTAAATACTAATTCGCCCTTCTCTACATCAACTATATCCCTATAGCCACTCTTTGTAAATACCTTTGTGTGTCGGCAAAAACATCCGTGACTTGCCCAATCATGTAGAGGTTTGACTTTAATCATGAGTTTCTTCTCATCGTACTCAGCCCTGTAGTTTCTGAGCGCTCTAAGCCCTTCAGAGCAGTTCTTAGCGTCGAACCAGCATTTGTTGAATATGAGTCTAACTGAGTTGATTCCGTCCTCTACAGACAATTTAGGGGCTATATCGAACCTAATTCCGAGTGATTGAGCTGCTTCTATTCTACTTCTACCTGATGTGAACTCTCTCACTTCAATATCGTGAGGAGCTGTGTGTCTTCCGTAAACGTATCCTTTGTGTTGCAAAACGGCAGCATAGTGAGTCAGTCCTTCTCCAGATGCTTCATAATAATCTATAAATCTAATCTCATCTCCTATTTCTTGCCAGAACCAGATAGCAGTAGCGTCTCCAATTCCTATGTCCCAGGTTGTGTGCACAGGTAGGTGAGCTTCATATGGAACAGAAGTGATTCTCCCGTCTTCTTCAGCTTTAGATAGTTCTTTCCTGTAATATGCTCCTTCGTGAATTTTACGGTACTCTCCTAACCAGATGTGAGCGTATTTGTCGTGGTCTGTTTTTTTGTCATGCTCCAGTTCTAGCTTGAGAACGTCTGGGAACCACGGGTTATCACTTACGTTGACTCTTTTGATTATACTCTCAGGAGGTGGAACCTTCCCCCTAAACATCAGGTCTACAGGGTCAAACTCACTGTCGGGATTCCAGCTAAACCAGAGTTCTGAGTTCTCTTTACGGATAGTCGGGATCAAGAGGTCAAGAGATCTCCTGGTAACCTTGTTGGCTTCTTCTACCCAGGCAATATCAATACCCTCCATCGATTTGATAGCTTCAGGATTGGTTTTGAGACCTGCGAATAGTATTATAGTTCCGTTCTTACCCCTTATCTCTGTGTCAGTAGAGGTGTAGAAGTGTTCTAAACCACATGCTTTAATTTTGTCGTCTACCAACCTCTTAACTGAGTCCTTAATTGACCTCTGTATCTCCCTACAGCAGAGTATTCTCATTTCTTTTTGAGCGCCCATCACTACTAGAGCTTGAGCGAATGAGTGTGATTTAGCAGACCCTCTCCCTCCAAAATAAGCTTTATATCTTGAGGGTTCAAATAGTTCCTTAAACGCTTTAGGGAGAACTACATCAGTCATTTAAAACTTATGTTGATGCTTGTTGTGTTTCTTTCAGTATCTCCACCAGATAATAGTTGAATGTTCTTGGTTAATTTATCTACCGCACCAGTCATATCTTTGTACTGGACCTTCTCTAGATCTTTTCCTGCCATAGCTCTAATCAACCTATCTCTTTCTTTTTCCATTTGGTACAGGAAGCTAGCTGCTTCTTCTTTGTATCCATCAGATTCAGTTAGGAGTTTTGGATTCTTTGCGAATGCAGGCGAATATCCCACTTCTCGCATTGACTTAGATATGTTTCCATTGTTTTCCAGTATCTTCGCCACCACCTTCTTTTGCTTGAGTGTTGCCATGAGTAAATTATTTATTCAGTAGGTGTTTGTTGTCTTCCATAAACTTGGTCCATTCTTCGCTGTGACCAACGTCTTTCATAACTGATTCTATCTCATCAAGCTGCAAAGTTTGCCTGACATGCCATGTTACTGGGAGTTTATCGCCAGCTTTGGTTGTGTACCAGTAGCAATCATTATGTGTGCTTGAGCCATCGTCTTTGCATTTACTTGCCAGAAACGTGGTCATCTTAGCTATGAACTCTTTTTTGTTCATTCAGAAGAATAGTTTCTCAATCTTTTCCTTCCTCTTTCTGGCGTTGGCTTTCTTTTGTTCAATTGGT
>PJEL010004314.1_pt1 | contig 11812 bp, 8 predicted proteins | sample 1853271 | NCBI WGS metagenome assembly PJEL01 (sample SAMN08108733, study PRJNA415343) | Invertebrate metagenome, whole genome shotgun sequencing project. | host: Globobulimina | place: Sweden: Gullmar Fjord | collected 2015-08 | reverse complement strand
ATTCCAGAGGAATGGTTAAATGAATGAAGTAACAGAGCATAACGTGAAAGATCTTATTGAAAAATTCATGCAAGAGTACACTGATAAGCTTAAAGAAGTAGAACTTCCAGTAGCTAACAAGTATGTTGATGATGTATTACTACCTAAGTACACAGCAGACCTACCGTCAGACGTACTACAAGCCTTTGTGGAGGGCGTTCGTGCCCCTATCAATAGGGTACTACAGGCCCATATAGAGGCCTCTGATACAGCCGCACAAGCCGTTCAGGACGGTGTCACTGATACGGTACAGGAGCTTACAGAAGATGTTAAACAAGTTGAAGAACCTGTGGCATAAGATGGATAGAATAGGACAGATCTTTACAGTCTGTCTAGCTGTTAACACCCTTAGCTGGGTAGTAGTAGCTGTTATCTACTTTACATAAGCCAGAAACGAAGAAACCCCTAGAAGATTCGCGTCCTCTAGGGGTTTTTTTTTTTTTTTTTTTTTTTTTTTTTTTTTTTTTTTTTTTTTTTTTATTTTTTTATTATACCAAAATCGTATAAAGATAATACATTTCAATTTTACCCTTAATAAAGGATTTTTTTTTTTTTTTTTTTTTTTTTTATGTCTACTTTCTTTGTTCTAACTTAGGAACCTTAAGAGTAGGGGGTGTTGGTTTTTTAAATCCAGCATGTTCAATAAATCCAATAGATCTAAATTTATTAAGCTCTGCTCTTAATGTTTTGTTCGACTTCTTAGTCTTCACAGGTTTTGCCATACTAAAACTCCTTCCATAAATCCACTATTGATTCCCATCTACCGTATACTATCAGTGGTAGAGTCATTGCAAGTGCTTTAAGAATCCAGAGGCTATGCCTCCAGAATGTTAGTGTATGAGATATCTGTTCTAGCTTATCTAGTACCAGTCTTATCTCTTCATTCTGCTCGATCATTTGTTTCTCGAGCATCTCCATTTTCCCTAGAACATAACCTATATCTTGGGCATTCTCTGTAATCGCTGTTACATTTGAGGTCTTCCGAGACATAGTGTAATCCTTATTCAGTGTACTACTGAGGTTGAGTTGATTGTGGTTTAAATCTTAGGAGTATATCTTGCAACCATTCATTATTTGGTTGAAGGATACCGATATAGTCTGCATTGTTATGAAGTGCCCTCGCCTTGTTGAGTTGTTGGGATAGACCGCGGTTGATTACTACACGAGTAACACCTGGCCCAACGATATCTATATCTAAAGGTACACCGAAGACACCTTCATTAGCTGCTATGACCTGAGGTCTGGATACTATTAAGCTACCAGTCTGCGGGTCTTGGATAACAGAGTAACCACCATCCTTCATAGGATTAGTGATATGTGCTTCCCAACCGTTAACAGTAAACTTAAACTCATTCAGTTCCTCAGCGCCTTGCTTACTAGCATTGACTGAATACTTAGGATCATTGACTGTATCTATGTTAACAGCTGCATCCTTAGGAGAGTTAACTAACTTAGTCATAGCACGTAGGCTATTCTTAAATACTACAGGAGCTACAGGCCCACGTTGTACTGAGCTGATACCGAAGTAGGCATCCATCTTCTCAAATCCGGGTGGAGGTGTAGGATTCACAGCTCTCTCTGCTGCATCTATGATAATAGACTTAGCACCCTGTAAGAAGGCACTGTCAGCACCTGCTTCACCTGCTAACTGCGTAAGTATACGCTGTTGAGCTGGATCATTGTTAAGTATGGTAGCACCTACTGCCTGCTGTACACCATCACCTGCCTTATCTAGTGCAATGTTAAGACGTGACATCTTACTTCCTATCTCAGCTTTATACAGCTCATCACTGAACTTATTACGCTGGACAAATGTCTTAAGTAAACTCTTATCTTGTATACGGCCTATAACAGCATCGAACTGACTGTTAAGATTAGTAATAGCAGCGTTACGTACGGTAGCATCCACTGTACCTATACCTGCCGCTCTTAATTCAGCTGCACCCTTAGTTAAATCACTAACAAGGTTACGTCTTAACTGCTCTGCTTGCGCTACGAACTGACTCTCCTCATCAAAGGTTAGTCCTTGCTTAACACTGTAGGCAGTACCTACTTTCTGCATAAGATCATCAATACCTAGGTTAGTAGCTACTGTAGTAGTCTCAGCGATACCCTCAAAGGTATGCTTACCTATCTCAGAGCTACGCTTAAGGCTCTCAGATGCTGCCATCTTAGATCTTTCAGCAATTACATTGTCAAGGGTGTATTCTTGACCATACTTAAACTCCATACGCTGATTGAACTGTAACTGCTGCTTAGCTGCTGCACCTGTTACTGTACTACCACCTGCATTCTTATCAATAGAGAATAACTTATCTGCTTGAGCGGCTAAGTGTGGATTCTCTGCAATAAAAGCATTCTGAGCGATACGTAATCGAGTACCTGTCTGAGAATTATTGAGTAAGCCTTGTGCTTGTGCTGTCTTAGTCTTAGTAAAGGCAGACTGTAGGTTTGTAAGGATCTGATTGTCTTGTTCAGAGATGTCACCATCTGCTGTAGCCTGTGACCAGCTGAGAGCTAGTGATTGGAGGTTGTTCTCCGCACTAGCTGCCTCATCACGCTGAAGAAGTACATTGTTACGGTCTGTTAAAGCACCTGCAATAGCACCTGCATCCTCAGCCTTCTGAGTATTCAGTTCATTACGAGCTGTCTCTCTCTGTTGTAAGTCTTGTGCTCTAATGAAGGAGTTAGCTATGCCCGGGGCTGCTTGCAGTATGTCCTGCAATGCAGAGTTCCTGTTAGTAGCACCTGATACAGGGCTAAAGACCCTAGCTTGGCTAGTAGCCCTAGGTAGGGATGTTCCTAATACGTTACCAGCCATTATTCTTGCTCTCCGCTGATGAAGGATTTCTGATAAGCTTGATCACCTATCGCACCCTGTGTTTTAATGTAGTCAGTAGCCCAAGTAGTCCACTCTCTGTCTAGACCTGACCTACCTGTAGTTATAGACTTGATAAAGCCTCGCATAACATCTTGTCTCTTAGTACCTTGATCTTGAAACGGTGCTAATAGCATAGCTTTGTTAGCATTGAACTTCTCTAAGTTACCATCTTTCCTGTACTCTAAGTAAACCTTCTTAAGATCCTTACGAGTATCAAGTTCTAGCTTCTTACGGTCAAAGTTCCATAGTTTCTGATCATAGTAAGCCTTCTCAATATCTAACTGCATACCGAAGGCTCTCATCATCTGAGATTGAAAGTTAACATCTTCCATATTCTCTGTACTGATGGTGATATTACCACGTTTATTAACGAAACCACCTAGGCTCTCTAGATATAAGATCTTCCTAGCATTAGACCACGTACTAGCGATAGCAGCGATAGAGTCAACTGACTTCCATACGCTATCTCCGAGTGTATCCCAGCTAGGAGCGATAACCATGTCCCTAACAGCTGCATACGTAGTCATCATTGCATCTGTACCACGTTGAGCAACACCTAGTGAAGGTGCAGTGAAAGGAATGTCTCTTGACTCGTTCATTGCTAGGTCAGCTACGCTACTCATAAGATCAACGATTACGTTATCATCTAGACCAGCTATAATAGAACCAGATTCAGAGAAGTTATTCTGAAACCCTAGTAGATTGGTAAATGTACCCATCATACCTTGGTCTATAGCAGTATTCCATTTAGGATTATCTTGGGCAAAGGCTATCTGACTACCGCCTTCACCTTGAGACTGCTTGAATGCCTCTGATATGCTACTTGCTAGTGGAACACCAGCTGTACCATACAAAATCATCTGACCAGCAAAGGCCATACTAGCCTCTTTACGTGTCCACTTACCTTTACCTAGTATACCACCTACTGTGTTCTCAATAAGCTTAGCTTGTACCTGTAAGAACTGAGTAGGTATAGCAGTGAACGCATTCTTCTGCCACCATGCAGCGTTTTCTCTCTGCATATTCATGTTCATACGTAATGTATCATCCGCCATTTCACGAATAGCTTTACTATCTTGTACTTTACCGGGATTAGCAAGTTTCCAGTTATCTCGGGCTATGTTCCAAGAGATAAGACGAGCCATTGACTCACCCTCTTCGAAGAACATACGCCCTTTACCAGCTAACTTACGATATCCTTCAGCAGTACCGCTTGAGAAGCCACCTAGATTAGCATCGAAGTCACCTGATCTCATTACTGAGTCACGTAGACCTGAAGCTTTGAACTGTTCAAGAGATAGAGCGATATCCTCTACTTCTTTAGAGTCTAAGACACCGTTACTAGCCTCCTTCAGTAGCTTTCTATCCACAGTAGGAGTGTATAGGAACATACGCTGAGTAAATGCATTCTTAATAGCACTAGGGGCACGACCGGGATACATACTTACTGCTAATGCAGCATTCTGCATCTGTACATACAACTGTCTTGGGTTAAACCAACCTAGATATGCATCAAAGGTAGCACCTTTAAGAGATTGAGCTGGATTCTTACTTGCAATCCAAGCTAACATCCCATTCATCTGAGGATTAGAGGTTCTATCAGCTATGTTCATCATGAAGTTAGCCCACACATTTTCTTGTGGGTGTGGTACACTCAACGAATCAAACATATACTGACGATGTGCAATCAACATGTTCTTAGTATCAACATCATTGATTAAACTAAGGTCAAGTGTCTGCCATTCATCAGGACTATCTATCTTTCTGAAGATAGGGGAATCTGATGGAACTCCTTGGTTACGTAATGCTTGTTTAGTTGACTCTTTCCACTTCTTAACAACACCAATACGGTACTCGTTAAGTGGCATTACATTAGCAATGTTATCTACCATACGATTGATAGACTGACCAGCTGATAAACGTGTAACTTCACCTGCTAAATCATCACCTGTAAAGATACCATCCTTATTACGTGCACCTGTGTACAAACCACCGAATGAACTAGCATCCTCAGACATAGCTTCGTTAGCACTGAAGTCTCTGTCTCGTATAGCTTGTAGGTTAACACGCTGATCAGCCGGAACAGTACTCTTAGCCTGCTTAATCATCTCCTGATCAGCCCATACCTTAGCACCTTTCATAGTTTTGAACCTACCAACAGTAGTGTTACCGTCAGCTACGTCCTTAACATAGGTATAACCGGGCTTACTGATACGAGGGACATAACCGGGAGATTGATTCAGTACTTTACTAGGTAGATCTTTAATCAGACCTTTACCACTACCGGGTATCAGACCAAATCTTACTAGGTTACCCTCAATCTTAATAGGCTTGAGGAATTGTACTGGTACATAGCCCTTGTTGATAGCATCTTCTACATTAATAGCTCCACGTTTAGTAATAGATATTCTATCACCACGTAAACCGGGTGCTATTATAGTAGTCTCAACATCTGTTGGGAAACCACGTCCATCTCTGAAAGGTTTAGCTATCTGAATCTCTTCTACACCAGTGGATGGGTTAGTCCAACGTGCTTCTTTGTAGCCTTGGAACTCTAACTTACGCTTAGTGATGTGATTCTGCATCTTCCATGCTTCATCTAAGAAGGCACGCTTAGCATAGTACGCCTGAACCTCATCCATGGTATACTTACGCTTACCAGATAGGGTTTGTATGTTACCTGCTATTAGATCACCCGCTTTAAAGACTGTATCAGCCTCATCACCAGCTAGTAATAACTCATCAAGAGCCTGAGTATTAACCTTAAGTCCTTTCTCCGTAGATTTCCAAGCATCAGCTAGGTTCTTACGGATAATAGAAGACTGCATACCACCAAAGGTAACATCTGCTACTATACTATCATCTAGATTACGTAGTACTACTTCAGGAGAGAAGACTTTTGATCCAAGTGCAGCTGAAACAGACTTAGCCATGGCTTCATCTTTAGCAATGAGAGAACCTGCATCATCTACAGTCCACTTAATGAACTGACCGCGGGTTACTGGTGCTTTACCACCTCGTGAGATCTCATACTGAGCAACCCACCCTTCAGTATCCTGCTTAATAACCCTAGCATTAGTAATAGTTGTATCACCAACATCCTGAGAGTTTAACTCTGCTATCTTAGATGAGATAGATTTATCTTTATCAGCTTGTGATAGCGCATCTACTTTAATGAAAGCATCATCTGCCTGAGCAGCCTTCATTTTAGAAACAACATCTTCTTTAATCTGATCCGCCATCTTCTGATATACAGGAGCTAGGCCATCTGTTGCATTAGTACCTACTAGGTTCTGTTCCCAATTGGTAGCATCAGCATCCATAGCTTCATCTACTTCTGCTCTGCCAGTCTTAGTCACATCAACAGCAGCTTCAGGATTACCCCTAGCCTTCAGGGCCTGCCTCATAGACAAGCCTCGTTGTATAGACTTAGCTAACTTGAAAGCACCTGTTAGTGGAGCCGTTACAGCCAGTGTACCAAGCTCTACACCCTCTAATGTTTCAGTTAAGAACACTTCAGAGGCAAACCTAGGGTCATGTAACAGTCCTACGAAAGCACCAATCTTAAATTCATTGTTATCATAGGCCTTAGTAGCCATATCAAACAACTCAGGGAACACAGAAGCCTTAAGAGTAGGATCTAACTGCTGATAACCAGCAATAATCTTATCTAAACCTTCAGCTGCATCACCTTTAAAGTCTGGATCTATCTTAGTGATCAATGAATTAGCATCGAATGTGAAAGACATAGGGTCAATGATCATACCGATGCCATCTGAGAGCTTGTCGAATACGTTACGACTCTCTGCATACTCTTTAAAGACTGAGTAGGCAAAGCCTGAAGCTTCTTGCTCTCTAACACTACGGTTAAGAGGAGATTCTTTAGAGAACTTATCAGTAAGTATCTTCTGTACTCCCTCTAATCCATCATACAATGCTTCTGAAGATTCTAAGTTAGCTGTTGTATTAGCATACAGTGCTACATTCTCAGGATCTCTAACCACTTCTTGCTGCATAAAGGTACGCAACTGATCAGTTAGGTTCTTACCGTATATAGTTTGGTATGCTTGGATAGTCTCCAGTACATTGGGACTACCAGAGAGGATAGATGTTGAACCCTCTAACGCTTGGTCAGGTGTAATACGGTCATTAGTAGCCAACTGAATAAGAGATAACTCTCTAGACTTATCAGCTAGATAAGCATGTGAGTGTCCTCTAGGTAAGATACTAAGTGCTTGAGTAACATCATCAAGATCATTGGTATACTCAAGATCGGAAGGCTCAACACCTAACTCATCTTCAGTAAGACCGGGAGTTAGTATATTAACTACCTCCTCTTCTGGACGTTTAGAAGCTATAGCTATATCTTCAACAGTGCCACCCTCATCGGATGCCTTGCTAATCAACTCTACTTCTTTAATCTTGTTCTGTTCTAATCTTTCATCTGCCATATCTTATCCTCCGAACAAACTTATTACTGCACCTACACCACCACCAACTACTACACCAGCTGGGCCACCGACAGCTCCGCCAATACTAGCACCTGCTGAGATACCACTGAGAAGTGACTGCCTTTGAGCTTGTCTATTAGCACTAGCTATTTGCTGAGATTGTAACGAACCACCAGCTCTTATGATATCTCCGCCTAATTCGAATGTCTCTTCTAAGAAACTCAGGTTACCAGCTAATTGATCAGACACCCTCTCTTGTTCAAAGAGTATATCTTGCTTAGCCTTAGCCAGCTTAAATCTCTCACCTTCTAATGCACCGAACTGATCTTCAATACCAGCTCTTGCATCTGCAACACCAGCTTGTACATCAGCAAAGCCTGCTGATAACAGGTCACCCTGTACACCTAGTGATGCTAGCCTATCTGTTAACCCAGCCTGTGCTGATCCAGCTGCTGCTTGAACATCACCAAATGCGGCTGTAAGAAGACCTTCTCTAGCAGTTAAACGCTCACCTTCTACACCAGTAGCAACTAGTCCAGTTAAGATATCACCTGCTGACGTAGCTGCTGTTGACTGGGCCTGTGCTGCTGCACCTTGTAATGCAGAGGATGTACCAAAGCCGCTTTGAGCTGCTAAGTTAGCTGCCGCTGCTGCCTGTGCTTGTCCACTACGTGCTGCTAATGAACCTTGTCTAGCTATACCAGCTTCTGTACGACCTAGTAAGTCACGCTGTCTACCTATCTCAGTAGTAGCTTCTCCGAACTCTCTGCCTTCAGCAGCTAGTCCACGTGCTATAGACTCTTGTTCTCTACCAACAGCAGCTTCTTGCCTACCTAGCTCACCTGTACTAGCTTCAAACTGTCTAGTCTCAGCAGCTAACCCACGAGTAATAGCATCTTGCTGTCGCTTAAGAGCACCTTCACTACGGTTTAGCTCTTGTCCTAGTAACCTAGCAGCCTCACCTTCTCTAGCTAGTGTACGTTGAGCAAGTACTTCAGCTTGTATCTGATCTTCTTTAGCCTTATCAAACTCTACTGTACGTAGAGCTTCTTGTTTAAGCCTAAGCTCTTGAGCTTTCACAGCCTCAGCAGCAGCAAGCTCGTTGGCCTTCTCCTGCTCTGCTAGTAGTAGCTCACTAAGACCACCAGTACTAACTGCTAGTTGACCTCTGATAACATCTTCTGGACTACCGCCTGAAGCTAAATCTACAAGAGCTTCAGTAGGAGCTGTTATTGGTGACAGTGCAACCTTAACACCTTTCTTTATAAAACTTCCAATACCCATAATCTTCTCCTATACAGCACTACTAACTTCGAAGCCTAAGCCCCAACCTAATAACCTACAGTCCTTACCAACACTAGATTCAAATCGTAAAGACAATGCTCTACCACGACCTAGTAGTTTATTCTTAGTTGTTATTACAGACTGACCGTAGTCAAAAGGATCAGATGCATCCTCAGGTATGAACAACCTATTGTAACGATAAGCTTCAAAGCTAGTACCGATCTTACCACTAGCAGTAGAGTCTGCGAAATCCCAGTAAGCTTGTATGTTACAACTACTCTCATTAGTAGGAGTTAAGTTACCGTCACCATCATCAACAAACCCGTCTTCAGTACGTATGAAAGATGGTACGATATAGTTCGCCTGCTTATAGCGTTGGCTATCACCAGCATTGATATAGCCAGTTTGTAGAAAGGCTTGTGTCTCAACAAAAGGAACGACTGGCATTTCTGTAGGGACTGTGAGATGATCTTCGAAATCTGTTTCACTGTAGTTCCATGCTCTAAAAGTATTTATAGCTGGAGACCCACTACCATCTATTGAATCATAAGTGATTATGAAGAGTCGAGAATCTACTGGATAGTCTAAGAACTTATCATCGAAGCCTCTTAACTGAAAGTAGCAATTAACTTCTAAGTCATCTAGATGATCACTGCCTATAACATTCTTATACCAAGCCTTAAGAGGTACATCATAGATTAGTTCTGTTAATGTGTCCTCATCACTAGTATCGAAAAGGAATCGGACTGTCTTATCAGAATCTACATACGAAGACTTTACAGTCTCTTTAATACTACGAGGGATATCGTTGATAAGAGTTTGTATAGTAGCTTCAGTAATGTTTAACGCTTGGAACTCTGAGCTATTAGGATTGTAAACAAGAGCATAGATACCACCATTAGATACGAAGAAGATCTTATCCTCTACTACTACAGGCTCACCTAGTACTTCTAAGTCTGATATCTTACGTAGCGCTATGTTGGTAGGTCTTAACACACCTTCAGTAGAGAAGAGTTCGAACACACCCTTACTTCCAAAGATAATAATCTTAGTGTTTAGAACAACTAGCTTACGACCAGTACCTATTAAGGAAACATCTATAACACCACCATCAGTATCAAGTAGTATATTAGTGTCCCTACCAGTGGGGTCGTTGCTTTGATAACACTTGAGGATATCTCCCGGCTCTGTTACTACTCTTGAGAAACAGATAAGAGTCTCTCCGAAATCAGAAGTAGGAGAGTACATGAGATGGAAGGCTCTACCTGCATAAGATACAGTATCTATTGGGTAAGAGGCAAGCCTAAAGGCATCCATAGTTGTTATAGGATCGCCTGTCTCTGTCTCATAGATAGTAGCACGATCAAGTGGATAACTATTTAACGCTACTATCTGACCACCACCCGGGATAAGGCTTGTACCATTATTAGCTAAGCCTACCCAGCTTGAGGTGAACTCACCTGTTGCTGCATCTAGACCTGTGTTCATATTATCTGAGGTACCGGGATAGTCTCCGATATCTGTATTGAACTGCTCAATGTTGGTATTGCTCCAACCACTGGCTAATAAGTTATAAGCTCTCTTGTCTATTAAAGTTGCAGCCCTATCAGTATAGACTTCAGGGTTGATCCTCTGGAAATCTCTTACTTCTACAGTCCTAAAGTCTTCACTCTTCTGAGTAGCAATATTATCATCTACTATCTTATAGAGTACAGTACCCCACAAAGGAGAAGTACCGGGTTGTACACCTGACACTGGTAAGAAGATAGAGCCTAGCCCTGCATAGGAAGTTACTATAAGTATATCCTCGTATGCAGTTAGGATAGGAGGCTGTACTTTTTCAAAGGTAATAGAGTCTATTGGATTAGAGAAGAGGTCATCCTCATCATCTAATACATAGAAGGTTAAGGTATAATCAAAGTTAACACCTGCTTCTTCTTCAGTCACGAGTACTAGAACATCATACTTTACATTGTCAGGACTAGTATAACCATTACGCCAAGTAAAGAGATCACCTCTGAAACCAGTAGCCACTTGGTTACTATGTTCTCCTAAACCTCTACGTCTACGTCTTGTACCGTTACGCTCTAAGATAAAGTTCTGTTCATCTAGAGTGAACCCCTTAGGGTAGTTGATAGGGTTTGCCTCGGTCAGGATACCGCCTACGAATGTATTGAACTCTATATTAATATCTTGCCTTGGCATACCCTACTCCTTAGTCATCATATACTGTATGATCTAATGGTGTGATTGATTTGATTTCATCACGAATCTTTTTAGCTTCATTCTCGAAACCCATTACTGCATAGTAACAATCTAGTACAGTCTGTGCCTTGGTAGGGCTAGTAAAGATACCTCTGATCTTAGCAGGTACTACTCCACCACCTTCACGGTAGATCTCATAGTTACCAAAGCTATCACATTTACGAGTAGCTAGGTCACGTGTTTCGATTTCAGTTACAGTTTCTTCTTCTTTAATTATCTTAGGCATTGGTCATGTCTCTTATGTTTTATCAAATTGAGGGTTACTATTAACCCCGGGGATGTGGCTTACTCTTCCGTAATTGGGATACCTTACCCCACCATGTGCTGTCCACGCTTTACGTGATAGCCATGTACGTTGTCTTTGTGCTTCTCTTTCTACCCTTTGATTCAACTCTTGTCTTAGAACTATAAAGGCCTGTGCCTTTGATTCAGCTAAGAGAGAAGCGAATGCTTCAGTGGGTAGGCTTGGTACGAAGTTATCGGAGAAGGTAAACACTTCTTCGAAGTACCCTGTTGACTGACTGTTACTATTCTGTAAAGTAGTCTCTACATCTGAATCATATGAGTTAAGCACGATGTACTCATCATCAAATGAAGTCCACCACGTAGGTGGTATATCGTTACGAACTTTGAATGTGATACCACCGAAATCAATTACTAAATCTACGTTATCATTCAACTCATTGAGCTGATTAACACGATCTAAGAATTCATCTGGGTAAAGGTATTCCATTTCTTTAAGTTTCTTACGGTCAGCTACGTCACGTCTCTGATCATAATAAAATTTGGTTAACTCTTTACAATCTTCTGGTAACTGTAAGTGGGTAGGACGATCTGTATCAGATACGTTATCCAATAAAAAGCTACGCTTCTCTTGAGGCCAGTTACGGTT
>PJEL010004313.1_pt1 | contig 11813 bp, 9 predicted proteins | sample 1853271 | NCBI WGS metagenome assembly PJEL01 (sample SAMN08108733, study PRJNA415343) | Invertebrate metagenome, whole genome shotgun sequencing project. | host: Globobulimina | place: Sweden: Gullmar Fjord | collected 2015-08 | reverse complement strand
TTCGCTCATCCTGCTCACGCTTCTGATGCCGGCCGCCGGCATTTCCACAGCCCAGGAAAACTCCCCGCCCGCACCGGCAACTCAGGTCGAGGTCATCGACACCCCTAACGATCGCGGTTACTCGATCGATATCAGCTGGTATCCTTCGCGGGATGACAACGGCTCCGGCCAAGTCATCGAGTATGCGATCTCTCGCGCCGTCTACTTTCCCGAGCGTGAAAAAAGCGACCTCGTTTACGATGAAGTGAGTCGTCAGTCGGCGCTCAACAGCGGCGATCTCACCGTTTTCACCGATGTCGGCGGAGACATCGAAAACGGCCTCGCCTATATCTATCGCGTCGAAGTCATCGGACCCGGCGGATCGACGATGGCCTATTCGCAGACAAGCGGCGCCGCGGGGCCGCAGTGGTTCAACGCCGGCAGGTGGAACATGCTGCTCGGCGTCCTCGTCCTCAGCATCGCCATCATCTGGTGGATTCAGAAAGCGCAAAGCTCCGAGATCTACCTGCGTCCCGTCGCGGGACTCAAGGCATTCGACGAAGCCATCGGCCGCGCGACGGAGATGGGCCAGCCCGTCCTCTTCGTTCCCGGCATCATGGATATGGACCAGATCGAGACGCTCGCCGGTGTGAGCATCCTCGGCTATGTCGCCAAAATGACATCGCGCTACGAAACGCCGCTCGAGGTGCCCGTCAGCCGATCGCTCGTGATGGCGCACGCGCGCGAGGTGGTCAAAGAGAGCTACCTCTCAACGGGCCGGCCGGACCTCTACCACGACGACATGATCCACTACCTCACCGATGACCAGTTCGCCTACGCCGCGGCGGTCGATGGCATCATGCTCAGGCAAAAGCCGGCTGCCTGCTTCTACCAGGGAAAATTCTACGCGGAGAGCCTGATCCTCGCCGAAACGGGCAACTCGATCGGCGCCATTCAGATCGCGGGAACCGCGAGTCCGGCGCAGCTCCCCTTCTTTATCACCGCTTGCGACTACACGCTCATCGGCGAGGAGTTCTTCGCCGCGAGCGCCTATCTCTCCAAAGAGCGCAAGCTGATCGGCAGCATCCGGGGCCAGGATGTCGGCAAATTGATTTTCATGATCGCCCTGATTCTCGGAGTGCTCTTCGCAAGCCTAGAAGCCGCCGGCATGAACTTGCCGGCCTGGCTGAATATCAAACTGCTCTTCCAGGTTACCGGGGGTTGATGAGCCATGCTGATGAAAAGGTGGATCCCTCTCTTCATCCTGATCTTCGTCGGAGCGCTGACGCTGATCAGCTGGTTTGTCCCCCACGATCCCATCGGGAGCCTGGGCAGCGACTTCAGCCAGTTCTTCGACATCCTCGCTTCGTTCGCGATCATCCTCGGGGCGGCCAACCTGCTCAAGTTGCAGGGCATGAAGATCATCCGGCGCAAGCGCAACTGGCCCTACAGTATCATCACCGTAGCGGGCTTTCTGATCACCGCGATCATCGGGTTCAACTGGCACGGCTACACCATCGACCCGGGCGCCTATCTGGCGGGGACCCACATCACCGATCCCGCCAGCCACTTCAGCTGGATCTGGTGGAACATCTTCACCCCGCTCAGCGCGACGATGTACGCGCTGCTCGCCTTCTACGTCGCGAGCGCCAGCTATCGCGCTTTCCGCGCTCGCAACACCGAGGCGACTGTTCTGCTGATCGCGGGTATCATCCTGATGCTTGGCCGGGTGCCTATGGGCCAGATGTTCACGGCCTGGTTGCCCGAATCGGGTTTCTTCTCCGGCTTCCGGCTGGAGAATATCGCGGATTGGATCTACACCTACCCCAACGCCGCCGGGCAGAGGGCTATCATGATCGGAATTGCGCTGGGCGTCGTCTCGACGAGCCTGCGCTTGATCCTGGGCATCGAAAAGTCATTCCTGGGCGAAGAGTAGGAGCGATGAGACCATGAGCCTTCTCGCAAAAGCCAACCAGTTGGACCGACGCTGGATTTTCTTGATGATCGCGCTCAGCGTATGGCTGCCACTGTGGTTCAGCTTCGACATGCCCGTCACGGTCTCGCCTCATGTCGAGGCCGTCTTCGAGGCACTCGAGGAGATCCCCGAGGGTAGTACGGTTCTCTGCTCGTTCGAATACGGGCCGAGTACGATGCCCGAAGTGGATCCCATGGCCCGCTCGGTGCTGCGCTATCTCTTCGGCCGCGGGCACAAGATTGTCGTTATGTGCCTCTGGCCCGACGGCGCCTTCATGAGCCAAGACGTCTTGCAGGATGTCGCCGTCGGGGAGTTCGGGCTGGAGTATGGAATTCACTACGTCAATCTCGGCTACAAAGCCGGCAACGAAGTGGTCATCAAGTCCATCGCCGAGAGCTTCAATCGCACATTCCCGGTGGACACGCGGGGGCGCAACCTCACCTCCTATCCCATCATGCAGGGCGTCGAGAATCTCGCGAATATCGACTTCATTTTCAGTTTCTCGGCCGGCTATCCCGGAACCGTGGAGTGGGTGCAGTACGCGGCCGACCCCTACGACAAAGCGATGAGCACGGGTTGCACGGCCGTGCAGGTTACCGAGGTCGTCCCCTTCGTCCAATCGGGCCAGTGCAAGGGGATCCTGGGCGGCCTTTCGGGCGCCGCGGAGTTCGAGCTGCTTCTCGTTGAGAAAGGGCTCGCCGAGACAACCGGAACGGCTACAGCCGCAATGTCCGCACAGAGCGTCGCCCATATGGTGGTCGTGCTCTTCATCGTGATCGGTAATCTCGCTTACTTCATGGAACGTAAGCGTAAGCGGAAATACTAAAGGGAGCGGATCATGGCAGAGAGTATCGGATTCTGGTGCGCGGCGTTCCTGACGTTGGCGATATTCAGCTTCCTGTACAAGGACAACCCCTTCTACAAGATCGCCGAGCATCTGTTCACAGGCGTTTCCGCGGCCTATTGGATGTGCATGGCGTTCTGGAACCAGGTGCACCCCAATCTCTTCGGCAACCTCTGGTGGCCCGAGAGCATGCTCAGAGCCTGGCCTGAAATCACCTACGCTTGGATCGACCGCGTCATCGTCGATGGTGTCAGCTATTCGGGCAATGCGCTTCTCGACGGCACCCTCAGCGCCGATGCGATCGCAAGAGCCGAGCTCACCAACCACGTTCACATGGCCTACTATATCCCGCTCGTCCTCGGCCTCCTCTTCTTTGCGCGACTGGTTCCCAAGATCGCTCACTACAGCCGCTGGCCGCTGGCCTTCGTCATGGGGATGGCGGCGGGACTGCGTCTCTACACGTTCCTCCAGTCCAACGCGCTGGCCCAAATTCAGAGCACGATCCAACCCATTTTCGGAACCGCGACCCTGGGCGAGGCCATCAACAATCTGGTCGTTCTCGTCGGGGTATTCACGGGCCTTGTCTACTTCTACTTCTCGAAGGAGCACAAAGGAGTATTCGGCGGGATCAGCCGGGTCGGTGTCTACTTCCTGATGGTCTCGTTCGGTGCGGCATTCGGCTATACCGTCATGGCCCGAATCAGCCTGCTCATCGGTCGCTTCCTCTTCCTGGGCTCCGCCGTCAACCAATTCTGATCAGGGTTTTTTGCCTGGAAAAGGGCCTGCATAACAAAACGCCGGATCCATCTCGCGAAGAGGGATCCGGCGATTTCGTTTCCGCTATGAACTCATTGGGACGCCGCTTCCTTTACGGCAAGCTTCAGGCCCCTAGAGCTGGAGGTAGTGCTGATCACCCCAGGTGCTGGCGCGCTTGATCCAGGCCATGGGAATGAACTGCTCGACCGGCTGCTCCTCGTTCTGCTTCCGATGGATGAAAGTCACCTTGATGTAGTCTTCGGACACCTCATCGAGCAAAGCGGAGTAGGACTCAAAGCTGATCCCGTCGGTAATTTTCGAGACCGTGTAGCTCTGTGGATTAATGATGGTTATGGCGCTGCCTTCCCAGGACTTGAGAAGAGCACAGAAATTCGTAGCCATCTCGCCGGCTCCTTTGCGTGGGCAAACCGAATAGGATTGGACTTGGTTTTAAGATATCCGATGACTCAGCCCATGTAAAGCCCCCGGACTTGCCAGATCACCCACGATCCTCTAGGATTCTTGGCCGAAGAAGGGGGCTGCGATGATTCTGGAGATCGGCATGCAAGTCAAAGTGATCACGAGCTCGGATAGGCTTTTCAAGGGAAAAATCATCGAGATTCATGACGATGGCTGGTTTGTCATGGTCCAAGAACTGGGCGATCGCGTTCAGATCAATGGATCCCACATCATAGCCATCGAGGAGTGAGGCGGGGAACGAGTCGGCGGATTTGCTCAAGCCCAATCCCCAAATAACCAAAGTGAGGAGATCGTGAGCGATCAGAAGCGTAATTCTATAAGTCCAGACGGCGAAGCATTTCCGCTTCCCCTGGCGGAAGATTATGAGGGCGAATACAAGCGGCTCGAGGGGATCGTCGCGGAAAAGCGGGCGGCGGGAATGGAGATTGTCGTCGTCATGGGCGTCGGCTTCGTTGGAGCCGTCATGGCCGCGGTCGTCGCGGACACCGTCGATGCCGCGACGGGCAAGCCGGGCAAGTTCGTCATTGGCGTGCAGCGTCCCAGCGTGCGGAGCTTCTGGAAGATCCCCCAACTCAATCGCGGCGTCTCCCCCGTCAAGGCCGAGGACCCCGAAGTCGATCCGATGATCCGGCGCTGCGTCCTGGACAAGGGCACGCTGATGGCCACCTTCAACAGGGACGCGCTCAAACTCGCCGATGTCGTAGTCGTGGATGTTCAATGCGACTACTTGAAGGCCGAACTTGGCAACCTCCGCTCGGGGCACGCTGAGATGGAGGCGCTCAAGGAGAGCTTTGTCACCATCGCCGAACGGGTCACCCACGACTGCCTCGTGCTCATCGAGACGACGGTTGCGCCCGGAACGACCGAACTCGTTGCGATGCCCGTCATGGAGGAGAAATTCAGGGAGAGAGGGATTGCATCGGCGCCCTTGCTAGCCCACTCCTACGAGCGGGTCATGCCCGGCCGCGAGTACGTTAAATCAATCAGGGATTTCTGGCGGGTCTGCAGCGGCGTGAATGCCGAGAGCAGGAGTCGGGTCGAGAAATTCCTGCACGAAGTACTCAACACCAAGGAGTTCCCCCTCACGGTTCTCGATCGGCCAATCGAGAGCGAGACCTGCAAGATCATCGAGAACAGCTTCAGGGCGACGCTTCTCGGTTTCATGGACGAGTGGTGCCTGTTTGCCGAGCGCAATGGCATCGATATCGCCAAGATCATCAAGGCCATCAAAGTGCGTCCGACCCATTCGAACATGATGTTCCCTGGCCCCGGCATCGGGGGCTACTGCCTGCCGAAGGATGGCGGACTCGGACTCTGGGCCTATAAAAACATTCTTGGCTTTGATGACGACATCTTTCGCATTACACCCACGGCCATCGACATCAACGACACCCGCGCCCTTCATGTCGCCGATCTTGTCGAGGAGGGCCTCGTGGCGAAAGGTAAGCAGGTGAGCGGCGCGCGCGTCCTCGTGCTCGGTGCTTCCTATCGCGAGGATGTCGGCGACACCCGCTACAGCGGAAGCGAGCTCGTCATCCGCAAGCTCACCGAGATGGGAGCCGTTCTCAGCGTACACGACCCCTATGTCGAGCACTGGTGGGAGTTCGAGAGCCAAGACAGCTATCCCTCTCCGGGCTACAGCTGGGGGCGCTTCTTCAAGAATCAGGAGGGGCTTACCGAGCTTCGAGTTCAAAACGACATCGGGGCGGCGCTCGGCGCCAACCTGGACGTCGTCGTTCTCGCGGCACGTCACGAGGAATACCTCGCGCTCGCGCCAAGCGAACTCGTCAAGCTCGCGGGCGGACCACTGCTCGTCGTGGATGCGTTCAATCTGCTCGACGATGACAACATCCGCGATTACCTGAAGCTCGGCTGTACGGTGCGCGGCATGGGCCGCGGCCATATTGCCCGCCTCGAAGCGGAACTGAACGCCGCGGACTGATCACCGACGCTCTATTGCCCGACGGCGCCAAAAGGTGCCGTCGGGCAGTCTTCTCCCTCATCGCCCCTCCCCCCATCTCCATTCTTCGAATTCTCGCCCACTATCACTCGTGAATCCATAGGCCGGAATGGGCATTGCTCTTTGGATCCATTGAGATGATCCGGAGCGGCCTCGGGCACAATGCAACGACCGCCTGAGCGGCGCATTCGGTTGTCATCTCAGCAGTTACAAGGCTTGCTTGCAATTGGCACCCCCATGGCGGCGAAGGATACTCCCCACGCCGCGGGCCAAATGCGAAGTGGCGTTGCGAAACGGCGAAAAGGACTTCGAGTCAATGTGCATCTCAGCTCGGCATCTCATCGGCACCGTTCTAGTCTTGGGTCTATTCCTATCCGCGACGGCAATGGGGAAAAGCCCCGACTACGACAAGGCCGGTAGATTTCACCTCGAGAACTTCGACATACAGGAGATCGGGGGACACCCTCAGAACTGGGCCGCGACTCAATGCGAAGATGGGCTGATTTACATAGGTAGCTCGGTCGGCCTGCTCGAATACGATGGAGTCGATTGGCGCTACATCACGATACCGGGCGAGTCGGTTGTGCGCACCGTCGTCACCGCCGATGACGGCACCGTGTACGTTGGCACCCTGGACGATTTCGGTTATCTCGCGCCCGATTCAATCGGGCAGGCCAGCTATGTCTCACTACTGGAGCATGTCCCCGAGACCTCGCGGGAGTTTGGGGAAATTTGGGGGATCCTGCTCACGGATGACGGCGTGTGGTTCCACTCGCGCGATCGCTTGATGCGCTGGGCGGAGCAAGATACCGTCACATCCTGGGAACCCGAAAGCCAGTTTCTCGGTGCCTTCGCGGTCGATGATGAAGTCTACGTAAGCGATTCCGATGTCGGCCTGCTCCGACTGACGGATGCCGATAGCTTGCAGCTATTGCCGGACGGCGAGCTCTTCGCCGACAAGCGCGTTGTGACCATTCTACCGCTCGCACCGGGAGAACTCCTCGTAGGTACGATGCACGCCGGGCTTTTCCATATGCGCGAAGGGGGGATCGTCCCCTTCGAATGCGAAGTCAATTCGTTCGTCATCGAACATCAGCTCTATAAAGGGCTGGCGCTGCCCGATGGGACCCTGGCACTCGGAACGCTGAGACAGGGTCTCGTGATCGTGGATCAAGACGGCGGGATCATGCACGTCTTCGACAAGAGCTCCGGGCTTCGGAACGATGTTGTTCTTGGTCTTGCCATGGATAAGCAAGAGGGTCTATGGATCTGCTTCGATGACGGCGCCGCTCGGATAGAACTGCAGTCTCCTCTAACCTACTTCAACGAAGAAAATGGGTTGAAAGGCTCCGTGAGTGCGATCGCCATGCACAAAAACCGGATGTGGGTCGGAACGGGTTGGGGTGTCTTCGTCTCGTATTTGAAAAAGGGAGAGGCAGGCGGCTTTCGGCTGCTCGATGTCATCAAGGATCAAATCTGGACTCTCGAATCCAGCCGTGAAGGCTTGATCATGGGAGCGACGAGCGGCGTGCACCTGCTGATGGACGATGAGCTGGAAACGCTCGACCCCGATGTCACCTGCTATCAATTCCAAAGAGATCCGGCCGACAGCAACATTGTCTGGATAGGAACGGACGAAGGGATTGGCTACCTCCGCAGAGAAGCCGGCACCTGGAGCTATGGCGGACAGCTGCCGAACATTGAGGGCGTCGTCCGATCACTGACCGCCGATCAAAAGGGCCGCCTGCTGCTCTCCTTCCAAGATGGCGGCGTCATGCGGGTGACGCTCGGCGACGAGCCGACAGGGGAACCTGAAACGATCGAAACCTACGGCCCCGACGATGGAATTCCCGGCACCTGGTCCACTAATTTCTTCGACGTGAATGGGCATGTCGCTCTCGGATCGCAGAGGGGGATCCTCCGCTTCGCAACGGAGCTCGAACTCGCGGCCGGCAGCACGCCCATTCTGCCCGATTCGACTTTCGGCGTCATGTACTGCGACAGCACGTCCGACGTCTCGCACCTTGTTCAGAACGCGGCGGGCGACGCCTGGATGTACTATGGCATGGAGCTCGGTATCGCCCGCAAGCAGGAGGACGGCAGCTACATCTGGGATCCGAAGCCGCTCAATCGAATGCCCAAGATCAATGCGACGGTCCTCATGCTGGAAAACGATTCCATCCTTTGGAACGGCAATTTCCAGGGCATCACTCGTCTGGACACCCGCATCGAGCGGGATTACACCCTGCCGTTCAATACGGTCGTCCGCAATGTCACCAGCATCGGCGACTCATTGCTCCACGGCGGTCTCCACGGCGAGGGGATTCAAGATCTTGTCCTCTCTCACGAAGAAAACGCGCTGCGCGTCGAGTTTGCGGGCTTGAGCTACGACGGCCTCAAGAAGAATCAGTATCAGTACTATCTGGAAGGTTTCGACAAGCGCTGGTCCCACTGGAGCGACGAGACCAAAAAGGACTATACCAACCTGCGCGGGGGGAAATACGTTTTCCACGTGCGGGCAAAGAACGCCTATGGGCAGGAGAGCGAAACAGGCAGCCTCCCGTTCTGGGTAGAACATCCCTGGTACGAGTCCTGGTGGGCTTACACGATGTGGGCATGCCTCCTGATTGGCGTGATCTACATCACGGGCGCGAGGCTCAATCGCTACCGCTTGCAACGGCTCGAGGGCAGAGTTCGCGAAAGGACGGCGCAGCTCAATGAAACCGTCGCTGAGCTTAAACTTGCGACGGCCAAAGCCGAGGCGGCGACAAAGGCAAAGAGCGAATTCCTCGCAACGATGAGCCACGAGATCCGCACACCCATGAATGGCGTCATGGGCATGACCGCCATCGTCATGGAAACCCCGCTCAGCCCCAGACAGCGCGACTGCATGGAGATCATCCGTTCGTCCGGCGAGACTTTGTTGACTGTGATCAACGACATCCTCGACTTCTCCAAGATCGAGGCGGGCAAGCTCCTTCTCGAGCGCCATGCCTTCGATATTCAGGAGTGCATTGACGATGCTCTCGATATCATCGCACTGAGGGTTGGAGAGAAGGACATCGAGCTGACGACTCTTATCGATCCTTCGCTGCCGCGCCGATTCCGCGGCGACCCCACTCGTCTGCGTCAAATCCTTGTCAACATCCTTTCGAACGCCGTCAAATTTACGAACGAAGGCGAGATTTGCGTGCTCGTCAAGGGTGAGGTTCGTCCGGACGGCGACTATCTGCTGCAGCTCAGCATCCAGGACACGGGGATTGGAATTCCCAAGCGCAAGCAGATCAAGCTCTTCAAGGCTTTCAGCCAGGTGGATAGCTCGACGACACGACGCTTCGGCGGGACGGGCCTCGGACTGGCCATATGCAAACGACTCGCTCAACTGATGGGCGGCGAGATCTGGGTGGAGAGCGAGACAAATACCGGATCGACATTCCACTTCACTGTTGTCTGCCCGGCAATCGAAGAACCGGCGGCGCCCAAGGAATCGTCGCTCATCGGCAAGCGAGTTCTCATACTCGACGATAACGCCAATGTGCGCCGCTCGCTGGAGAATTACACGAAGGCCTGGGGACTCAAGCCGACCCTTTCGCGATACGGTACGGAAGCGATGGATATCGCAGAGCAAGAGGCCCCCTTCGACCTCGCTCTCATCGATCTGAAGCTGGGCGACATGGATGGGTTGACTGTTGCCGAACGACTGGCATCGATTCCGGAGAAAAAACCGCCGACGATGATCTTGCTCAGTTCGATCGACGACGACGTCGAGATCGATAACTCGCCATTCTTCGCCGATCTCTCGAAGCCCGTGCGCATCTCCGCACTGCGCAAGATGGTCGTCGATGCGTTCAAGTCCGCCCCATCAAAGCCACCCCCTGCTGATGTCATGGAGTCCGAGGATCTCGACGATCTCGGCAGACGCCTACCTCGGCGAATACTGCTCGCCGAAGATAATGCGATCAACCAGAAGGTCGCGATCAGCATGTTGCGCAAAATCGGCTACACGGCCGATGTCGCCGAGAACGGCATGATGGCCCTGGACGCCTGTGGAAAAGCGACCTATGACATCGTTTTGATGGACATGCAGATGCCCGAGATGGATGGGCTCGAAGCGACTCGTCGCCTGCGGGATGAACTGGAAGATGACAAGCAACCCTACATCATCGCGATGACAGCTAATGCGATGAAGGGGGACAAAGAACGCTGCATCGAGGCGGGCATGGACGACTATGTCAGCAAGCCGGTCAGTATTGATCTACTCGCGGCGGCAATCAAACGCTCCTCGCTCAAGCCTGTGCCGACGCCCTAGCCGTTCCTTGGAACACCTGAAGACGGCCTGCTTCCAAGTTGTTCAAGAGGTTTCGAAACTTCTCAATCGATTCCCTTTCGCGCGATGGCTTCAAGCCATCTTGCGGCCGTTCATCCCGCTCCAAACTCGCGATGCGTTTCCGGAAGAATGCGGCGGAGGCCGCAGTCTTATCCTCCAAGCGTCTAATGCGGAAACCAAGATCGATTAGCGTAACCCGCAGCTCCGCGATTCCCTGCAAATGGCTGATCTCCGCCGTCGCGGCCCAGGGAACGGGGTAGTCGGGCTTATCTCCGCCCAGCGAAAAGACATCATGAAACGCGAAGCATCCACCAGGCTTCAGGACGCGCGCAATTTCATTGTAGAACCCGAACTTGTCGGCGATGTTCATCTGGGCGTGTTCCGTCCAAGCAATGTCAAAGGCATCGTCGGGAAACGGTAGCGCGAGCGCGCTCCCCCGCACGTAGCGCGTACGCCCCTTTAGTCCGACGATTTCGCTGAGTCTTTCGGCAACGCGACAGAATTCTTCCGTGAGATCGACACCCGTCACTTCACAGCCGATTCGATCCGCAAGATAGCGGCTCGGTCCGCCGATGCCACAGCCGACATCGATCACCTTCTGCCCCGCCTCTAGACCCGCCCAGGCCGCCAGTTCCTCGGTTGCGGCGATCCCCCTGATATGGAGAGCGTCGAAGGCTTTCAGGTCGGCGGGCGTCAATGCATCGAGGTTCGCTCCGGAGGCCCTCAGCGCACCCATGATCCGCGAAAGGAGATCGCCGCTGCCATAGTGATCAGCAACCGCCGCTTCGAGCGGGGATCGCCCCTTGCCCTCGCCGGATCCGTCGAGATCAGACATGGAAATCAGACCTCCAAGGGGCCCTAGAGGCGGCCCTTGCAGTTTGGACTGCCGCACTTGCAGCGCAAGGCGCCCTCGTGGTGGTTGTAGCCGTAGTTGCAGGTGATCTCCTGCCCGGCGGTAATCGTGCTCAGTGTGTAGAACTCGACGCGGCCGTAGCAGATTCTGATATAGGAGTTGGGAGAACAGGAGTGATTGATATAGCGGAACTCATTGCCGCCACGCCTCGCATCGATGGCCCTTCCATCTTCCATCTCGACGAGCGCAAGTCTGCGTTTCCCCTTCGCCCGCCTGCGAGCCTCGCGCAAGGTGATCAACTCTCCAGTGAGTTCCCCGATCTTCTTGCGCTTGCCGATCCTGGTACCCGCGAAGAGGCCCTTGCCATCGATCCCACTCCTGGCGATCGCGAGCTTTGTGCCGACCTGCACCCAGCGACGATTGGCTTTTGGATTCACGATACAAGTCTCCCTTGGCTGCGCGGCGAGACTTGTCAGATGATCCCGAAAGTGTTCTCCGCGAAGACTCGAATGGGTTCCCAGTAGAGCCCGAACAGTATCGTCAGGCCGGCGAGTACGCCAACGACCGCTGAAATCAGCGCGGGCGTGCGCAGCGGCTCATCCGATATCGGCGCGTCGCCCTCCGCCGTTCCGTCGATCA
>PJEL010004312.1_pt1 | contig 11826 bp, 16 predicted proteins | sample 1853271 | NCBI WGS metagenome assembly PJEL01 (sample SAMN08108733, study PRJNA415343) | Invertebrate metagenome, whole genome shotgun sequencing project. | host: Globobulimina | place: Sweden: Gullmar Fjord | collected 2015-08 | reverse complement strand
AATCCTTCTGCTGCTAATCGACCCGGAGCAAAAAATACAGGGATGCCATGTTTAGCGTATGCTGACATAACAAACCCTATTACAACTGCTGGATCAATCTGACGTTTATCTGAGTATTTTGCCGTGAGCTTACCCTTCTGTGTTCTTTTTGGAGCCTTCTTATCACACATCTTTAATATGTCTGAAAGTTCCTCTTCAACTACGATGATCCCAACTTCATGAGATCTGATCTTCTCGAAGGTTTTATAGAATCGAGTACGATCTGAAGTGATGGACGTTAAGAAATCGTTAACCTCTTTATGCTCTATGATGATTCTATCCTCATACCCTCGTATGGAGTAATCACCGCCTTGGGCACCAAGACAATCCCTGACTGTTAAAATACCCTTTGGAGCATTACGACCTGAGAAGAACGGTACTTGTTCACGAGTGTCAATTACGATTACGAAATCCTTAAATGGATCTTCTTTTATTGTCCCCATGAGAAACCCTCAGAGCTAGATGTGGGTTTATATGAAACAGCCATGTCAATAACTTTAATAGCCTCATTTACAAGATCAGTCGCCCTTTTTAGAATTAATTTTGACTCTGGCAGTTCAAGAACAGGTGGGGTGATGATAGAGAGAGACCTCGCAAAGTCATTGATGAGCTTGATATCGGGGTGGACTTCAAGGGTACATTTACCATCGACTTGAATCTCTGGTCTAATCTCTTCCGGTGCTGTCTCCTCAACTTCGATAACAGTCTCCACCGTATCTTCTGCCTTTTCTTCTTCATGAACTACCACCTCCTCTTGTTTTATCTCTGCAATCCTTTCAGCCTCAATAATCGCTTTTCTCTGCTCTTCGAGCCTGTCTTCTTCAGCTTTTAGTTCAACAGCTTTAGCCTCTTGCTCAAGTCGAATTCTTTCGTTGTCTTCGGCCTGTTTAGCTATCTGGGCTAATCTCTCTGTCTCAACAATAACTGCTGATTGTACCTGATCCACAATAGTCTGAAAATAATTGTCATCAATAAGTTTTAACTTATCCTCTGACATAGTGATACCACTGTAGATGTATACCTCGCCATTGAACGTCATGCCAGCGTTGAAGAGTGAATCTTTCCGGTTCTGAATACGTTTTCTTTCAGCTTCGATAATCTCATCGGCAATGCGTTGTTTTTCATTATCAATATCAGCCTGGAGCTTAACAAGGTGTTCCTCAATCGGTTCAAGCTTCTCAGTGATACGTTTAGCCTCCCCATCAATCGCCTTGCCAAAAGCTAAACTTTCTGCTTTTAATTCCTTACGTTTCTTCTCTACGTTCACTCTGAGTTTCTTTACCTTTACCCGGGCCGCATTGACCACCTTATAGCCCTCAGTGTCTTCCAGACCGTCTATGGTCAATGGTAGATACTCTTCTGATAACTGAGTTATAACTGCATCGGACAGCTTATATTCCTTCAATGCTGAACCTATATAGTCATCCTTAACTACTGACCCTGTCTCTGGGGATTTAACCTCTTCTGCTTGTTCTGCTGATAATGTCATTTATTATGGCCTCCTTAAATAATTAAAACGTTTCCCGGTGATCGCCGTGGCTGTTACCAACCCTCCACAGAAAGGAACGGCCCCGACCTCACCGGGATTTTAAAGTTCTATATTACCCCCACGGATTAGCTGCCCCTGCTGGATCCGCTGCCGCTTGGGCTGGTGATCCTGCTGTTGCTCCGTTGCCACCAGATGTTACTGGAAGTGGTGGAAGTTCTTTTGCAGGTTTGACTTTGTCTGATTTCCGGTAAGTTTCGAATTCATCTTTTGTCTTATACCCTTTAATTCTGGACTGGTGCTCGCCCTTATAAGCTTTCACTTCGATCTCTCCACCGTACAGTAAACCAGGAAGAGCTTTTTCAATGGCCTGCTGAACCTTCGCATCATCGAAATACTTCTCATCACATGAGAGAACTGTCTGAGGAGCAGAGATAGTCCCTGACGGTGGAAGGGTCTCAGAGCCGGTTGCCTTGTGAATAAGACCAAGGAATTTAATGACATCCCAGTAACCAGCATTATTGCCCTCACCCATTTCGTATAGGTTATAAAAAGTTACAACCACCCGATCTACGTTGTCTGCATGTTGAAGACACTCTGTCACGGTATTCTTAACCATACAGGTTGTCCCTCTATCTTCCTTTTGCTTAAACGATACTTCAGTGATATTAAACAATGCGTCCCCAGGTAATACACTTCCTTTTGCTTCATCGTATCCAGCCTTTAATACCATAATGATACCTCCTTGATTATTGAGTGGTTATCCACTCGAGTTTATTTGCATTACGATTTAATTGTTTCGATTATTTTCTCGTAATCCAGAGGCCCACTGCCGGGCCAATTTTCAATCACCTCCCCTTCAATGTTTTTTACTTCGAAATTACCTGTTGATAACTTTGCATTCGATCTCGTCAAGAATGACTTATCAGGTGATACAAACCGGATTATCGGCGGTGTTCCCAATGCGTTATTTGGATTCGGCACTAACATTCCCATGAGGTTAAAGAATCCCATCATGATTTTAGCGTACTCCTGACCCTGAAAGAATGGAGCGTATTGAAGCGTTCTATCCCATTTGGGATTTGACATCACCCATGTATTCATAACTACATTAACACCGAATTTCGATATCTCGTTGAAGATAGATGTAACACGGATCATCATGGATGCTATCTTCCCCCAATCAGCAAGTTCAATTGCAAACTCATCGGTTATTGAATCGATATGCCCACCTTCGCTTAATCTGTAATTATGACGAGCATCTTCGTGTTCACGTTTAAATCTGCTCTGTGCGAAACTCGCTACATCAAACGCTAATGAATCATACGGGAAAGCTCCTGACTGATAGGCTCCATGAAGACTATTAGCGGTAGCAATCAGGTCTTTGAAGTTATCATAGTCAATGAGATCAACCTTTCGAGATCCCAACTCTCCCCTACGTTCTAAAGCACTTGTTATCACATCTGTATCATCCTTCGGCTCGGGAGTGAATATACAGACTTTCCCCGGGAGTGATACCAATGAATCTGTCTTACCTACACCTGTATCTGAGTATGTTGCTATGCAGCGGCCTGACTTAAATGAATCGTCTGAAGACCCTATAGTTCGCTTCCTCACTTATTACCCTCCTGTAAAAATATTATCTTCAACATCTTTCTGTTTATAAAGATTTGGTACATTCACTGGATCTACCCTTGCTTCACAGCAACTTAAAAAATCACATCGATACCCATAAGCGAAACACGCCGATCTCGTCTGAGGCCAATAAGCCATGTGACCCTTCGATACTCTCCACTTGATTTCGTCTGCGTGAATCAATAACTCTTCCATTACCCTGGCTGTATCAAATTCTCCAGAGTAAAATGGTTTATCAATAAAATAATGACCTGGTCTCTGCAGGATATCTCTATGTAATCTATCCTGGTAATCAGCAATTGAATCGTTTTTTGCTTTATTACCTTGAGGTTTGGTGATGCATCTGAATATGATTTTAGACTTAGCAGGGAAAAGTATAAACGCTATAGCTGCCTGATATTCAATATTGAAAAAGGTCTGATAGTCATTATTCTTGGTGTATTTTATATACATGAGAGTATCATCGTACTCCAAGCATACTGAACCCTTAAGTGTGAACTGATTTGCTGTGAGTGTCTTTGAGAAGTGAACATAAGAACCTTGTTTATTTAGTCCAAGCTCTCTGTATGCTCGAATGATTGGACTTATATATAAACACTCATTCGGCAATTTATTTTCGTAATGCTTTGAAAGATGAGACTGTTTTATTCTGGCCCTGTCAAGGTAGAATTTCACATCTCCATGAGCATGAGCTACAAGATCGTAAACTATTGATGCATTGAAAGGGATTAGATTGATCTCGTTTAATTCCCAACCCATGATTCGAGAGTAATAAAACTTTCTTTTGCATCGAAGATAGTCCTCAATATATGGGCCTGAGATAACCGGACGCTTTCTGATTATATATTCAATGCAGGAGTAACGGTCTCCTCTTGCACAAAATCCAGGCTCATCAGTTGTTATATAATGCTTACAGGGGGAAACTGTCTTATCTATGTCTGGGCATATATCCATGTGATTACCTTAGTTGATTAAGAATAAAAATTTATTAAGTAATTGTTCAGTGAATACGAGATCCTCTGCACAATGTTTTCTGCGTTCATCGTCTGTTGCATTTCGAAAGAAATCGTCCCCTTCAGTTTCTTTCTCAATTCCAAGATATATCTTTAAGTAGGAATTGAGAGATTTAACGTTATCCATTCCAGAACTGAATGATAAAATATCCTGAAGATCGTAATGGCATTTAGGGTTATACTTCTTCGTCATGTCTAAAAGTTTCTTGAACGGAAAATCGAGGTTTAAACGTATTCCAGCTTTAATGATTGCAGGAATATCAAAGCTTCGTCCATTGAATGTTACCAACTCTGCGTCAGAATATGCTTCAAAGAACAAAGGGAGTTCTTCTATTTTAATTACATTGGCTTTATAAGCACCAACCTGTTTAATTCCAATGCAAACGATATCGCAGTAATCAGGATCAACACTCATAGCTTTATGAGCATTGTCCATCTTTGCTTCGATCTGAGCCTGTATTTTAGCTGGATCTTTAGTGTTGGCCTTTGGTTTAATGTTACTCTTGAAGGTATCGATTAAATTGATATTGGGCTTTGTTTCGATATCTAAGATGAATAAGTTTTTGCTATATTCCATACCCCCCCCTATCTTATATGCTCAGTATAAGTTTTATTATTAGAATCGCAAGAATTAAATACATAATAAGGTACTTTAACCTCTTGGTGATCCCGGCGAATCTTCTGGACTAAATCACTATTACAAAACTCATCAGCCCGTTTTATTGCTTTCTCAATTTGCATGTATTCGTGTTCCCCTATCATTTAAACCCCCTGACATTCTTGATTGCAATCCAACGGATCGCTTGAACAACTTCAACAATCTGGATCTGGTGGCGTCTTTGGAGGACAGTAGAAGTTGGGTTGATCTGATGCACATTGGTTTTTATTGTTTTGCATGTTGCCCATATTAAAACTCATCCCTATCTTTGCAAATCTTACGACAGATATTCTTAGATACGAATAAGCCCAGAATCCCCATGCCAGCCATTACCCCGATTGTTAATCCTAATGCTAACCAGTACATTGGTGATATGCAATATGTCTCCACTATCCCTCCTTGGTGAAGCCCCGGCGATTAAGAGGACAAGTCTGAGTAAAGGTTGGGGAACCTTAAGTCAGTGCCGGGACCTCATGGTTTATTTTAAGTCCCCCACAATACCGAGTAATAAGTCTCGCCAAGAGATAAGGATACAACGGTATTGCCGTGGGGGAAATTTGGTTTATTGATTCTCTTGGCGTACATGATGTTATAAATCTATCACAGATTTCATATCCTGTCAAGAAAAATAAATGGGGATAAAAAATCCCTATTCAGTAAACTTCACCAAATAGGGACTTGTGGAAGTTAATTAATACTTCAGACCAACGCCGATATATACTGCATTATCGGGATCTACGTTGACCTTGTCCCTGTGCTTAAACTGATTACGCATATATACAGAATTGGTCAACTTAACGTCAATCCCTGCTGTCCCTGCGAACTCTTCACCTGTGCCGAAATCATCAAGCTCAAGCGATCCTACGAGGTCTATTTGTGCGTTAAGAGATACTTTTCCTCCAACTTCTAATTCCTTGCTTGTTATGGTATTGATATCTTCAAAACCCAGATCACCTTTAATGTAAAGGTTGTCACTGAGAATGTGCTTCCATGTTAAAGAGTATCCTGAATTGTCAGCAATCTCTTTATTTAGGAATAACTCACCACTTGCAAAACTTACATATGGAATTCCTAATGTAATGATAAGACTTAAAACTATAATAAGGCTTTTCATTTGCTACCTCCTTTTTACGGTGCATAAAGCACCTTTCTTTTGTCTTGACTGCGTGACGTAAACTTACCAAACCTCCGAACAGCCCAAAAGTACACCTTGGCTCTGTATTTATTCATCCCTCTATCTAAGCACATTTTGTAAAATAATTTATCAACTTGCTTCCGGAATCTAATATGTAGTAGGCATTTCCTCATTAACTCATAAAGGGCATCGTGAACAATTGAGGGAACCATGTTCTTCTCTCCGTCTATAGTGGGGCCGCTGGCTCCGTCCCAAGCATAGCCCTTTCGTATTGACAGCTCACCATTTACCCCCAGCGTAATGAAGCTATCTAATATCTCATCGCTTATCGTGATTCCTGTACTTATTAAGATATCTTGTTTAAGTTGATACTTAAACCCTTTACAGTAAAGCATTGTGTCCTTTCTATCTATTCTCCATATAGAATATACCCTTAGTCTTTCTCTTGTCTATATCAACATGTATCTTCATTGGATATATTAATATTCGCTGAAAGCCAGCCTCAAGTAAAGCCTTTACTAATTTCAAGCGATACTCCGCATCCTGACATATCATGTCTGCTGCCAGGCATTCTATGTCCTCAGTGGCTATGTGAGACGATGTTGGACTTCCACCAGTTAGAACACTATCGTTCCACTCTGGACACCTACAAATACTTGTGGTGTATAATGCCTGCCCAGTCCTGTGCCTTACTATGTTTAATAGATCCATTAAAAGTGGTGATGGGTTGTTAACTCCACAACCACACCTACAGGCTCTCTCATCATCTGGAAAATAGTTATTCATAGTGACACATTATCTAATTCTCACGTTCTTTTCGTCCCTCCATTACTAGGAAGTTTACGGATTTTCTTCATACCATCGTGCTTATCTATTGTGCATGACCCAGTATGTTTCTTGCTAGACTTCTTTGATGATTTATTCTTCGCCATCATATCTCCTATATCTATCAAAATCCATATGACCTTTAAGCTTGGTCGATATTTCTATTATCTGAAGTCCTCTATTTATATTGTCCTGTCTTATACCTTCAATATCAACTTTGACATCCTTCATGTCTACTTTAATGTCCTTCACTGTTGCTTCCATAACCTTGTGATTCACATATGAAGTTGACATTGCAACTATTACCCCTATTATAAGAGCCTCTTGTATTTTAGTCCATCTGACCTTCCTTGGTGATTCAGGGTTTATCGTTGAAAATACCAATGGTAAACAACTCAAAAATTCCTTAATACTGTCCATGCCTTCCCCTTTCTTTATAGTTAATCTAAAGCGTACACATCCATAGTTCCAGCGCAATCTGATATCTTGTAGTGAAAACTTCTTGATTCATCTTGACCTATAACCATATTACCTGTGAGAGATGTACACGTTGAACAACTCAAAGTTATTGTCTCTGCTGCGTCAGCGGTATTTATAACTGTGAAATCAAAGCCCATACCGTCAACACACTCGTTATTTTCTGAATCAAATAAACCAAGAACTCCATTTAAATTAGGCAAGCCGTCATTTCTGGATAGATTTGTGGGATCTCTAACAATAATACCACCAAAAATTTGAGCGCCTGTATATACGGTATCACCTTCAACGGCAACAACAGTTACTGGTCTGGTATCAAGTAACACATTTTTCAAATATAAACTACCGTCTGAATACAGTTGCATTGATTTAGTAGCTGTCGTAACTGCATCCCCTGTTTTCCTTGTGTACCACTCTACCCTGCCCCCCGTATCATTAGATATAAGTTTGCGAGTGCCAGAACCGCAGGCCGTAATATCTTTCTCCGCAGGGCAACTTCCGCCACTGACAACCGTATCACACAAAGAAACAGAATCGCTGTCTATAACATCGGCATAATATGTATTGAACGCGCTTATCTCAACACTATCAATTGATATATTCGTAGTGCCTGATCTAATCTGTATTACATCATCATCAGATAAACCGTGTGCGGCTGTCGTATCTATTTCATTATCTGTTGTATCACAGGTAGTGAAAGGGGCTTCTTCCATCTCTAGGGGTCTCTTCACTTGTACCACCTTGTGAAAAGTTCCGGGCCATTCGTAACCGTTCCAGCCGCCGTATCGCTCAAACATCATAAGCGCACCATTTTCCGGAAAAGTTGGGCCAAGACCATCTACCCAGGCACCAGCCCTGTCAGCAGTAAAGCTCGCTGAATAACTCAACGTATCACCGTAATGGGCTACAAGATAATTCCCTCTACATGTAGTATCATCATTATTGCAAAGCTCTACGGGATCTTCAAAAGATGTTACATATGTGTGACTTGTAGTATGATCCCCACAAGCTGCACTTGGTTCCCACTCAGAAGTGTTACACGTGGTCCCCTCCGTTAAATCATACTGGTAGTGTGTTCTCTGTAGCTGTACTCTGTCGCCTGTCACTTCTAACTCACCTGCAATAGTGACCGGGCCGGGAATATCAGTAATCCCGTTGATTTTTTGCCATGAAACTTCAGTCCAATCACCTGCATAGCTCGTTGTTGCGAATATTAGAAATATAAATGTAAGGCATATCTTTTTCATAATTTCTCCTTTAATTATTGAACGTCCCGTGTGACATACCCAACTACAATAGCAACATCCACAGAACCTGCAGTCCTTGTTATCTTCAAAGCCATATCTCCATCCCCAGAGTTATGTGTTGCACCTCCAGGGCCAGTGATCGCTACATCTGTTTGAAATAAAACATCATTAGAAGACTTTGGCCCATACATGCTTGAAGATTCCAAATCTATCCCATGACTCGAATGATCGAAATTATCAACAATGGCCATTGCCTGTTGATCCATGTGCCAAGTATGTAAAATATTGAAATCACCATTTGTATCATCAACTGAAGATAGAAACCCGAACTCAATATCACCCCTAAAAGCTGTAGTTGGATTCACATTTATTGAATACCAATCTAATACAATATGGTCAGTATTTGTATGAGGCCATGTCCCTGTATTCGATAAATCAATTAACATAAAAGCTGTTGTTGCACTGATACCGTCAGCATCAAGGTGAATAGAAAATGTTTCTTTATGCCCGTAGACAACCTTTAAAGATTCTTCTCCTTCATAAGAAATCATATCTACACAAACACCAACTGAATTGCATAGTTGTGTTGTTTGAGAAAAATCAGATTGGTTGGTTTCAATTGCGGTAAGACCAGTTACAACATCATCTTGCTTATCTTCAGTCGCAGGATTAACAATAACCCCACTCGAGTTAATCGTCAGAGATGGACTGGCAAGACCGTCAACTTTCTGCCAGTCATCGCCTGTAGCGAATACACTGACCGCCATCATTAAGAATGCGATCGTTAATATTATTTTATTCTTCATGATATTACCTACCTTAAAAAGGGATAAAAACAAGTAATTTTTGCCCCACCTGAACCTGCAAGCGTCCAGTCAACTTTTACATTTTGCATCGGGCCAGTTCGCTCCCATAGCTCTATAGTCTCTTTGAGAGTCACCGTGTATATAGCTGCCCCGTCTTCATAAATAATAAAAGTATCCCCTATTGTCCCTGTCATTTTAAATTTAGCCGTTGTATTTGAATATTCAAGGCAACCCATAATTGCTTGGCCCCCTGCTGCTGCATCTGAAACTAAAGTATTATCAGTCATATTTTCGAATGGTGCAATAGCCATTACACTTGAAGTTACTGCAAATACGCATACTAATAGAATTAATAATATTTTCCTCATGACATTCTCCTTTTATTGTAAGTTTTCATCTTGATTTTCGTTTGCCTGTGATCCTACCACTCCAGCCTGCAATGTTCTCTTGCCAACCTCTGCCAAAGGCTTCTTGCTTGCGCTGAAAAGAGCGATAGCTAATTTAGATTTAACCGCAGGATGTTCAATGGCTTTTAATAGCATTGCTTTCCAAAGTGAATGAGCAGGGGCCACCCCTGTAGCGATTGCAACAACAAGAGGTATTATTTCTCTGTTTCTTATACGGTTCACGGCTCGACCTAATGATTTGTTTAGTTCTATTTTCGCCCCTTCTCTTGCATTTAACTTTGTGACTTCTGGAAAGACTGAAGATATTTCTTTTCTCAAACCGTCTGCCATAGCCGCCTTTGCTTTTAATATCGACTTAGGAGGTACTGTGCGACCCTTATTTATTGCTTTATAGAAATCGTCCAGTTCTTTATTTATTGTCTGCTTGAATATCTGAGCCTGCTCAATAGAAATTGCATCAGGGTTTGTTTTTAAGACCTCCTCCTTGAACCCAGCAATTCTCTTAAGAGGTTGATTAGCTGTTATATTGGTTGCTTTTTCAGTCTTTGACAGCACATCTAAAGGTTTAACGGCTTTACTCAACATAACCTCCTGCCCAGCCTCTGCGTACTCTTTAATCCTAGATTGAACTGTGTTATTAATTTCTTTAATCTCCTGTTGATTCTTTTTCATCCCCTTCTGTGTAACAGAAACTCCCTCCTCCAGTCCAGTAGTAATTCTCCTATCGACAACAGATGGCTTAAGTGTTGTTGACGGTTTCAATGCAGACTCATAAAGCCTTTTAGCAATAGGGATAGCTCTCTGCCCAACCGCTTGAACTGCTTTCCCAAATACTGCACCACCAGCTTCAAGTGCAACCCCCTCTGCTACATCTTTCCCAGACTGAACCAACTCCGTTGACAATGGCTTCTCTTCCGTTAATCCAAAATGTTTATCAAGAACATCTACAATCTCTTTCCCTGCTGCAAATCCAAGCCCTGCCCCTGCAACTGTACCCACCGGCCCTGCTCCTGTCCCTGCTACACCACCGGCTACTAAGCCAGCACCTTCAAGTGTGGCTTTCAACGCAGGTCTGAATTTAGTGTATGCTTCCTTTGTATCAATATCCCCTAAAGGTGAAGTCATGTCAAACCCATCACCATCATCTTCAGTATCCACCAGTAACTTTTTTTCAGGATCTTTCAACTTTGTCACATCAGATTTCATTGCACCCACTGAAGAAGTTACAGGTTCGGCATCTAAACTGAAACCTTCAGGCAATACCGATGTTTTCGGTATGTCTGGTTCGTCAAGAACAAAACCTTCTGGTAGTCCTACTGCCTTAGAAGTTGCCATTTTCCACCTCTAAATATCATTTTCTCTCCAGTTGAAGAATTAGTTGCTGTTGATCCTTCCTTGATTGTCTCATCTGGAACTGGAATTTCAGGTTTAGCCTCTTTCTTTGGGTTGAATAAGCTCACAGCATCTTTTAGCTCTTCTGTCTGAGTGTTGAAACCAACAATTCTGTTGGACATGTCACGCTGTAACACGTCAACAACTCCAATGACCTGCTCAGGTGTCTGAGCCGTTTTCAGTAGATCCTCAAACTCTTTTCTCGCTGTATCCGATGTGACAGCACCACCAGTTGCACTTGATGTTATCTTGGCAACTTCATTAATTGCCACTCTAATGGCTGCATCAAATCTCGAAAGGGGAACATTCCCTGTTATAGCTCTGCGTCCGGCATTGATCCATGCGTTCACAACTGGCACACCTGTTCTATCAACTTCCTGACTTAACTCCTTAACAATATCAAGGTTCAAGTTAGCTGTTTCTTCAAATGCCAGTATTTGTGCTTTCCTTGACGTTAGATCAGCCAAAGCCTTTTTGCTTGAATCAAACACCATTTTCCGACCTGCAAGAGATAATTCTTCAGGTGCAACACCTAATTCCTTAGCAACCTTCGGAGCATTGTTAAGAATCTGAACTCTAATGCGAGAAGTTCTACCAACAGCAGGCATTTGGCCGGTTTCAAGCAATGCCAGTGAAGCAATGTCTAATGCTTCAGTGGTAAGGTCTGATCCTGTTTCAGATGCAAGCCTTGGAGCTTCAGCTATTA
>PJEL010004311.1_pt1 | contig 11827 bp, 11 predicted proteins | sample 1853271 | NCBI WGS metagenome assembly PJEL01 (sample SAMN08108733, study PRJNA415343) | Invertebrate metagenome, whole genome shotgun sequencing project. | host: Globobulimina | place: Sweden: Gullmar Fjord | collected 2015-08 | reverse complement strand
CGTTATCGCCTGCAGCGAGACCCAGGGGCGCTACGGCCTGGCCGTCCCGAAGCGCTTTACCGAGCGCGTCCTGAAAATCTACAACGAGGACTACGAGTTGCCCCGCGTCTATCCCGGCGCATGCGCGACAGTCGCGGGAGAGGTGACCGACGACGCCCGCTACGTTCTCAGGCGCGGCGAGGACATCCTCTGCGACGCTCCCGTCGAGACCATCACGAGCGGCATCGTCTACGAGCGGAAGTCGCAACCCGTCGTCGTCAAGATCGATGCCCCGGTCAGAGAGCCGGGCAGAGACCTGGGGGCCGATCTGCTGACTCTGCTCGCCGATCCGAATCTTTGCGACAGAAGCTACCTCTACCGCCACTACGACAGCGAAGTGATGGGACACGCCTGCATTCGCCCCGGCGAAGGTGACAGTGGCGTCCTCGCTCCGTTCTCGGATAGCCCGCTAGGGCTCGCGATCACGAGCGACGGCAACCCCTGGTACGGCGAGCGCGATCCCTATCGCGGCGCCGCGCTGGCGGTCTGCGAATCGATGCGCAACATCGCCTGCCAGGGCGCCTGGCCGCTCGCGCTCACCGACTGCCTCAACTACGGAAACCCGGAGAAGGCCGAGCCTTTCGGCGCTTTCGCGACCGGCGTCGCAGGAATCGCCGATGCCTGCCGGGGCATCGGGCGCATGGCCGAAGGCGACGAGGGTCCCGAGCCGACCTCGCCGATCCCCGTCATCAGCGGCAACGTGAGCTTCTACAACGAGAGCGCGCGCGGCGCCGCAATTCCGCCGAGTCCGATCGTCGCATTGCTCGGCCGCGTGCCCGACGTCACCCGTGTGCCGGGTATGCAGTTCAAACGGCCGGGCTCCCCGATCTTCATGATCGGCGAGCGAAAGGACGAGATGGGGGGAGGCGCCTATCATCGCGTAATCCTGGGAAGCGCCGGCGGCGAATTGCCAGCCGCCGACTTTGCGACGCTACGCGCGGAATCGCTGGCGCTCATTGTCGCTGTCCAGCGCGGCTGGGTGCTCGCCGCCCACGACATCGGGGAGGGTGGACTCGCTTGCTGTGTCGCCGAGATGATGCTCGGCCGCAGACCGGGAAGCGGCAACGGCTGCTCGCTGCGGCTGCCCGCGGGGGATCTCGATGCCGCGGCGCTGCTCTTCTCCGAGTCGGGGGGCTTCCTCGTCGAATTGCATCCCGAATTCGCCGCCGATTTCAGCGCCCTTTGCGCCGAGCGGCGCATCTCGGCCAGCCTCATCGGCGATGTGACTGCGGACAAACGCCTTCAGATCAGTATCGGTGGAGAGAGCGTCATCGATCAAGGCGTGGATGACCTGGCCTCGGCCTGGCTCGGCACGCTCGAGCGGCTTTTCCCGGCGGGGGCAACAAGTGCGGGAGGCGATCATGACCAGTAACGCTCAGCCCAGGACCGCCGTCATCCAGTTCCCCGGCGTCAACTGCGAATACGAATCCGCCCGCGCGCTCGCCATTGCGGGCTCCGAATCGAGCATCCTGCGCTGGAACGAGGATCCCGCGCGACTTGCCGAATTCGACGGTTTCCTGTTGCCAGGCGGTTTCAGCTACCAGGATCGCGTTCGTGCGGGAGCCGTCGCGGCGAAGGACGATATTCTCGCGGCGCTTGCGGAAGCCGCTGCGGCGGGCAAGCCGATCCTCGGCATCTGCAATGGAGCTCAGGTGCTCCTCGAAGCGGGCTTCGTGCCCGGAATAGAACCCGGCAGAGTCGAAATGGCGCTCGCCCCGAATCGGATGCAGGGGAGAATCGGCTACTTCAGCGAGTGGAGCTATCTCGCCGTCGAGGAGAATTCGCCCGCTTGGATCCGGCCTCTCGCCGGCCAAACGCTGCCCATCCCCTTTGCCCATGGCGAGGGTCGATTCACGACGCGCGACGAGGGACTCTTCGAAGCTCTGGCCAAACGCGGACAGATCATCTTTCGCTACGCCCGCCCGGACGGCGCTAAGGCCGGGGAGTGGCCGGACAATCCGAACGGAAGCCTCGCCGACGCGGCGGGGATCTGCAATCCCATGGGAAACGTGATCGCGATGATGCCTCACCCCGAGCGCGCAGCCTGGCTGGGTCAGGTGCCGGAGATGCTCGAGGGTCCCTGGGGCGAAAAACGTCGCTGCGCCATGGGGAACTGGGCTCAGCTGGCGGGCGCAGGGCCCGGGCGCGGTATTTTCGACTGCCTCGTCGCGGCGGCGGCAGGCGTGGGGGAGGTCTAAGGTGCGCATCGATCTGGCCGTCACGCTCAAGACAACCGACCTCGTCCGGGAGACGGCGCGCAGAACTCTGGTCGAGGATCTGCACTGGGCCGGTTGCCTGGAATCCCTCGCGCGGGCCGAACTCTGGCGCTTTGCGGCCCAGGATTCGGATCCGGCTGCCTTCAGAGGAGCGCTCGCCGCCGAGGTCGAGCGCGGCTCGACCTACTACAATCCAAACAAGGAGAGCCATACCTGGCTTCTCGATCCGCCGCTCCCGCAGGGAGAGCCGCTTGCCGAAGCCGACGCGGGCTCGGCGGATGATTTCAATTCGGGCTCCGCTTGGTGCGCCGAGCTCTGGGTGACCGATGAAGGGGGCGCGCGAAACGATCTCCTCTCCGGCGCCGCCCTGCGATTCCAAAAGGCCGGAGTTCGCCTCGTCTCCATTCACAAGGGCACGCTCTGGACCTTCGGCCTGCGGGCTGAAAGCGCCGGCGCGGCGCGCGGCGCGGTTGCCGGGATGGCCCTCAGCCGCGGTCGTACCGCGGGTTTACTTTTCAATCCCCACTACCAGGAGGGCCGGCTTCTGACTCTCGCGGAGAAGTCATGAGCGCACCCGATCGCCCCCGCGAGGAGTGCGGCATATTCGGAGTTTTCGGTCACGAGGACGCCTCTCAGCTCACCTACCTCGGGCTCTATTCCCTGCAGCACAGGGGCCAGGAGTCGAGCGGCATCTGCGTGAGCGACGGCCACCGAATGCGCTGGCATGTCGGGATGGGGCTCGTCGGCGATGTCTTTCAGGAGCAGACGCTCGCCGAACTCCCCGGCGCGAACGCCATCGGACACAACCGCTACTCGACCACGGGTCGAGTTAGCATCAAGAATGCTCAGCCCATCGTCGTCGATTGCAAGGCCGGCCGCATCGCCATCGCGCACAACGGCAATATCGTCAATGCCGTCGAACTCAGAGACGGCATGGAGGCCGACGGGCACATCTTTCAATCGACGAGCGACAGCGAGATCGTTCTGCATCGGATCGCCCGCTCGCGCAAGGAGACGCTCGCCGAGCAGATCGCCGAATCGGTCGCCGGCATCAGTGGCGCGTTCTCCCTACTCATCGTCGCCAAGGATCGCATTTTCGCCTATCGCGATCCGCACGGCTTCCGTCCGCTCTGCATCGGCAAGTTGGGGGACGCCTGGATGCTTTCCAGCGAAAGCTGCGCCTTCGACATCGTCAAGGGGAGCTATGTTCGAGACGTTCTCCCGGGTGAGCTGGTGGAGATCGATGCAAATGGCCTCCACAGCACGCGGGTCGTATCGGGCGAAAAGCAGGCGCGCTGCGTCTTCGAGTTCGTGTACTTCGCCCGCCCCGACAGCATTGTCTTCGAGGAGAACGTCGATAAGGTGAGACGCAAGCTCGGCAAGCGGCTCGCCGAAGAGCATCCCGCCGATGCGGATTTTGTCATCTCCGTTCCGGATTCGAGCAACAGCGCGGCGCTCGGCTATAGCTTGGCCTCGGGAATCCGCTTCGAGTTCGGGTTGATCCGCAACCACTACGTCGGCCGGACCTTCATCAGTCCGAAGCAGAGCGTGCGCGATTCCGGCGTTCTCATCAAATACAACCCCGTGCGCGGCGTCCTGCAGGGCAAGCGTGTCGTCGTCGTCGATGATTCCATCGTGCGGGGATCGACCATGCGGAAGCTCGTACGGATGCTACGCGATGCCGGGGCGAAGGAGGTCCACCTTCGGATCAGTTCACCGCCCATCACGCACCCCTGCTTTTATGGCATCGACATGCCGACGAAGGCCGAATTGATCGCAACGAGCTTCGACGTGGCAGGGATCGGAGAGTTCCTGGGGGTTGATTCGCTCGCCTACCTCTCTCTCGATGGGATGCTGAGCTGCGTCGAATCACCGACTAGTTTTTGCTCGGCCTGTTTCAGCGGCGATTACCCGGTTCCAGTCTCATTGGAAGCCGGGAAGCTGCGAATGGACCGGGATCTCTGAAATGAACCGTTTCCTGTTGCAGCGGGCTTGCGGACGTCTCGGCACCGTGTTACTGTTCCGCCGCCCTGAGGGCCATCCCCTTTACCCGGAGTATTGCAAGACCATGACTGTTCGCCGGTTGATTCTCGGATTATGTCTGCTGATTGCGCCCGCCTTGAGTGGTTGTCTCCGTTCGGTGGAGATCAGCCCGGAAAACGCTATTGCCGCCTCGGATCATCTGGGCAACATCCGGATCGAGGACGAAGAGGGCATTATCTATATCGCCCAGTCCATCGAGGAGGGTGAAGAGGGCTTCTATCTCCTCAACATGGTCAAGGTCATCGACGATGGCGTTCCGAAGTGGGAGACGGAGTACTCCCTGCCCAAGGATCGTGTCACCAAGATCCACTACTATCAGAACAACAAGTGGGTAACCGGCACGGCGATCGCGAGCGCCTCGCTGTTCATGGTCTGGCTCTACTACAAGATCAATACGACGATCTTCGACTGAGCCGTTTAAGAACTCAAGTTCTGCTGACGAAGCGCGAATCCCTCTCATAGAAACGCCAGGGCCAGGCGGCAGCCTGCCCCGCATAGGCGACTCCGATTCGGGGCGCTTGCTCGCGCTCGGCCGGTGCGAGCGGCTCGCCCGCCTCGATGCGTAACTCCGCGGCGGGCAGTGAGAGTCCGTCATGGGAGCGATCGATAGCGAGCGCCCGGCAGAGGCGGCCGGGTCCGGCGGTCCACTCCTGCTTCGACCGACCGGAGCGCCGCTCCGCAATCCCTTCGAGCCCCGTATCCGGTTCAATCGCCCGAATGAGCACGGCGGCGGCTCGTCCTTCCGCCTCGCAGACCAGATTCAGACAGTTGTGCATCCCGTAGATAAGGTAGACGTAGGCGCGTCCCGGCGGGCCGAACATGACAGCGCAGCGGCGGGTCGGCCCGCGGCGAGCGTGGCTCGCCGGATCATCCAGGCCGGAATAAGCTTCGGTTTCGACGATGCGACCGCCGCAGCGATGGCCATCGATGATTCGGATCAATCGCCGACCGAGCAGATCGGGGGCGACTTCGAGTACTGGTCGGTCGAAGAAGCGGGAGGGGAGAGCTGCTCGGCTCAACGGGGCCGTCTCTTCCGACGCCGTGAGCGGCGCCGCTTGCCGCCGCCGCCGATGAACTTCGGATCGGGGACCTCCAGTCCTCGGGCCTCGGAATCGAGCAGGAAAAGCTGCAGGGCGTCGTCGAAATAGGCTTTGTTCGCGAAGAAGCGGGGGATCGGCTGACCTTCCCGGCAGCGAATCAGCCTGCGCTGGCTGATCGAGATGAGAAAGAGGCGTTCGGTGTCGCGGCGGGCCGCTCCGAGCCGCGTTGTCAGGGGCTTGAGGAAACGGTAGGCCTCCCTGCCGATATCGGGACGCCCCTCCCTGCCCTCATTTTCCTTGCGCTCCAGGTGGTCGAGAAGCGGGAAGGTGAAGAGCAGGCCAAGGCAGAAGGCATTGCTGAAGCTCTCCCCCGCGATGATACGGCGATCGAGCAGGTCCAGGCGCCGCCAGGACAGGGGCATGTCGGTGTCCTCGCGGCCGTCCCACTTGGGCAGGTATCTGTCCAGCTCAGGCAGAATCGTACCGAGAACGCCGGAGTGTTTCATCAGGCTCAGGCTGGGCAGAGAGGCGCCGTTTCTGAGGTCGCGGTAGAACTCTTCGAGAAGTCTGGCCTTGTTGCACTCGAGCAGGCGCGGCGCATGCCGGAGGCAGGCTTCCCATGTCGCGGGCTCGATGGTGAAGCCGGTGCGGGCGCTGTGACGCAGTGCCCGGATGATGCGTACGGGATCGCCGCGGAAGCGGATGTCGGGATCACCGATGGCGCGGATGATTCCGGCCTCCAGATCTTCGAGTCCTCCGACGTAGTCGATGACACTGAAGTCACCGATATCGTAAAAGAGGCCGTTGATCGTGAGGTCCCTGCGTCCGGCATCCTCGGCGGGGCTGCCGCATGTGATGCCGTTGCTGAATTCGAGGAGATGGCGGCCGCGATCGTAGCGGCGGCGGCCGCGGCGGTCGCGACCCCGCTTGCTTGGGCCGGCCCCCTCCGCCTTGCCCTTTTCGCGCGCGGAATCCTCGGTCGGTCCGGCGTGCTCGCTCTCTTCAGCTGCCGCGGTTTCGTCCTCGTCGTCATTGGCGGCGTCATCCACCTCCAGATCGTCCTCGTCCTCATCTTCGTCGGGCGCGGTGATGAGATTGTCCGCCTCCGCCTCGAGGTGTCGTTTCTCCTCGATGCTGTCCTGATCCGTCGGGATGACATCCTTCTCTGCATTCTCATCGATGAGCGCACGGAACGTTGAAACCTCAACGGCTTTGCCCTTGCCGAATAGAATGTGGACGATTGGAAAGCGGCGTCCGATGATGCGGCTGTTGCGGAAGAGTTCCAGGATCTGCTCGGGGGTCGCGTCCGTCCCGATGTCAAAATCCTTGGGTGTGACGCCGAGCAGCAGATCGCGCACGCCGCCGCCGACCAGATAGGCGCGGTGACCGCTGCGATGCAGTCGGTAGAGGATCTTGAGCGCGTCGGCATCGATGTCTCGGCGCGAAATGTTGTGTTCGGCTCTGCGCAGCACGCGAGCCTCGATGCTACTGTCGGGCAGGGACATCAATGCCTCCGGGGAGTGACCGTCGGCGGGAGTGGGATAACCATTCTAGCTTATCCGGGCGAAGCGGCCAAGAACGAATCCTCAGCGGGGCAGCAGTAGCCGAAAACGGGGGTCGGGAGCGGGTGGCGTTTCGCCGAAGAGATCTTGCTGCGCGAAGGCCGCCTGAATTTGAGCGAGGAGAAGGTCTAGATCCGCGCGCTTGTCGCGAAGATCGAGCTGATCGGCTTCGACGAGAAGCACGCGCTCGCCGGGCATCCCTTCGATCCACTCCTCGTAGTAGCGATTGAGTCGGGTGAGATACTCGAGCGGGATCTCTTTCTCGTATTCCCTGCCTCTGAGCCGGATGTTCTGCAAAAGGCCGGCGATCCCCCGACGGAGGTAGACGATCAGATCGGGGGGGCGGATCCACTCCAGTAGCTGGTGGTAGAGCTTCAGGTAGGTTTCCCACTCGCCCTTCGACATCGTACCGAGCTCCCCCAGATTCCGGGCAAAGATCTGCGCGTCCTCGTGGATCGAGCGATCTTGGATCACGCTCTCCCGCCTCGTCTCGATCAGGCGCTGGTCCTCGAGGCGATGCGTGATGAAAAACAGCTGCAGCGCGAAGGCCCAGCGCTCCATGTCGGCATAGAAGGGTTCGAGAAAGGGATTGCCCGTGACCTGCTCTTTATAGCAGCGCCAGCCGAGCCTCTCGCCGAGCAGGCGTGTGACGGTTGTCTTGCCCGCACCGATGTTGCCGGCGATCACGACGTGAAAGTATTCCGCCAAGAGTCCTCCCTATGCCCGCACGCAAGGCAACCGAGCGCGCGCTCCCCGAGCTAATAGCAATCGGCGGGTAAATGCAAGGCCGCGCTTGTGGGAGAGGGAGCGCTAAACTATTCTGCATCGCCTGGAGGTGAAATGATCGATCCCCTATATGAACTGGAGCCGAGCGGCGTCCTCGATTGGGCCGAGGTCTTCGGCAGGGAGTGTCCCGTTGAGCTCGAGCTGGGTATCGGCAAGGGACGATTCCTGCTCGAATCCGCGCGAGCGCATCCCGAAGTGGGTTGGTTCGGCATCGAGGTTGCCCGCAAGTGGCTGTTTGACGCCCGCCGGCGCATCCTCAAGGATCCGCCGGAAAATCTGCGGGTCTGTCACGCCGAGGCGATGGACTTTCTCGGGCGGCGCGTGCCGAGCGGCAGCCTGAGCGCGCTTCACGTATATCATCCCGATCCCTGGCCCAAGCGCCGCCACAACAAGCGTCGCCTAATAACGGGCGCTTTTCTCGAAGAGGCCCTGCGAGTCATCGTTCCCGGCGGCGAGCTGCGGATCAGCACCGACCATCTGCCCTACAGTCGCCACATCGACGAGGTGCTCGAGGCCGAGCCTCGGTTCAAGCCGATCGATTGGAACAGCGCCAACCCGAACACCCATTTCGAGGTCAAGTATCGCAAAGAGGGCCGCGTGATCTACCGTTTCCGTTTCCTTGCCCCGGAGGAAGCATGAACTGGCACCCCGTAGACGACACGCCGACCCGCAGCGGCGCCATGGGCAGCGACCTTGCCTATCCACGCGGGCCCGAGTGCTTCGTCGTTGAGGAGTTGCCGCTCTACGCGGCCTCCGGCGAGGGGGAACACCTCTATCTCGAACTGGAGAAATGGGAGATCGATACGCCGGAGCTCATCCGCCGGATCGCGCGTGCGCTGCAGATCTCCGAAAGGGAGATGGGCTGGGCGGGTCTCAAGGACAAGAGCGCGACGACTAGACAGCGCCTGTCCGTCCCCCGGAAGGCGGGTGAGGCGGGCCTCGAACGGATTTTGGCCTGCGAGAACTTGCGCCTTCTCGGAGCCACCCCCCACGGCAACAAGTTGCGCCCGGGGCATCTGGCGGGGAACCGCTTCAAGCTGCTGCTCTCCGGGAAGACGGAGCCGACCGATTGGCGAGTCCGGATCGCCGAGATCGAAGCGGGCGGGCTGCCCAATTACTTCGGTTTCCAGCGCTTTGGGTCGAGGCAGAGCAACCATATCGCGGGGCTGCGCCTGCTCGAGCGGGGGGCGAGGCTGCGGGGGCGAAAGCAGCGTTTCCTGCTGAGCGCCTATCAGTCGGCGCTCTTCAACCGCGTCCTCGCCGGAAGACTCGATCGGCTCGGGACGCTCTACACCGGCGATCTCGCCTGGCTTCACGACAGGGGCGCGATCTTCCTCGTTGAAGATCCGGCCGCTGAGCAGAGTCGAGCCGATGCGCTCGCGATCAGCCCATCCGGGCCCTTGCCCGGCGGGCGGATGACCGAACCGGGCGGAGAGGTCCTCGAGCAGGAGCGCTCTGCCTTCGCCGAGGGGGGCTGGCGGGAATCATTCGGAGAGCTGCTGACCGGCGGTCGCCGCCCACTCAGGGTCCCGATTGCCGGTCTTGCGGGGGAGTGGGTCGCCGAAGCGGGGCTCAAACTGGAATTCGTCCTTCCGCCCGGCTCTTATGCTTCGGTTCTCCTCGCCGAGTTCGGCGTCCGGCCGGAAGGGGCTTAGGCGCTTCGCCTCGCCGTTCTTGGATCATCTCCGGGTAAACATGGCTCGCAGGATATGGCCGGCGATGGTGGGATTCTCCTTCAGGCGGCGGAGGCTGTAGGCGTACCAATCCCGACCGAAGGGGAGGTAGATCCGGACGCCATGGCCTCCCGCCAGCAGTCGCTGCTGCAGCCGCTCGCGCACTCCGAGCAGCATCTGAAACTCGTAGCGATCGCCGCTCAGCCCCATTCTTTCGATCATGGCGAGAATGGGGGGAATCAGATTCTCGTCGTGGGTGGCGATCCCGACGTAGCTGCCGCCGGCGAACATCGCTTCGAGGATTCTCAGGTAGTTCTCGTTGATTTTCTCATAATCGTGATAGGAGATCGAAGGGTCCTCAAGATAGATCCCCTTGCAGAGGCGATAATCGGGTGTGAGCTCCGCGAGCGCCTCGACATCCGCCAAGGTTCTGTGCAACCGGGCCTGCAGGACGATGCCCGCCCTCTGAAAGCTCTTGCGGACATTTCGGAAAACCCATATCGTATCGTCCGTGCAGGAGTTATCCTCCATGTCGATGCGGAGCTTCGCATCCAATTCGACGCTCAAATCGGCGAGTCGTCTGACATTGTCCAGACAGAAATTGCGATCGAGCTTCAGTCCGAGTTGGGTGAGCTTCATTGAAACATTCCGATCGATCTCTCGATCGGCCTGTTCGCGGAGGAGTTCCAGATACTCTTCGGTGGCGGCACTGGCCTGCTCACGCCGGGTACAGTGCTCACCGAGAATGTCCATGGTCGTTCGATAGCCGGCGTTCTCGATTTCGGATGCGAGGGCGAGCGCCTTCTCCGGCTCTTCACCCGCGAGGTAGCGACTGGAGACCAGTCGCACCAAAGCTCGGGGAAGAATGGGAAGCGAAGCGGCGATCATTCGATCGATTGAGAGGGGCATGGGTTCTGGGCATCTCCTACTCGAGAAGGGGACGGAGGGGGAGCGCCAATATATGGAAGCGTTGCCACCGAGGTCAATATGCGACTAACCGCTCGCAAGGCGCTACGATCCTAATGAATAGAATCCAACCCAGGAAGGGGTAGGAGATGGCCAACGAGAGTATCCTCATCGTCGACGACGATCCGACAACTCTGCAGATGCTGATGACGAGCGTCGGCAAAGCAGGCTATAACGTTCTTTCGGCCGAGTCCGGCGAGGAGGCACTGCGCCTCTCGTTGGAGCACAAGCCGGACCTCGTCGTTCTCGATCTTCTCCTACCCGATACCAGCGGACTCGAAATATGCCGACAGCTTCTCGAAGAGCCCGAGACGCAGGGGATGCTGATCATCATGGTCACGGCCCTCGGCGAGCAGAGCGATAAGATCTACGGCCTCGAGGTCGGCGCGGACGACTATCTGGTCAAGCCCGTAGATGTCCCCGAACTTCTCGCAAGAATTCGCGCGCTCTTCCGTCGCCACAAGCTCAAGAGCGATCATGACGGGGCGTCGAGCGCTCCGCCCTCCATGGAACTCGACGGCTTCTCGGTGAAGCCCGAACAGCTCAGCGTCGATAAGGGGGGCAAGTCCTCCCAGTTGACCGCGCTAGAATTCAAGCTTCTCTACCATCTCGCCTCGAGCCCCGATGAGACCTTCGATCGCGCCAGGATCCAGGAACTCGTCTGGGGAAACAACCAGCGCAACACGGAGCGCGCGGTGGATGTATTGGTCAATCGCCTGCGCAGCAAGCTGGAGCAGCTGCCCGGCGGCGACAAGATCGTCAAGACGGTTCGGGGCATCGGCTACCGATTCCGGCCCTAGGCGGGGTTGCCATCCAATGATCAAGCCGGCGAGCGCTATAGCGTTCGCCGGTTTTTCTTTGCGCTGAACTGTGCAGGATACCGATCTGCGAATAATGCCGGGGCGGCGCTACTCGGCGTCGATGGATTTCCTGACGATCTCCTTGCCGTCATGGCGTATCAGGCAGGGCGTTTCATCCACCGTCGTGAGCAGCTGAACGGGGCGGCCCCAGACCCGGACCAGATTGGCCATCGTCGCTTCGACGAACTGCGGCTCGAGGTCGATCCCTTCGTGGCGGTGCAGGATCTGCAGCTCTCCGCGATTGTCCGCGTTGGCGTCGACGACCTGGATCCAGGGGTTGCCCATCCGAGTCAGCTGGAAAAGTAGGCTCTGCTTGATGGTCTCGAAATCCCGGCTGGCGATCTCGTAGTCCTTCTTCTTCGGATTGTAGCGGAAGGTGAACAGCCCCTCTCGCGCGCAGAACTCGGCGGTGAGATAGGTGTCGAGAAAGTTCACGTCGTTGTACAGGCGCCGGACTTCGAAGATCTTCTGGAGCCCCGCGCTGATTTCGGGAGCGTTGCGACTGCCCGCTTCGAGACTGCCGCATTCGTCGAACTCCTCCCCGTGAGCTCCGCGATTCCAGCGATCTTCGATGTCTCTGAAGAGCTCGAGTCCTATCTTGTAGGGGTTGAGCTGACCGGGTCCCATGGCGACAGTGCCGCT